>Ga0209611_10012678_pt1 | contig 11789 bp, 8 predicted proteins | sample S1TSphgellanicum_3_FD_187693 | JGI IMG/M metagenome (GOLD analysis project Ga0209611, IMG submission 187693) | Host-associated microbial communities from peat moss isolated from Minnesota, USA - S1T2_Fc - Sphagnum magellanicum MG (SPAdes) (version 2) | ecosystem: Host-associated > Plants > Peat...
AAGTGTTCCAATATGATTATAAAATTAGCTCAATTTCACCAAAAAAAATCTACAAAGAACCTATAATCATTCGAAGATTAAAACTAGGGTATCATTGTTATAGATTATTTTTGTAAAATATAAAGTTCATAACCCCCAAAATGACTCACTAAAATAGGCTTTGATAGTTATGCAAATGTCTCATAATTGCCAATATATTTTAATTTGATTTCACTGGTCCTATTGAAAAGTTTAAAGGAAGAACATAAAATATTTAAAAATAACAAGCTTTAAACAATAAAAACCAAATGCTAACAAGAGTAAAATAACAAATGGAAAGACAATTTATAAGTTACATGTTTCATTTTAAAGAAAAACATAAATTTTTCCATCTAAAAACATTAATATTTAAAAAAAACAACGTATCCTTCACAAGGGCCCCATCTTGTTGCGAAAATCATTTAAAAATGTATTTAAAAGGTTAATACCAATCAAATGCCCAAAATAAATTGTTAATTATTAAAATTAACACTAATTGTTTTTGGTAAATTTTTTTTAATCTTATCATTTGTTGGTACCCTTGTCAAATCAATAATAACCTTTCAAAATTAACGCCATCCAAAAAATTGACATTTTTTATATTATAATTTTTTTTGATAATAGCCAATCATTACTAAATTCAAACAAAGTTCAAAATTACAAAAATTATACCCTTAAGGTGCCTTGTTGTTAATTTGATTTAAACTCAAGATTGAATGATTTAACATCCACTATAAGAAATCATAGCTTTTTTTATCAAGAATTTTGGTGAAAAAAACCCCATATGGTTTTTCTACCCCCATGTCCAATTTGACCAAAATGCCATTTTGGACAAATAGATTTGGATCTAACCATTTTGACTAGGTCTTTTTGGTTTTTTTTTACTAGGTTTTTTTATATTGAACCACCGTGATAATAATATAATTTGGGCAATGACCATATATATATATATATAATTTAAACTATTCTACTTAAAATTAATATGAAAATATTAATTAACTACCTTATCTACCCTACCTACCTACCTACATCTTAATAAACTTAATAATTAATGCCAAAAAATATTATTTATTTACCTAATAACCTTATGTCTTAAGCCTAAACTAGGCCACCTAACTTAGCCACTTCGACTAGACTAAGCCACTTAAGCTAAGCCAAGTAACCTAGGTTAAGTGGTCTAATATGTTTTGCAACCTAAGCTACCTAATAAGGTCACCTAAATAACCAAGGTAACCTAGGTTGCAAGTGTGGGTACTTGAATTCTTCACCTCCACATTTAGGAGTCAAATCCTTAACCATTGCACCACCACTCATAAGGTGATATTCTTGGAGAACATATTTGTAATGAACATGATTTTGGACCAATATATTGTAATGAACTTCCATGAATTTTTTTTCAACATGCATATTCTACTAATTGAACATAATACATAGGTTATAGATAGGTTACCTTAAATAAGTAGGAGGTATCCATTAATAAATGCATGTACTTAGGTAACATGTAAGTTATAGTCTGTTTGGCCTTATAGGTACTTATTAGGTTTATGTTTACACCTATCTAGTAAGCTATTTATATTTATGTTATTTTGTAGGTTATGTAGGTACCTACTAGCCTGTTAATAGACCTAGCGTAGGTGGCTTAGCCTAGGTTAGCTACATATATACCTACCTAGTAGGCCTAGGTGGCCTAAGCTAAGCTACATGCTTAGTAGGCCTAAGTGACCTAGGTTAAGTTACCTACCTAATTTGTAAACCTAGGTGGTCTACGCTACGTAGTTACTGAGTAGACCTCAATGCCTAGGTTAGGCTACCTACCTATTATAGTTAGGCCTAGGTGGTGTAGGCTACTAACCTAGTTAGTAGGATAGGCTACTTAACTACTAGGCCTAGGTGGCCTATGTTATTTAGTAATGGGCCTAGGCTACATATATACCTACAACAAGCCTAGGCTAGTAGAATATCTACATGGTTAATAAGTCTACTTAGTAAGCTTAGGATACCTACCTAGAATTAGGCTTACTTTACCTAATGGATTAATTATATAGCAATCAAAGGTTACATCCTACTAGGTAGCCTATTAGGTAGGTCTAGCCTAGGCTACCTATCTAGGCTATTAGCTAGGATATTACCTAACAAATAGCCTATTAACTTATTAGTTATGTTAGGCTAGATAGGTAACACTTTTAGAGTTTCAAGTTTTTCAAACCGGGTCTTCAAACCAAAAAGGACCCCAAAGTATTTCTAATGTACTTAAATAACCCATTATTTAGTAGAATTTTTACTCCATGAACAGAACATACATTTCATTTTTTCTTTAAATTAAAAAAAAATTATGCCGGTGCTTTACATGGTGTAACACCTTTGGAGCTGAATATTTCAAAAATGAACACCCCCTTGGCTCCCACCTTGGGTAGGAGTTTAATTGAAGAATGCCCTACCCCTTGAGTGCTACCTTTTTTGTTATGATGCACATTGCTCATTTCCCCCCACCCCCTTCCCGCCCCTTTTTTTTGAGTGTGAAAAACTATTGAATTGTCCCAAGAAAAAATCTCACAAGATTTTAAAATATGTATATCAAATATCAAATTTTAAATAATTCTAGATTGGGGCTATCGCCCCTTGGAGGGCCTATAAACTCAAGAACAATTTTTTAAAAAGTTCATTATCTTATACTTAATGGTTAAGTGGCATAATATACTTCCCATTCTTAAGGAGTAGGTGTAAGAGCCCTACACCTCTAGGGCCTCATGAATATCTTTGTATGTTTATGTTGATTGAGCCCTATCTTTTAATGCACTAAAACATGGGCAGGTTTGACACTTGCCCTTTCCTTGGCCTAAAAGTTTGTAATAAGTTGTTGAATAGTTTAAATAAGTTTTAAAGTAGGATAAAAAGGTGACAAAATCAATCATTGGGGTTGATTCTTCTATTTAACAAGGCCTAAAAACTTGCCAATTAATAGGGATAGACCTTTGAATCTATTTTTCAATAGATTGAATATCATATATGGAAGAGGAGGAGATGACACCTGGTTAGTTCCGTCACCTAAAGGTCTGTAAAAGATTATAAGATTAAGTAGGTCCTAAATAAGTATAAGGGAGGTAGGAAATGATAAAATTAATTATCATGGTAGAAGGGCATGTTGGAGCTTTAGGATGGGGATTAAGACGAGCATCAAGTGGGTCAATTATTCACATGAACCTGCACAAACCAAACAATAAGTTGGTTAGTGTGTGGTTGAAGCACTTTTGGTGTAAGGACGAGCCATGGGCATACATGAATTCACAGACTCACCATGGCTTGGATTTGGTGGAAGCCACCACCTTCTTCCCACTTATAGTATTCTCTGTGATTAACCACGAGGGCTACATCCAAATGTCATTTTGTCTCGGGACTCCCAAGTTGGGAATCCCAAAATTCCCTAAATTGAAACTCCCAACACTTTGGAGGGCCATAACTTCTTGTGTAGACCTCCAATTGAAGCGAGGTCTAAAGTAAAGTTATAGCCCTTGTCAAAAGTTTTCCAAGGATATGTGACAAGCCACATGCACGCATGTATTTCAGGGCGATTCCTGACTTTTAATGGGTGGAAATCAAATTGACAATTTGATTGCTGACCTTTCTTTTAGGCCATAACTTGTCTTTTAAGTACTCAAATGGGTCATGTGAGCTCATATTAGACATTCAAATTTCAAGATATTTCCAATGGTACAAGGAATGCTTTAATCTAATGAGTTTTGACCCTTGAAATACCTCTTTGAAGATTCGAGACTCCATAGGGATTCCAACTCCCAAAGTGGGAGTCCACTTGGGGATGTGTGGGTTTATTCCCTCACACTTTCGGGAGTGCAAATGTGACTTTCAGGTTGCACTCTTAAGCCGCACCTTTTTATGCCTTTGTCTGGGTTGTGAACCTAAGGTTAAGGTTGTGACAGATTCCAACTCCCAAAGTGGGATTCCATTTGGGAGTGTGTGGGTTTATTCCCTCACACTCCATGGAGTGCAAATGTGACTCTCGGGTTGCACTCTTGGCCCACACCTTTCCATGCCTTTGCCTTGGTCGTGAGCCCAATGCTAGGGTTGTGACACACTAATAGATAAGAATTCCAAACATTCTAATCTACAGTCCAATATAGTATATGTAGGATTAACAAGTTCATCTTATTTCTTGTCAAATTTTTCACTACCTTCCATAGGTTGACTAACAACAGTGGTTACTAAAACATGCATAGTAAAAGTCTGAACAAGTAAGGGGATGATTTCTAAACCTATTCCACCTCTTAGTGGATTAATTGGTTTAATAACAGGTTATACCATAAATGGTGTTGCTGGAACTCTGCTACTAGTTCCAATTTCCACATACACAAAACTCGATGGTTTGTAATTGAAATCATGGAAAACAATTTGGTAGGCTTGTAGCTCAAGTTGATAATTATGTTCATCAAAGCGAGCCAACTCCATATTGTCCTAAATCTATTCCTTTTTGAACTCCTAAACAATTTTCCACCATTCCTTCCACTTGGGGTTTCTATCTCCCAAGGCTTGGTTCTGCACCTTGAGTAAGGTATTATCTAACAATAGCTCCTCAAACTCCTTCAACTTGTTGTTCATTCTAACAGGTAGAATGGGGCTAGGTTTATTGAGTTGTATTTTAGCTATCTTGTAGTGACTATTCCAATCTTGGATTTGAGCAATAAGATTTTGTTTCTCCATGTCAAATTCTATGTGAACAACTACATGTTGCTCCTTGAGATCTTGACACGTACGCTCCAAACTAGTTATAATACCTTGTTCCAAATTGGACTCCTCCATTTTGGCATAATTTTTCGTCATTCGTTCTAAATTGGTTTAGAGACGAGTCAAATCATTATGGGTCTTCCAATTGGATTGCTTGAGCTTAGCATATTTTTGTTGTAGGTTCTCAGTTTTCTTAGTAGCTTGTTTTGTTTCATTCAACTTATTAGACGGGTTTAGTTTTCATGTTGGACCTCATTCAACTGTCCTTTGATTATGACTAGTTCTTTGTCATGGTTTTTCAAAATTTTCTACACTGTTTCTAACTCTAGGCTACAAGTTTATAGGTGGTTATGGGTCTCAAACAGATTTTCCTTGATTTGCTCAAATTCAACTTTAAGGTTTGACAGTTCTTGCAATGTTTTTAACCAGGTTTTAGCATTTTGAGTAACTTGTTCTAAAAACATGTTAATCTGTCTCAAAGTTTCTATGGATTGACCAAAATTGGGACATGTTGAAATCTAAAAAACTATGGGTTTTCTATTTGTATAAGTTCAACTTCAGTTTGAATAGGTTGGAATGATTATGTAGTTGCAGGCTCTATAATGGAAATTATAGGTTTAGTAGAGATAACAAGTTCAACTTGAATGTTGTCAATTACCTTATCCAAGTTGGGTTCAAGTTCTTCCTCAATGTTGCCTTGCGTAGCTATTGCCTCAAGCTTTTATTCTCCCCTACCTTTAATTTCATATGAATAGGTTTGCTTGTCATCCTTTCTGAATCATTAACCGATGATCCAAAAGTAGTCCTGAACTTCTTTCTTGGTGGTGAGGTAGCAAATTCAAGGCTAAACTTGTCCTTTGGCGTAGGCGATTCTGTACGCATTTTCAATCAATGGGATTAACATGTGGGTAAAGGTGATGTAGTTGAGCGTGCTGGTCTTTTTTCTTTCAAGAATTGTTCCCTAGTAATAGGTTTAGGTGAAACTTGTTGCTGTTATATAACTTGATGCTCTTGGTTGGTTGGTGATAAAAGTTCTTTTGGAGTTGTTATTCTTGATGAAGGCACCTTGGACAAAGGGAACCACTTCCTAAACATAATGCCTAAGATAGGCCTTGAGTAACAATTATTTGTTTTGGTCTTACTAAAAATTGGGTTAGTTTTTGTTTATTTCTGACATTCAATCCAACGAGTTAATTCAACCAATAACTAGGTTAACACTATAGAACACCAGTTAATAGGTTGCCCCCTGTTGGCTAGGTCGAAAGTAATGGCAATCTAATTATTGAAATAAGCTATCCTTTCCTTTTGATATAAAATTTGTAGAATAACTACTAATCTTGCACGAAATTCCTCTTATATGCGCACTACACTCCATTGTTCATTCTCAATGAAAGCATGTGGTCCTATAATTATTTTCAAGGCGGTTTTGGCTTCCTCAAAGTTGCATTAGTAACATCTACTATTCCTTCCTTGGAAATTCCAAGTTTTTCATGAATTAGTACATGATCAATGAGAATTTCTTGACCGTGTACTCGCCCTAGAATTCTTCCATCTTCCTTTGCTTCCCAGGTTTGTAAAAAGTTTTGTAGTAAGTCTTTTCTTGGTGTTGTCCATTGTAAGTTGAACATGCTTTCCAAACCGACTTGTCTAGCCCATTTGAGTTCGTTGGAGTCCATCTTTATCCATTATAACATCTTTTGGTTCTCCTTCACCTTGGACATTGGTTTTTTCTTAACAGGTTTTTCAACATGTTCTTCTACAAGCGCTTTGCCTTTCCACTTCATCATAGGTCTTGTTCCTAATCTTGGGCATTGAGGAATAATGTTGGAAGTAGGTCCCTCTTTAAAGAATTATTGGAGAAATAATTTTCCATTGCTCATAGGTTGTTATGGCTTCTTTTCTTCCACATGTCTATTAACAAATAGGAGATTTACTCAAGTGCAAACATAAATATTTATTGAAAGGAAATTACAACATAATGCTCACAACACAAAACACAACATCAAGAACTTTCCAAGGTTCTTATCACATGAAATACACAAACTTGTGTAACGAAGAAAAGAGAGCCAAACCATCAACACCAAGGTATTTAACTAAAAGACCAAACCACAAATAACCAAACTAAAATAAGTAACGAAAGTAATTCAACCTTGTGAAAGTAACCCAGTTACTTTCCTACTCTAGTAACTAATGAAACCTAACTAGTTGAGCTTGAATTCTCAACACTCCCCCTCAAGTTCAAATCCACTTCTAGTACACTAAACATTTTTCTAAACTTCCTTAGCTTGTCTATACCTAAAGCCTTTGTGAAAATGTCAACAACTTGATCTTCGGTACTGACATGAATGAAGTCAATTTCTTTTGCTAAAATTTTTTCTCTTATAAAGTGGTAGTGCACCTCAATGTGCTTTGTCCTAGCATGATAGATTGGGTTGTTAGCAAATAGTATGCTACTAATGTTATCACAATAGATGACAACAAGAGCATCCACTGACTGTCCCAAATTTGAGAGTAGTTTTTGTAACCAAACTATTTCACATGCAGCAATTATTGCACCTTTGTATTCTGCCTCCGTGCTTGATAGTGCAACTGTTGGTTGTTTCTTACTACTCCAACTAACAGCACCACTTCCAAAAGAAAACATGAAACCACTGGTCGATCTTCTATCTGAAACATTGTCAACCCAATTAGCATCTGTGTATCCATGTACTTGTAACTGGTTCTTGGCTTCATAAAAAATTCCACACTGCAAGGTATGTTTTATGTACCTCAGTATGTGCCTCACTACATCCAAATGTGGCTTTCGTGGTGTTTGCATGAATTGAGTTACCACTCCAACTGCATAACTCAAATTTGGCCTTATGATGGTCATGTAAATCAAATTCCCCACTATGCGTATGACTATGACCACAATCCCATGATTTGTCTTTTTCACATATAGTGAAAAATCTGCATCGGATGTTTGAAATCCACTTGTGACAAGATACTCACCTATCTTCTTTGACCAAGCTCTAGGTGCTTGCTTCAAGCCATACAAAGCTTTTTTCAACCTACAAACCAAATTAGGATGTGTTTGGTCCACATAACCTGGTGGTTGTTCCATGTACACTTCTTCCTGTAAATCTCCATGAAGAAAAACATTCTTTACATCCATTTGATGTAAAGACCATCCTTTTGCTGTTGCCATAGCAATGATTGCTCTTACAGTTGTCATTTTGGCAACTAGACTATAAGTCTCCTCATAGTCTATGCCATAAGTTTGGGCATAACCTTTGGCAACCAATCTTGCTTTGTATCTACTCACAAATCCATCTGCATTGTGTTTGACTTTGTACACCCATTTGCACCCAATTACTTTCTTGTCCTCTGGTAAAGCTACTAATTCCCAAGTAGCATTCGCATCCAAAGCTGCCATTTCTTCATCCATGGCATTGTCCCATTTAGAGTTTCCAACCGCTTGTTCAAAACAAGTGGGTTCAACCTCTTGTATAACTCTCACCATGTATGCATAATGATGAACTACAAAGCCATCATATGTGAATCTCTGTATAGGGTACTTGACTCGTGTGGATCTTCGTACTCCACACTATTGTTGTCAGGTGTTTTCAAAGCTTTCTTGACCATCCGAGCTTCAGGAGTAGTAACTGAAGTGAATTCTTTATATTTAAGTTCTATTATGTAAACTCTTTGTTTTTCTGCAGTTCAACATATTAGAAATTAGAACCTCCCAGGTGGTAAAACATGGTTCTAGGGTAGGCAGGTTGGTATCCAAACACTTAAGGTAGGGTTTGCTCGCCATTTTAGCAAGACAACCCCATTGTTTAAAGTCTCGAGTACCATCATACTATGGATCCTAGTGTTGAAAGTTTTCAAATTGTGGGGCCCAGTGTTGAAAGTTTATTGGGTAGAGTTAAAGATCTTCCCTTGGCACCTTCCAAATTCTAGGATGCCACAACTTCAAGAGACTGCTATCAGCTTAGCCCCCAAAATAACAGTTAAAAAAACCATTGTAGCTTACAACTTTCTAATGGGTTCATGAATTTGTTCAGACCATGGTTCTCATGTGATTTCCTCGTAGTTAAGGTTTTAGGGGGAGGGCATTACCAAAATAAAGGGCCCAAGTAATGATGTAGAGACTAAAGACTTACCCCAATGTATTTTTGGAGTTGCTTCAAGGAGTTAAATGATCACAAGCAGACAGGTAAGCAAGAAAATTAAAGGAGGTGAGGCTTGCATCTCACACAAGGATGAGATCACAATGATATTAGTACGCAAGAAGCTGGACTGATGACCGCAAACTCTTGGCCAGAACTCAATGTCCATTATGGGAAGAACAAAAGGGAAGCTCTACATAGAAGAAAGTAACAAATAACAAAGAAAGATCTAGAAGATACTTTGTACACTATGATCTGCTCTATTTCATGTCTTACTCTTCTTGATACCATTCTTGAAGATGAGGAAATCACAGCTTAAAAGAGGGTCATGAGATCTCTGATGACAAATTGGAAGAGAGCAGCCACAGATTTTCTTTAGTAACAATGCCCAAAACAGATTGGAGAATTCTCTGGAAATATTCTTGATCCTCACTCTTTGGATTCTTTTCACCCTCTAATTCAGATCATAAAATACCTCCACATATACAATGACTGTTGCCTCTTCTGTAAAGGGTTTCTTATTCTAAATCAGTCATTCAGCATGGGTGCTCCCTCACATTACAGAATTTGCACCTGAGCTGAATGACCAATTCAGCATGAGAATTAATTGGTTCAAAGGGAGAATTAGACCTCACAGCTGTTAAAGTGTGTATGGTCTGTTGTAGAATGGTCCAGATAGATGACATTCTATCCAGTGAGCTGCTTGCAAGGAAACTTGGCTTTTGATTAACCTTGTTTTGTAGATGACAATGGTCTTGATGGTGATCATGACTTACCATCAGCTACTGCTGAAACAGACCATGGAGACTCCATCATGAGCAAAGAATGTCCAACTGATTTCAATATGAATAGAATCTGTCAAGCTTCAAAATCCTCATGGCCCAAACAGCAGAGGTGTAAGGTGTCCAACAGTTTGAAGGTGTGAAGCAAACCTCATGCATTCATTCAATCCACCACTAACCTTGCTTACTGTTTTCTCAATGACAGGGGCTTGACCATCTGTGTAGCTAGCCTTGCTCCCCAGTGCAGTCCCATCTTAGTAAATCCCTTGTGATGGTGGACATGCATCTGGTTGTATGAACTCCCTTTTCAAGGGGTGCCCTTTCAAGTCTCCATGGACTATATTACTGATCAGCATTCTTCCAACTGTTGCTTCTTTTTATTTCTTCTGCTTGCCCTTGAAGCCTGGAAGAGTATCTCAGAGTTTCACCCAGTGCAGAGACATTGATCTGCACATGTGTTGGCACATTTTGTATGGTGGCCACTTTCACCCAGTGCTGAGACATTGATCACTTGTCAGCATCTTTTGTACGGCTGCCACTTCACCTTCTAGTTCCACAAGAGCATGGCAGGATTTCTACAGTGTAGTACAAAGGCAAAACCTGAATTTTGAGTTGTGTGTCCACCAAGTCCTTCACAATCTTTGTAACTATTGTAATGGCCTTCGGGCCAAAATCACAAGTCTACTAGTCTAAGAGAAGACTCTTTTTTCGATTGATTCTTCAGAAAATTCCAACAGTGGCCCTTGAACCAGCTCTTCTAGAGATAATCATTACCATATTATGAACCGCCCCAAACTCTTGAGTTGCTTTGCTATAAAAGGGTTCTCAGACCAGCGGGCAAATAAAGACCAGAGAGACATTCTGCTGATATTTTGACCAGCCTTGATTGAATCTACTTCTTTTGCTCTCAATCTTCTCATCTGGAAAAAGGAGCGCATAATGAAAGAGCTTTCATCAGCTAGAACATTGCGCCGCACTTCAATGTCCGGATGGAAGGGGTGGACAGGGTGCCTGGTTACCTCTTCTGTTGTGTCACCACCTAATTCCCTATCACACTCACCTTCACATTGGTAGGAGGCTGGAAAAAGACTGCAACACCAAAAAGCAACTTCTCACAACTGAGATCTGGTCCACTAAAGTCTTTGAAAATGACAGGAAATTCACATTAGAGAAGCTTAATTTGAGGAAAGAGGATTGGGCATTGTACCTGATCCAGCTGCCATCTGCTCCTAGCAGGGAGTTGCGTGCTCCCCAGACAAGTTGACCGATCCGAGCTTGTAGAATGGCACCCGCACACATAGGGCAAGGCTCTAGAGTCACATACAGTGTTGCATCCTGAATGCAAATCCCGTAACTTCATAAGATTACTCCATTTCAAAAAGACATCCTGAAGCTGTTCAAAACAGTCATCCAAGCCTCACCAATGAACAGAATTGGATCTACCAAGCATATGAATTGTGCATATGATGGGTCATGAGTGTTTTTCCAAGTACCAGTAGTCTCCAGCCACCTAATTTTGCTGCCGCACTCCGGATACACAACATCTCAGCATGGGCTGTAGGGTCCCCTTGTGCTTCCACTCTGCACTCATACACTGGCCCATCAACCACATGATTACATGCCTCCTCTGATTCTACAAATTTCATTAAAGACAAGTTTGTTGTGAGAATAAACACAAAGAAACCCCTGCTTGCTTACAACTGTCATGGATTCTCAAAACCTTCAGAAAGCTAACTCCAATTTCAATGATCTTCAGCTGACAATCAGATCAGTCAAAACGGTCCTCCAAATCCCCATAATATGGACAAGGGTTGAGAGGGAGAATAAGTGTGGGAGAGAGCGTTTCTGGAGTCTTAGAAAGCAAGCCTTGATGCACTTACCGATTGTGTGACCGAGCGATCACTGAGCCTTGATATACAAGAACAGCACCCACTGGTACTTCTCCTGCCCTTGCACCCTTCTGTGCCTCATGCAATGCCTCTCTCATGAACCTCTCATCGTCAACCTCTGAACTCTGCCTTCCTTCTCCATTCCGACTCCCATTTGCAATGTCTTTCTTTCTCCCGGCATTTGTCTTCGATTTGGAGCCCAACTTGCT
>Ga0209611_10012682_pt1 | contig 11787 bp, 9 predicted proteins | sample S1TSphgellanicum_3_FD_187693 | JGI IMG/M metagenome (GOLD analysis project Ga0209611, IMG submission 187693) | Host-associated microbial communities from peat moss isolated from Minnesota, USA - S1T2_Fc - Sphagnum magellanicum MG (SPAdes) (version 2) | ecosystem: Host-associated > Plants > Peat...
TGGGGGCTATGTGAGGTTTTCCGGCGACGCCGAGGCCAGTTCATCGGTGCCCGACGCCGAAAAGCTCGCGGAACTCCGCAAGGAGATTGCGCTGCGCGAAGGCGTTGGGGCGGAGCAGCGCTATTTCCACTTCAAGCCCGTGTGGGTGCGGGCGCTGGTCGTGGCGGCCGGCCCGGCGGCCAACTTCGTGCTGGCCATTGTCCTGTTCGCCATTCTTCTCGGCGCCATCGGCGAGACGGGATTGAGGCCGCGCATCAGCGGCGTCGAGCCCGGCAGTCCCGCCGCCGTGGCCGGCTTTCGCGCTGGCGATCTGGTCACCCGCATCAATGGGGAGCGGATCGCCGATTTCCGGGACATCATCCAGTTCGTCCAACTGCGAACTGGCGATCACCTTCGCGTCGACATCCAACGCGGCGCTCAGCCGATGTCCTTGACGGTTACGCCGATCCGCAAGCCCGTGCCGACCGGCATCGGCGGTGCGACGGCGCAGGTCGGCTATCTGGGTCTGATCGGATCAACCGACCATGCGGATATGTACCAGCGACGCTTCGCCCCCGCCGCGGCTGTTCAAGAAGCCGTTCGGCTGACCTGGAGCAGAATTACAACGACCAGCTTTTATTTGGGCCGTATCCTGCGCGGCAAAGAGTCCGGCGATCAGCTGGGTGGTCCGCTGCGGATCGCGGCCATGGCCGACGCCGCCGCCACAGCCGGCGCTGCCGGAGCGACGGATTTGAAGGGCGCCCTCATCGGCGGCCTCGTCGCGCTGTTGAGTTTGGCGGCCCTTTTGTCGGTTGGCGTTGGGTTTATGAACCTCTTGCCGATCCCCGTACTCGATGGCGGTCATCTGGTGTTTTACGCTTATGAGGCCGTCGTCCGCCGTCCCATGGCGGCTGCGGTTCAAAGTGCAGGATACCGAGTCGGTCTTGCTTTGCTGTTCGGATTCATGTTGTTCGCAACCTGGAACGATCTGCAGCAGCTTCGTGTGTTCAAATTCATCGGCGGGCTTTTCTCCTGACCGCCCGCTTCACGGTTCCCCGAATGTATAGACCGCCCGCCCGCCGCGCCGCTTTCATGACCGGCATGACGATGTTTCTCGGCGCAAGCGCTCTGGCGAGCGGCTTGGCGTCAAGCCCGGCTATGGCCCAAGCGCTCGGCGCCCCGGCCGCCAGCGCGGCGGCCCCGCCGTCGTCTACGCTACAGTCCGGCGTGGTGCGCCGCATCGTTGTGCAAGGGGTTGAACGGATTGAGCCGAGCACGGTTCAATCCTATCTGCCGATCAATGTCGGCGACACGGTAGACGCCGCTCGCGAGGATCTGGCCCTGAAGACCCTGGCCCGCACAGGGCTGTTCTCGGACGAGAATATCAGCTTCGTGCCTAGCACGGGCGAACTGGTCGTGCGGGTGACCGAAAACCCCATCATCAATCGCGTGGTGTTCGAGGGCAACTCGGCCGAGGCCGACGACAAGCTGCGCGACGAAATCTCCATCCACCCCCGCGGCATCTTCACCAAGGCCAAGGTGCAGGAAGATGTGCAGCGGATCGTAGAGCTATATCGCCGCGCCGGCCGCATCGGCGTCACCGTCACGCCCAAGATCGTCGAGTTGCCGCAAAAGCGGGTGGATCTGATCTTCGAAATCGTCGAGGGCAAGAAGACGGGCATCACCCGCGTCAACTTCCTGGGCAACCACGCCTTTTCCGACGACGCCCTGCGCGACGTGGTCGTGACCAAGGCGTCGTACTGGTACAAGTTCTTCGCTTCGAACGACAACTACGATCCGGACCGGATCGAGTATGATCGGCAGCAGCTGCGGAAATACTATTCCGACCGGGGCTATTACGACTTCCGCGTTGTCTCCTCGATCGCCGAACTCCAGACCAATCAGCGCTCTTTCGCGGTCACCTATACGATTGACGAAGGCGAGAAGTACAAGGTCGGCCGCGTCCGCGTGACCACCGACCTTAAGCGCCTGAACGGCAATATTCTGCGCCAGCTTCTGCCGATCAAAGAGGGGCAGGTCTATCAGGCCGACAAGATCGAGCAGGCGGTCGACTCCCTGACCTTCGCCGCCGGCGCCGCCGGCTTCGCCTTTGTCGATATCCGTCCGCACCAAACCCCCAACCGGGCCAACCATACGGTTGATCTGACGTTCGATGTCCGTGAAGGGCCGCGCGTCTATGTCGAGCGCATCGATATCGTCGGCAACACGGTCACCGCCGACAAGGTGATCCGGCGTGAAATGCGCCTGGCGGAAGGCGACGCCTATAACCGGGTGCTGGTGGACCGCTCCAAGATCGGCATCAAGCGGCTCGACTTTTTCAAGACCGTGGATATCACCAACACCCAAGGCAGCGCGCCCGATAAGACGGTGTTGCAGGTCAAGGTGCTGGAGCAGCCCACGGGCCAGCTGTCCATCGGCGCGGGCTATAGCTCGCTGGAACGCCTGATGCTCGATTTTGGCATCAGCCAGCAGAACTTCCGCGGCCAGGGCCAGGATGTGCGCCTGCGAGCCCAGATCGGCCAGCTGAGTAAGAATATCGACTTGGCCTTTACCGAGCCGCGGTTCCTGGACCGCGATCTGCGCGCCGGTGTGGAACTGTTCTCGACCAGTTACGACTACACTAACTATGCGGGCTTCGCCGAAGCGTCGAACGGGGCCTCGGTCCACCTGACCTTCCCCCTGAACGTTAACGCGATCTTCTCCCCCCGTCTGTCGTTCCACCAGGATGAGGTCAGCGCTGATGAGTCGAGCTGCCAAAACGGCCTGATTTCAATCGTCATCTGCGATCAGCGCGGACAGTTCTTCACGGTCGCGCCGGGCTATTCCCTGACGCTGGATCATCGCAACGATCCTCAGCACGCGACCCGCGGCTTTACCCTCACGGTCAGCCAGGATTTCGCAGGCGTCGGCGGCACGGTGCGGTACCTGAAGACCACGGCGCTTGGCGCTTGGTATTATGGCTTTGCGCCGGGCTGGGTGGTGAAGGTTCAGGGCGATCTTGGCTACATCGGCGGCTGGGGCGGCGACTCCATCCGCATCAACGACCGCTTCTTCAAGGGCGGCGACAGCTTCCCGGGCTTCCAGATCGCCGGTATCGGCCCGCGCGATACGGAATATAACGAAGCGCTCGGCGGCAACGTCTATGGCATCGGCGAAACCCAGCTCAGCGTTCCCAACCATCTGCCTGAGCAGTATGGGATCCGCACCGCGATCTTCTTTGACGTCGGCACGCTGGGTGTTTTGGATAAGAGCGTGCTGCGGCAGAGCACTTACATCCGCGATGACCTCGCTTTGCGGGCATCTTCCGGCTTGAGCGTGTTCTGGACTTCACCGCTCGGACCGATTCGACTTGATTTCGCCCAAGTCATCAAGAAGGAAAGCTACGACCGTACCGAAGCCTTCCGTTTCTCAACTCAAACTCAGTTCTAGGACGCCATGACCTCCAAGCTTATCTGCGGCGCAGCCGCCCTCCTGATGCTGTCGGCTGTTCAAGCCTCGGCTCAGACCTCCAGCCATAAGGCGGCGTCCTCATCGGTAGCCGCGCCGGCGGGAACGCAAATCGCCTACGGGCCGCCGATCAGCGGCATCTGCGTCTTCTCCAACGAAGGCGCTCTAGGCACATCCGCCGTCGGCAAGGCCGCGGCCACGCGTCTGCAACAGCTGCGCGCCCAGGCTTCGGCCGAGCTCAGCGGCGAGCAGTCGTCGCTGCAAGACGACATCAAGGCCTTCCAGGCCAAGCGTGCGTCCTTGACCCAGGATCAAATCCAGGCCCAAGGCCAGCCGCTGGAAGAGCGAGCGCAGGCCCTGAACCAAAAGGCCACCCAGCGCCAGCACGAGCTGGAATACACCGCCCAACACGCCCGCGTTCGGGTCGAGCAGGCGATGGAGCCGCTGGTGCGCGCCGTGTTTGAAGAGCGTCATTGCTCGTTGCTCCTGAATGGAGACTCCGTGATGGCGGCCAATCCGGCGATGGACATCACGCCCGCGGTCGTCACGCGCCTCAATGCGACGATGAGCACGATCACGTTTGATCGTGAAACGCCGCCGGTACAGCAGTAGTCAAACTGTTGTCTGATGCCTGACACTCGCTTCTACGAGCAGCTCGGGCCTGCGACCTTGGCTGAATTGGCTGACGTAGCCGGGGCGGAGTTATCCGTCCCGGCTTCGGGTTTTAAGCCTTTCCAGACGGCTGCGCCCCTAGCCCGCGCAGACGACCAGGCGATCTCATTCCTGTCGGACCGACGTTATGTGGTCGAGCTGTCGACGACGCGGGCTGGGGCCTGCTTCGCCCAACCGGCGTTCGCCAAGCTGGCTCCAGAAGGCTGTACCGTTCTTCTGACCGCCGAGCCGCAAGCCGCCTACGCCCGTGCAGCAGGGCGCCTGCACCAGCCGCGCCGTCTGGATGCGGAGGGACCGGCCGTCCACCCGTCTGCTGAAATCGAAGCGGGGGTGGTGCTGGGCCGTGGCGTCGTGGTGGGCGAGGGGGCCCGCATCGGCGCCGGAACCGAGATTGGCGCCAACGCGGTGATCGGTCCGGGCGTCTGCATCGGTCGCGACTGCCGGGTCAGCGCCAATGTCGTCATCGGCTTCGCCTTGATCGGGGATCGGGTGCGCATTTTGGCGGGCGCGGTGATCGGCGAGGCGGGGTTCGGCGTGACCGGCACCCGGGTCGGCGCCATCGATATTCCCCAGCTCGGGCGCGTGATCATCCAGGACGACGTCACCATCGGCGCCTGCACCTGTATTGATCGGGGCGCTTGGGACGACACGATCATCGGGGAGCGGACCAAGATCGACAATCTGGTCCAGATCGCTCACAACGTAAAACTTGGCCGCAACTGCCTTTTGGCCGCGCATACGGGCATATCCGGCAGCGTGACCGTGGGGGACGGCGCCGTGTTCGGCGGCCGGGCGGGTATCGCAGACCATCTCGAAATTGGCGCTGGCGCGCGCGTCGCCGCCGCCGCCGGGGTGATGAAGAGTATACCGCCGGGCGAAACCTGGTGCGGGCAACCGGCTAGGCCGCTGAGGCGCTTCATGCGGGAGACGGCGTGGCTGGCCCGCAAGGCGGCCGCCCGGGAAGGGGATGGGGAATGACCTTGGAGGACGCCGCAGCAAGCGGCCCGGCCGCCGTTAAGAACGAGACCGGCGTCAGTATCGATATGGCGGAGATCCTTCGCCGTATTCCGCACCGCTATCCGTTTCTGCTGGTGGACCGCGCTGAGGATTATCAGGCCCACAAGTCCATCGTCGGCATCAAATGCGTGACGATGAACGAGCCCTATTTCCTGGGCCACTTCCCTGGCAACCCCGTCATGCCAGGCGTTCTGATCGTCGAGGCCCTGGCTCAGACCGGCGCTGTCTTGATGTCGAAGTCGCTTAACGCCGATGTCGAGGGCAAGACCATCATGTTCATGTCCCTGGACAATGTCCGCTTTCGCGCGCCCGTGCGGCCTGGCGACGTGCTGCGCATGACGGTGGATGTGGTGCGCGCCCGCGATGTCGTGTTCAAGTTCCGCGGCCAGGCCTTTGTCGGCGATAAGCTGGCGGCCGAGGCCGAGTTCGCCGCCATGGTCGTGGAGCAGCGCGCGTGAGCGCCATCCACGCGACCGCTTTGGTAGATCCCGCGGCGCAGCTGGGCGCAGACGTTGAGATCGGCCCCTACTGCATCGTCGGCCCCGGCGTGCGCCTGGGCGACCGGGTGCAGCTGAAATCCCACGTGGTCGTGGAGGGCGAGACCGAGGTCGGCGCCGACACCGTCGTCTACGCCTTCGCCAATCTTGGCGGCCCGCCCCAGCATCTCGCCCACAAGGGCGAGCTGACCCGGTTGGTGATCGGCGAGCACAACACCATCCGTGAGCATGTCACAATGCACACGGGTACGGTGATGGGCGGCGGCGTGACGCGCGTGGGCTCTCATAGCCTGTTCATGGTTGCGTCTCATGTGGCGCACGACTGCGTCGTCGGTGACCATGTGGTGTTCGCCAACAATGCGACGCTGGGCGGCCATGTGCATGTAGGGGACTTTGTCTTCATGGGCGGCTTGAGCGCCGTGCATCAGCACACCCGCGTCGGCCACCATGCCTTCATTGGCGGCCTGGCCGCGGTGACCAAGGACGTGATCCCGTTTGGCTCGGTCTGGGGCGTTTACGCCCATCTGGAAGGGCTGAACCTGGTCGGGTTGAAGCGCCGGGGTTTCAGCCGCGAGCAGATCAACGACCTGCGCGCCGCCTATCGCCTGCTGTTCGCGCCCGAAGGCACGTTCCAGGAGCGGCTCGACGACCTGGCTCGGGTGTTCGCCGCCTCGCCCGAGGTGTCGGAGATCGTCAACTTCATCCGGGCGGACGCCAATCGGCCGATCTGCCTGCCTGCTCTAGACTGACGCCCATGCGCAAGCTCGGCCTCATCGCAGGAGGCGGGGCGCTGCCTCTGTCCTTAGCGGCGCGCTGCGCGGCGACCGGCCGGCCGCTGTTTGTCGCGCGGCTGAAGGGGATGGCCGACCCAGACCTTGCGCCCTACGCCGGAGCGGACATCGGGATCGCCGAAATCGGCAAGCTGTTTTCCACCCTGCGCCAGGAAGGCTGCGAGGCCGTCTGTTTCGCGGGCGTGGTCAAGCGTCCGGACTTCGCCGCCCTAAAACCCGATCTGCGCGGCTTGGCGCTCCTGCCAGGCGTTGTGGCTGCGGCGCGCCATGGCGACGACGCTCTGCTTCGCCACCTGCTCGGCCTATTCGAGCGCGAGGGCTTCGCCATCGAAGGCGCCCATGAGGTCGATCAGGCCATGACCCTGCCGCTGGGTCCGTTGGGGCGATACCGGGCGGGACCGGAGCACAGCGCCGATCTGGCTCAAGCCGTCGCTGCGGCGCGTACGCTCGGGGGCTTTGATATTGGCCAGGCCGTGGTGGTGGCCGGCGGGCTGGTGCTGGCCGTGGAGGCTCAGGAGGGCACCGAGGCCATGCTGCGCCGCTGCGCCGAGCTGCCAGCCCACTTGCGAGGTTCGCCTGGCGCGCGGGTCGGCGTGCTGGTGAAATGGCCCAAGCCGATCCAAGATCGGCGTGTGGATTTGCCGGTGTTCGGTCTGGATACGATTGAGCGCGCGGCGGCCGCGGGTCTGGCAGGGATCGCGGGCGAGGCGGGGGGCGTGCTGCTGTTGCAGCGTGACGCCCTGATCGGCGCCGCCGACCGCTTGGGCCTCTTCATCGAAGGAATGGCGTCCGACGCCGAGCCTCGACCGTGAGCGAACCCCTCTGCGTCATGCTGGTGGCGGCCGAAGCGTCTGGCGACAATCTGGGCGCGGCCTTGGCCAAGGCCCTGGCGGCGCGACTAGGCGGCTCTGTCCGGTTCGTCGGCGTGGGCGGCCCGCGCATGGCCGAGGCTGGGGTCCAGAGCCCCTTTCCAATTGCCGAACTATCGATCCTGGGCCTGGTCGAGGGGCTCATGGCCTATCCCCGTGTCCGCCGCCGGGCGGCGGAAACGGCGGCCTTGGCGGTGCGTGAGGCGCCGGATGTGGCCGTGCTTATCGACTCTTGGGGCTTTACCTTACGCGTCGCGCAGCAAATCCGTCGGCGCCTGCCTCAGCTGCCCCTCGTCAAATACGTCGGGCCTCAGGTGTGGGCGTCCCGGCCGGGACGGGCCAAGACCTTGGCCGCGACGGTGGATCACCTGCTGACGCTCCACGCCTTCGACGCCCCCTATTTCGAACGCGAGGGGCTTTCGACCACCTTCGTGGGCTCATCGGCCCTGACCAAGAGTTTTCGAAACGCCGACCCTGAGCGACTGCGCGCCCATATCGGGGCTGAGGCCGCCGATCCGATCCTCTTGGTGCTGCTCGGCAGCCGGCCGGGCGAGATCGCACGCCTCAGCGCGCCGTTCGGCGACGCCGTGCGTCGGCTGGCCGCCGCCCATCCGGCGCTGAAGGTGGCGATGCCTGTCGCGGCCACGGTCGCGGATCTGGTGCGCGTTCAGACGGCGGCCTGGCCTTTACAGCCGCACCTGATTGAGGAGGAAGGGCTGAAGGACGACGCCTTCGTCGCTGCGACGGCCGCTTTGGCCTGCAGCGGTAGCGTGACGACCGAGTTGGCGCTGGCGGGCTGCCCCATGGTGGTCGGCTACCGGTTAGGAACGCTCACCCATGCGATCCTGAAACGCCTGATCACGACGCGCTACATCACCCTCTTCAACATCGCGGCAGGTCGGGAGGTGGCGCCAGAGCTGGTCCAGGATCGTTGCACCGGCCCGGCGCTGGCGGCCGCGGCGGCGCAACTGCTGGACGATCCTGAGCGCCGCGCGGCTCAGATCGAAGGCCAGACCGCAGCGCTCGATGTCATGGGCGCAAACGACATCGGCGACCCAGCTGAGCGGGCCGCCGACGCGGTGATTGAAGTTTTGAAAGGTCGGGGGCGGCTTTAGCCACCCCCTTTTTTAGATTAACCCCGCTTATCGACGGGTACGAAGTCCCGCTGCGTTGGGCCGGTGTAGATTTGGCGCGGACGGCCGATCTTTTGGGAGGGATCGGTGATCATTTCCTTCCATTGGGCGATCCAGCCGACGGTGCGGGCCAGGGCGAACAGCACGGTGAACATCTCGCTGGGGAAGCCCATCGCGTTCAGGGTGATGCCGGAATAGAAATCGACGTTGGGATAGAGCTTGCGTTCGACGAAATAGGGATCGTTCAGCGCGATCTGCTCCAGCTCCAGGGCGACCTTCAGCAGGGGGTCGTTGTGCTTGCCTAGAACGTCCAGCACCTCGTGGGCGGTCTTCTGCATCACCTTGGCGCGGGGGTCGTAGTTCTTATAGACCCGATGGCCAAAGCCCATCAGCCGGTATTTCCGATCTTTCACGCCCTGAACGTATTCGGGGATGCGATCCACCGTGCCGATCTCACGCAGCATGTTCAGCGCCTCTTCATTGGCGCCCCCATGGCTCGGACCCCACAGACAGGCGATGCCGGCCGCGATACAGGCGAAGGGGTTGGCGCCCGATGAGCCCGACAAACGCACGGTCGAGGTCGAGGCGTTCTGCTCGTGGTCGGCGTGCAGGATGAAAATCCGGTCCATGGCCTTGGCCAGGATCGGGTTCACCTCATACTCTTCCGCCGGCACGGAGAAGCACATGCGCAGGAAGTTTTCCGCATAGCCGAGATCGTTGCGCGGATAGACGAACGGTTGCCCGACAGAATATTTATACGCCCGCGCCGCAATGGTCGGCATCTTGGCGATCATGCGGATGGCGGAAATCTCCCGCTGCATCTCGTCATGGATATTGGTGGAGTCGTGGTAGAAGGCCGATAGAGCGCCGACCGCGCCGACCATGATCGCCATGGGGTGGGCGTCGCGGCGGAAGCCTTGGAAGAAGCGATCAAACTGGTCGTGCACCATGGTGTGCATGGTGATGGTCTTCTCGAATTCCTGGAATTTTTCCGCGCTCGGCAGTTCGCCGTGCAGCAGCAGGTAGCAGACCTCTAGAAAGCTCGATCCTTCCGCCAATTGCTCGATGGGATAGCCGCGGTACAGCAGCACGCCCTTGTCGCCGTCGATATAGGTGATCTGGCTCTCGCAACTGCCCGTCGAGGTGAAGCCCGGATCGTAGGTGAAGATGTCCAGCTCGCTGTAGAGTTTGCGGATATCGACCACGTCGGGGCCGACCGTACCCTTTAGAACAGGCAGCGTGACTTCCTTGTCGCCAAGCTTGATCGTCGCCGACCCGTTCGATTGAGCCTTATTTTCCATACTTCACCTTCGTTTGATGGCGATCAGGCGGCGAGCGCCGTCTGGGTGTAAGATACTAATCCGCGGGCCTTATAGCGTGTCTTGCACGCCGTTAAAGAGCGTCGTCCAAACGGGCCAGACTCTCGTCGCGGCCAAGCGCGGTCAGGGCGCTGGCGAGGTCGGGAACCGCTGCCTCGCCGCCGAGAACAACGCGCAGCGCCGGCCCAAACTTGCCAAGACCGACGCCTTCGTCTTCCGAAAACGCGCGGAGCTCAGCCAGCAGGGGTTCGGCTGTCCAGACGGTGGACTGCAGGGCGAGCCTGTTCCGTAAACGCTGTAAGCGCCCAATGGTCTCTTCGTTCAGGAGCTTTTGGCCCTTTTCGGGGATCGTCAGCGGCCGAGACGCCAGCGCGAACAGGGTCAGATCGGCGAGCTGGACCAGGGTCTGGGCGCCGTCCTTGACCAGGGGAATGGTCGAGCGTAGCCGCGCCGTGGCCGCCTCATCCACGGTCACGCCCCGGCGCGCGTGGGCCGCCGTCGTGAGCGCGGTCAGCCGGTCGTCGTCGGCGGCGCGGATATAGTGCTGGTTGATGTGGTTGAGCTTGGCCCAGTCCAGGCGCGCCGGCGAACTGCCGACGTCCTTCACGTCGAACCAGCCAATCGCCGCCTCGTCGGAGAAGATTTCCGCATCGCCGTGGCCCCAGCCCAGCCGCGCCAGATAGTTGCGCATGGCCTCGGGCAGGTAGCCCATGTCGGCGAACTCGCTCACCGCCTGGGCGCCGTGGCGTTTGGAGAGCTTGGCCCCGTCCGGCCCGTGGATCAGGGGCAGGTGGGCGAAGGCCGGCACAGTCCAGTCCATGGCCTGATAGATCAGGGTCTGGCGCGCGGCGTTATTGAGGTGGTCGTCGCCGCGAATCACATGGGTGACGCCCATGTCGTGGTCGTCCACCACGACCGCCAGATTGTAGGTCGGCGTGCCGTCGGTGCGCAGCAGCACCAGATCGTCCAGCTCCTTGTTCTGGAATCGCACGGGACCCTTGACCAGATCGTCGACCAGGGTCTCGCCCTCGATCGGCCCCTTAAAGCGAATGATGAACGGCAGGTCGCCGCCGTCGGCCGGGTCTCGGTCGCGCCAGGCCGAGCGGTAGGCCTTGCCCTCCGCCCGCAACAGCTCCCGCTCCCGCTCCAGCTCCGCCGGCGGCGTGAAGTCCTTATAGGCCCGGCCCCGCGCCAGCATTTCGAACACCACCTCGCGATGGCGGTCTACCTGGGCCACCTGAAACACAGGTGTGTTGTCGGGTTTCAGGCCGAGCCACTCCAGGCCGTCGAAGATCACCTGCACGGCTTGGGGCGTCGACCGCTCCCGATCTGTATCTTCGATTCGCAAAAGGAACGCGCCGCCCGTATGACGTGCATAGAGCCAATTGAACAGCGCGGTGCGAGCCGTGCCGATGTGCATGGAGCCGGTTGGCGACGGGGCGATGCGGGTGACGACGGCGGGACGGTCAGTCATCGAGGAAAGGGTTCCGACAAAGGTCGGGGCTCTTAGCACGCGCCTGGGCTTGCGGCATAGGCTGTGGGTCGCCCTCCTGCGATGGCCGACGCTGAGCGCGATCGCCGCCGCCTTGCGAGACGAGGTGTCAGGCCAGGTTGACCGAGGATTTCTGTGGACGCCGGTCGCGTTTGGCGGCGGCTCGGCGATCTACTTCTGCCTGAAGACAGAGCCGAATTGGGTCTTGGCCTACGCCCCGGCGCTGGCGATCCTCGTCTGCGCCTTGGCCGTCGCGCGCTGGTCCGTCAATCGGACGGCTCACCTCGGCGCAATGTTGCTCGTCATGGCGGCCATGGGCTTCGCCGACGCCAAGCTCGCAACCCAATGGGCGGCGGCGCCGGCGGCGCCCTCTAACCTGGGCGTTGTGCGGCTTGAGGGCTGGGTGGTGGACGTGGCGAGCCCGAGCCAAGGGCGACCCCGGCTCCTGATCGCGCCGACCTTCATTGCGGGGCTTGCGCCGGCGGCGACGCCGCTTCGGGTGCGCGTCACCTTGAAGTCGGGGGCGGCGATCGCGCCGGGTCACGGGGTT
>Ga0209611_10012684_pt1 | contig 11786 bp, 6 predicted proteins | sample S1TSphgellanicum_3_FD_187693 | JGI IMG/M metagenome (GOLD analysis project Ga0209611, IMG submission 187693) | Host-associated microbial communities from peat moss isolated from Minnesota, USA - S1T2_Fc - Sphagnum magellanicum MG (SPAdes) (version 2) | ecosystem: Host-associated > Plants > Peat...
AACTCTGCTCCAAATCTAAAGAAACAGGAAAATGCGACAAACTCTCTGCTGGTTCTTGTGGTTCATCTCAATGCTAAACTGTGAAATTCTCCTTTCCTGATGCTTCTTCCGCTGCTGCAAGCTCCAAAGAGATTCAAAACTACCAACCCATCAACGCAAAAAACAAAACAAACAAACAAAGAGAAACAAAAACTCTTCCCGATATTTGGTCCTCTCGCAATGCCTTTGGTCTGATTTTCTCGCCATTCCTTTCGTTTTGGTGCTGTTGTAATTCGCATTCACCTTTCAAGTGGTTTTTTAACCACACTACATTCGTGTGACTCCTACTGGAACTGTAACGAAATGCAAAACCCTAAAACCCCTAAAAACAAAACAGAATTCATCCAGTACATTTTTTACATGTTGTATTGGTTTGTGTAGGGTAGGGTAGAATCCCCAATCACCAAACGCCGGCCTATGTCCAACCGCATGATTTTCAAAATTCAGCCAATGACCAGGCCCCCATGTACCTGCCACCATTCAGGACTCATCCTATGATCGAACACTTGGTGAAATAATCTTTAGAAGAAAAAAGAAGGAAAGAGAGGTTATGAATGGTGTTGATTGGTTATAATATATTCATATCCAATCATATCAAAGGATACGAATAAGGCATATTTTTATAACTTTTTTCATAATACGCATCAAGATATTTCAATTTTTTCTTTGTAAAGACACTTATGCATCCATGGCAATTTATCATTCGTTGCCAATTATGTATTTGCTGATTACAATTTCATGATAACTACAAATATTCATACACATTACTTATAGTAGATTTGACGTGTTAGTTGTGCAAAGATAAAGATATTCAAACATTTGATATCAAGTGGCTTATGGGGGAATTGAACCCTAGTTCTTTAAAGAACTCTCCTCATTATAGCGCAAGTTGCTTAAAAAAAACTTAACACTCAAACCTCACACATGTAGAACCCAAAAAGAAATCAATAGTTCCAAGCAATTCAATCAAATACACAATCAACAACTTTTATTCTTGTTGAGCTCCATAAATTGGTCCATAAATAGCCAATGCTATAACATCAAATTTGGACCAAAAAAAATTAGGGTCAAAGTTAGATGGAAAGAAAAAAATAATAAGAACTAAGAACTAAGGTTTGAAGTTTAGATGAATCACCTAATCCCAACCTATAACTTGTCAAAGTATTTAGCGTTTGCAATCAACTAATTATTTTTTATGATTAAAACAACTTCATCTTTCATATACTCCTTTAGGTTTGCATTTAGTGTACAATTCAAGTGCAAGTCATTAAGCCATTTTTTTCCCATTGTGATAATCTGATTAAGATTTTCCATTTGTCAATGGCAACGTTTCAAAGCTAACAAAACACCAACCAAATTAAAACTTTTTCTATCTCAATTTAAGATATGAAAGTCCCAAGAACTTGTTTAACAAGAAAACTACATTTAGAAATTGACCTTCATGGGTCTACCACAAAACTAATGGATTTGCACACATAGACAAAAGGATAAATAACATTTGAAACAAAGCAATTCACCAATAACCAATGCCCATGAAGATTCTTCCATGGATGTACCAATACCTACATGTTAATTTTTTCATCTTCATTTTCAAAAACAAATCCATCAACTAGAACAATTGCCTAGGCTTGATAGTAGGGTTTAACTATTTAAAAATTGTCATAAAAGGGGGATGACTTCTTTCATGTCATATTCAACTATAAAATGGATTGCATTTTTGTGCTTCACATAGTTCTCAACAACTCGCAAGGATTTGGAACATGGATTCAACATTTGGGCCAACATATTGTGAACTTCATGAGAATAAAATGACTTAAAAAATTATAGGAAGTTATTATCACCTTTACAACGTCTTGCCACATGTTCTTTTTCAAGAAATGAAGTTCAACATCAAATTGATCAAAATTTCAACCCTATTAGCAAGGGGATTAGATTCAAATTCTAATGCCATAATCAAGTTAATCACAATACTCAAAACATCAAACAACAACCAATTGAATCATCACACATGCACTCACTAGAAGATTTAAATAGGTAGTGATAACTTTGATAGTGACCCACATTTGGACCTTCAAGATTCACTTCTCCAAACTTGATGTTGTATGCTTCTAATAACATAACAAAATAATTTTCTTAAATTTAAACATTTCCTCAAACATTATTACTTTGTTGGCAACTCATATTTTGACAAGAGTTTTCAACTTTTAATGATGTTTCCTAGTTTCAATTTGCAAGTTTTTTTCCCATTCTTGCCTCCATTTCCCTGATTGTTTTGTCTATGCGATTGTTTTTTACGAAGTAGTTTGAATCTTTTTCACATTCACCAAAGTTAAACCCATAGAAACCTTATTATCATTTGTGGCATATTAACATGTTTTAAACATCACATGCCCAAAGCAAATACCTTCATTTATTTGCAACAACTTCAAAGCCTCAAAATCAATAATAGAATGACATGTTTAGCCATAGATCTCAAGTTGTTGCCTTCATCTTTTACAAAAGTAATCACACAATGGATTAATCCAAATATTTTCAACAATTCTTAGAGTTGTAAAGCCATAGTGTTGTTAATTGTTTCATGCATTTCAAATAGTTCCGCAATAACATGCTTAAAGGTCATCAAAATAATCAATAACCAAAACAAACATGTTTACACCACCTTTGGACAACCAAATATCAAAGCTAGTAAAAATTGTCATGACAATTTTAAGTTTTAAAATTAGGTAACACATGTAAGTCCATGGTCTTTTTTATCATTTTAGGTAGCACTTTTTCCACAAGAAATTGAACAAAATGGAAAAACAAAACGAAAACATTGATGTAAAATTAACCTATATAACTAAGTTTCCCATGTTTGAGCTTAAACTTTTATAATTGCAAGATGCAATTCATAATTTTTTAACAAGTCATTGTCACATTACAAATGGATGTTTCCAACATTTAAAATGTTGATAGTTAGGTTTTTGCTTGCATCACAAGCAAGTTTGTCATGGATGCCATCAACACTTTCAAAAAGAACAATGTTGTTTTAAGCCATTGTAGAAATATAGACAACAATAAAAACTAATCACAAAACCTAACTCCATGAAAACACAAAACATTGGCAATTAATGCTAAAAGATGAAATAGGAAATAAAAAATGTGCAAATGTCCAAACAATTGAAATTAGAAAAACAAGTAGTTAGTGAAAATAAAAAACCCTATTTCATGCAAAAAAACATGATCAAAATGCATACTAAAAATGTGAGGCCTTCGTTATCACAAGTATAGCAACATTCAAGTTTAGGGATAAAGTATTTCACAAAAAAAGGCCAAACAAAGCTCATTGTTCAAAATGCAACAACTCGTAGAAGATGCTTGTAGAAGTGTGTGATCAATGACCAAACCAACAACCAAACAAGACGATAAAATAAAAATAAAGTGCAAGAACCTAGTGGCTATTGTGTGTGAACAATGAACAAACCAACAACTAGAAAACAAGGTGACAAAATAAATAATAAATAAATAATTTAATAGGTGTGGATGAGCTTAAACAAGCCAAAATTGATTTATTAAAACATCAACTTTTTTGTAATTCTTGTTACATGTGTTTATGTGGTGCCACTTTAATGGCATGTGAATCATGAAAATTTGTGCTTATTGAATAATATGAATATTGAAAAATCTAAAATGAATAAAAAAAAATTCTAATATCAAAGTTTGGTTTGAACAAAAGATGTTTAACAATTTCATTCAATAACATTATTTTCATAACGGGCCCTTTAGTTTTCATAATATAATTTATTTCATCCTCAACTATTTTGTAGTTATAGGGTACTATTAGATAAATATAAAAAACAATAAAATTTTCATATTTTTTCAATTTTGTGTTTATCAAAATTTAAGGTTTTAAAAACATTCATGAACCCGTTACAACATGTAAATGTGATGCAATGTATATGTTGTTTAAAGAAAAGTTGTAGTTTATAATATAAAAACTTAAACTTGAAAATGTTAAAATGTTTTGGTGTGATTTGAAATTATTACAAAGTTTCAAAATGAAACATGAAATTTGGCAAAATCTGTGCACTTTCAAAAAATCATATATATTCAAATCTGATGGTGAATATAAATATGACATATTGGGGCAACTATAATTACAATAAATAATTTTTTTCAAAATATTTCATTTGAAAATTCCTTTTTAGGAAAACATTTGTTTTTGGCAAAAGGATTTTAAAAAGGACAATAATTTTAAATTCAAAGTAAACACATTGGCTTGTTATATGTCGTTTGAACCTTGGTGGTTGTCATATGTGAACAATGAACAAGCTAATAACTAGAAAACAAAATGATAGGAAAAAAACAAAGTGAAAGAACTTAGTGATGTTTGTTGAATGTTACAAAATGCACATAAACATTGATGTTTTCAAGCTAACATGCTTGTTGACAACCTACAAGCTATCATAGATGTTAATGATGCCATTGCCACTTTCATTGATGATTACCTTCATAAAATGGTTAAAAAATAGCTCGTTTAACTAATGAAACCTTTCACAAAAAAATTTAACAATGACAAACCTAATTAACAAAAGGCTTAACAATTAAAAAAAGTAGTGATTTTTTTCCACCCTTAAACCCTTTTTATGTGGAAGTCATATCAAAACTTTTTTCAACCTTAATGAGTGGATATGAATACACTAAGCCTCATTTGCATTGGGTGAAGAATTAATTGAATTATTTTTGTGCATGTAGAGAATAGAGGCACCTTTTACCTTTGTTAATATTTTTCCACAACGAAGTAGACACCTTATGTATAATATATTCTTGAACCTTATGTGCAAGGTGCCTCCTTTCCTTCATAAGCAAAATTGAAGATGTTAAAACTTTACAAGATATTTATACTAAATAATGTCGCAACCCTAACCTTGGGCTCGTACCCAAGGCAAGGGCTTGTGGAGGTGCAGGCCGAGAGTGAAGCCCAGGAATCACATTTCATGTTCTTGGGAGTGTAGGAGAGTGTGAAGGAATGAACTCACACACTCCTAAGTGAGCTCCCACTTTGGGTGTTGGAGTCCCGAATTTTCAAAAAGCAATTACAGGGTTCAAAATTCATTGGATTGATGAATTCCTTATACCATTGAAAAGCTCTTGAGACGTAGATGTCTAAAATGACTTACATGATTCATTTAGATATTTCAAACATATGTTATGACCAAAAGAAGGGCCGGGAATCAAACTACCAATTTGACTCTCGACCATTAAAAGTCAAGAATCTCCTTGATTTACTTGTGTGAAGGTGGTGTACAACATATCGTTGAAAAGCTCTCGACAAGGGCTACAATTTTTCTTTAAACTTCACTTTAATTGGATATTTTTACGAAAAGTTATGGGTTTCTAAAATCGTGGGAGTCCTAATTTCGAAAAATTTTAAAGACCCAACTTGGGAGTCCCAGGACAAAATAACATTTGGGTGTAAGCCTCGTGGTTAGGCATAGAAAATATTATAAAGGGGAAGGTGGTGGCTTTCCCCAAGTTCGGGTTGTGGTGAGTCTTGTGAGTTTGTGTTTGTTCGTGATTCGTCTATGCACCAAAAATGTTCTAATTACGCACTAACCAACTTGTTGTTTGGTTTGTGTAGGTCTGTGTGAATAATTGACTCACTTGTCACTCACCCTAGTCCCCATCCCGAAGTTCCAGCATGCCCTTCTACCCCTGAAGTGTTACGAGCCAGGGAACATACCCTAATTATCCTTTTGTTGTTTTCACCTTTGGACTTGTAGTTGAGTCTATCAAGGATTTTGGGAGTGCATTAGATAAAGACCTTATGACCATTTTGGGAATTAAAGTCCCATGTTTGGCTCCTACCTTGTAAGAGGCCTTCTTTTTTAGGACAACCCCATTTGAAGTCCTTGTCTTACATTTAAAAATGTGCACCAAATTTTTTAATGTAATTGGAGAGCATTTTATAAAATGTTTTATTATATTATTTTCTAAGGTATCTAGTGGGTATCATGGGATTTTATTGTCAAAAAATAAAAACTAGTGCATGTCTTAACTAATGTTAGGTAAGTATCACATTTTTATGATTTCATTGGATCCAATTTTCATAAAAAAATTTATAAAATGGTTTGGTTTTCACTTTTTCCCCCTAAAATTTATATGTTGGGCAAGGGTATCAATATTTTTAAAAAATTAAATTGGTTCTCATTATACCAATTTTTGAAATTTTGACAATAGTCGATTCTCCTTTGTTAGGTCTCACAAACCAGGTATTACTTATTAATTTTATTATTATTAAAAATTTGCAAAAAATTAAAATTAAAAATTAAAAAAATCTCAATTTTATTATTTTTCTTACTAATGAAAAAAATTACAAGCATTGTTTATAAAAAAAATTTAACACTAAACAATAATTTATTTATTGAACTTTTACACTTCAACAATTTTGTCCCTTTCAAATTCACCTTCAAATTTTTTTAACTCCTTTTTAAAATCTACATCCCTTTCAAAGAATTCTAGTAAATTGCATTGAGATTTAAAACCTATTGTAAAATCATTAGGCTAGTTTTTGTTGACAAATATCAACTTTTTTAAATTTTTAGTTTGCAAATGACATTTGCTAAGGTTAATAAATGTTTGAGCCAAAAAAAAAAAAGAATTTCTATTTCAATTTGAAATCCAACAACATTCAAAATATGTCGGGCTAAAAATCCAACTATAGGAAATATTGCTTCATGTTTTGCCACCATTGAAAAGGACATTTGATGTATTTAACATCCAATTGATATTTTCTAAAAATCAACAATTCCCTCTTGACAATTTCTTTTACTATTTCACTTGTGTTTGCAATTTGCTCCAAAATATTTTTGTTCATAGGATTCGTATTTAACCTTACCAAAGGATGCAAATGTTTGTGGCATTTGACCAACATAGGATACAAGTTTTTTATCATATTCCTCAACAAAAGCAACATCTTGCTCCTTTTCCAACATAGGATACTATATACAAAAACTCTTAAACCTAGGATCTAACATCAAAGAGATCACATTATGGGCTTTCTTGTTTTCATATTTCTTCAAGAATGAAAAGAAAGAATCCAACACATTGATCACCTCCCTTTTAACGTTAGAGGTTGGCAAAGATAACTCATTTGAAACAATGGAATCATCTTCCATTAAACTTTCAAATGAAGGAATAATTTGGTTTTCCTCCTTAAGTTTCAAACTCATGGAAATAATAGAGTGTAAACACCATTAAATAACCAATGTCCACAGGAGTAGTTAAGAACATAAATAGAAACAATTAGAGAAAAACAATCCACAATAATCTGAGAAATATACCAAGTTAAAAGTGGAGGCACTGAACTAATGACTCTCATAATAGTATGTTTGTTGTAACATAACATAATGGTAGAATGAAATTGTAAGGCCTCTTGAAACATGATGATCTTATCATCAAACCTACAAAATAACCAATAAGAAAAAAAATTAATTATCTTTTAGAATTCAAAACCTCAAAAATTGTAAATTGTTGAAATAATAATGAAACAAGGAAGATTATTTGGTTTTCATTAAAATGTTCAATTTTTTGGAATGAATGTGAGTTTCAACACAAGCCTTGTTCCATTCCTACCTCCCCATTCCAAATTTCTTAGACCATGTGATGCATTTTTGCGAATTTGCATGAATAGATTTAATAAAAACATAATTCACATCCTTGCACACCTTTTTCTTTACAATGCCATATTAACATTCCTATCAAAAAACCTGCCCAAAGCAGTGCCCTAAAAGCTTTTTTTTTAACCAAAAGATTCATAGTTTTCAACAACTTTTAATGCAGTAGTTATCATGAATATGTAAACAATCAAGACTATGAGATTTCTTAAACCAAGACGAGAACAAAGGTAGGCCTAATTTCCCAAATCTAGATTATGAAACAAGAAAATAAGAACAAGAGCACAACATGTGCAAAACAAGGATCTAACAAGATTTTATTTCATAGAAGAAATAAAACAAGGCTATGACAAGAAACCTAAAACTAGTGTTGAACATATTAAAGTAATGGGAAATTCTACCTCTACTTATACCAATTGGGCACCTAGTTCAAGGAAGTTTTTCAAGAAACTTCCAATTTGCATGTGACCCATGTTTACCCATGTGTGAACTATGAATGAACTAAAACTCAACTAAAAGTGAATTTAAACTTAACTAAAAGTGAATTGAAAGTTATCTAAGAATTAACTAAAAGTGAATTAAAAGTCAATTGGAATGAACTGAAAATGAACTAAGGGTTAACTAGAAGTGAACTGAAAATCAATTATGAATTAACTAGAAGTCAATTAAAAGTTAATTAAAAGTCAATCAAAAGTCAACTAGAAATGAACTAAAAATGAACTACAACTTAACTAAAACGAATTTAAAATGAATGAAAACTAAACCAAAAGTTAGGTACAAATTCATTACAAGTCATGGATGAACATTGAAATGAATAAACCCTTCCCAATGCAAGAAGAACATATTATTGACTTGTCTTTCAATTAACCCTAGCAATATCTCTTGTGCAAATTGCCTTTTGAAAGGGAAATTCAATTTTGGACATAAACACAAAATTAAACGTTTGAGCCAAATACTCTCCACAAATTAAATTGGTAAATTATTCTTGATAATAAAAAAACCTAGGTCCTCTAAAACTTCTTTATATGGCATATCCTTTTTTTTAAAGGAAATTTTGATGGAAAAAATTTAGAAATTGACCCACCAAACACAATCACTCTTTTCTTTGTTGGTTGTAATTATTCTTTTCCTTTTAGTGTAGAGTTTTTTTTTTTTTTTTCAAACAATTTTGCAATAAGAATGCAATTTGCATTCACATGTTTTTTAAAAGAAGTTATTCCATTTGTTTTGTAATAAGAAATCAATCTTTTCCTTGCTTGAAATCTTGGATTAAGAATTACATGTCTTAATAACAAAGGATACAACACATGATTTGTGTATTTTCAAGGTCAACTTTTGCATTATCATTGACATAATAAAAACTCCAACACAAAGATAATCTTCCATGTGGTTTCTAGTTCTTTTTTTTAAGCAAGCATTTTTTAAAGATTTATCTTCATTTTCTTCATTTCTTTCATTTTTTGGATTCTTGTTTGTTTTTGTTTGCACATTTACATTTTCTTCCATAACTCCATCATTCATATAGATTTCAATCATTTCATTATTTCCACTTACAACATTTTCATCTATAAAGGATTATTCCATTGGCGATTTTCATAAGAATATTTCCAAAGCTGAGACAACAACAAGATTTGCAAGCAATCTCTATAAATAGACAATTCCCAAATTTTTCACAAATAAAAAGGAAAGCAAAAAATTAAACATTCACAAGGGTTTAGACTTAAGAAAAGACATTTACAAAAACAATGGGTTTAAGGGTTTTGAGTTTTGAAAAAACATTTACAAACAATGGGGTTGAAGGTTAGGAAAATAATATAAAATCACTCACTTTTCTTTCATTAAGACTATAAAAATATATAATGGTAATTTTTTTTAGAAAAATAGTTTGGGTTTATGGATATTTTGCACATAAACAAACACATAACAAGAATAAAAAAATTAAACTATAATTAAATAGAAAATAAATCTAAGACAAAAAAACAAACAAAAGAAAAAAAATATTAAAAAAAGTTAGTGTATCGCTCAATGTGATGCCCTGGGGGGTTCAAACTATGATGCCTGAAAAGATTTGTGATACACACCCAACACTGGTCTTAACACTCAGAAAGCCCTTATTCCATTAAGGCCCTGCCTTCAGGTTCTTATTCCGCACTAAATGATTAGGTGATGTAGATATGTCATCTGTAGGCGGAGCCCATGCATTCGTATTTTTGTAGTTATCCTAACCAAGTATCCCCTTCTCAGCTTTCCCCTCCCCATCACAAAAGAGAGGTGAAATCAAAAGGACAAGCTCAACTATTTCTTGCCTCTCCCATTGTCGCGACGTGTAGTGTCGTGACGTACGGTGTCGTAAGGATGTAAATACATAGTAAATTCTACTAAACAAAAAAATTAAAGCCAGCCAAAGGTATAAACTAATCACTTAAAAAGATATGCATGCACACACACACATATATATATAATGCACAAGTGAGGTTGAAATGAAATTCCCATGTACATAACGAGCCAATTGTTTGAATGCAAACGCCTCGGTGTAATTAGCGCCATACTTGAACTCTAATTCACAAACCACAGTTGAGAAAGTTGCCTTAAACTCCCTCAAAGAAATAGTACCTGGCCTTCCGCTGAACTTCTCAATTTCCCAGAGGAACTGTTGACCTCCATGGTGTAAATGGGTGTTGAAATCACAGCTTGAAATGGAGTATACGGTGATGGTGTGAAAGTAGGTACAGCAATAGGTGTACCCCACTGATTAACCCCTCCAAATGGTCTTTGATGTATTGTTATTGTAGTGTACCCTGAACCTAAATTCCTAGTAGGAGTTGTACTAAATGACGATGGTGCTGTCGACACTTGATGGTACCTTCGTGAAGATCGTGAACTTAAAAAAATCGACTCAAAGGATTGTGTGTTACTTCAAAACTGATACCTGGGCTCTGGCCGAGCGGTAATGCTCTCATCATCAGAGGACATGGTGTTGTTCCATGCCCTAAAATGTTGTGATAGTACATAACACTAACTACAAAATTCTAACATAACGTACAATTTGAAGACTATAATGCGCTGTTGGGAATGACCCGTGACACACAGAGATCGCACGGAAGTCAAATAGATGTTGGATGAAAAGGAAGGACGACAAAATAGGATGTAGAACGACAGGGCGCAAGATGTAGGACGACAGGGAGTAGGACGGCAAGGCGCAAGACATAAGATGATATGACACCGGACGTAGGACGGTAGGGTACATGACGTAGGACGATAAGGCACAGGACGACCGGACAACATGATGTAGGACGACAAGACAACAGGATGTAGGACTGACGGACGGAAGTCGAACGGACGTCCGATAGAAGTCTGACTTACGTTAGACATGTAAAGCTCAACTGCCGCTATAGCAATGGCGGGCGGTGACACTGCACTGCACTGCACCTCCTCGTAACGCAACGTTGCGGCAATGGCCGGCAGCACTGGTCGGTAGCGCTACTGTGGCGCTAGTTGGCAGCGCTGCTGCGACATTGCTGCAGCTCGCGACGATGCTCCGGCATTGTTGTGGTGCTACTACGGCGTTGCTGCCGCTCGCGATAATGCTGCGGCGTTGTTGCAGCTCGTGGCGCTCCTACAACTCACGGCGATGCTGCGACGTTGCTGTGGCTCACGGCGATGCTGCGACGTTACTGTGGCGTTGCTACGGCACTGTTGCAGCTCGCGGCGATGTTGCGGCGCTGGCCGGGAGCGTTGTTGCAATTCGCAGTAATGTTGCGGCGTTGGCCGGCAGCGCTATTGCAACTCGCAGCAATGTTGCATCGTTGGCCAGTAACGCGCTGCAGCTCGCGGCAATGTTGCGACCTCGCAGCGCTGCGACTCGCGGCGATGCTGCAGCCTCACATCGTTGCTGCGATGGCCGGCAAGGGGCTGAGCCTCGCAACGCTGCTATGCTAGCCAGGAACGGGTTGGGCCTCGTAGTGCTACTGCGATGGCCGGAACGGGCTAGACCTTGCAGCGCTACTATGATGGCCGGCAACGGGCTGGACCTCACAGTGTTGTTGCGATGGTTGGCAGCGCGTTGCAGCCCTGGCCAACACTGCGTTGCAA
>Ga0209611_10012687_pt1 | contig 11781 bp, 7 predicted proteins | sample S1TSphgellanicum_3_FD_187693 | JGI IMG/M metagenome (GOLD analysis project Ga0209611, IMG submission 187693) | Host-associated microbial communities from peat moss isolated from Minnesota, USA - S1T2_Fc - Sphagnum magellanicum MG (SPAdes) (version 2) | ecosystem: Host-associated > Plants > Peat...
TGAAATAGAAACTGGACTGAAGCTCTGAGGTGCATGTCCACCCCCTGTCTCCATCGACAACCTTCAGCCACACCCTTGCCCTTGTGAAGTACCCACTGTGGGTTACCTCCACTGCAATATCCCTTGTTCGTGCCTGATCAGGTTCTATGCTAACCAACCTGACCACTCCAAATCCTAGTGCCCTCAGAATCACTGCTCCTCGATGAGGACCCTCTGGCACAGTGCTAAAATCAAACCTCCTAACTATGCGACGTTCTCTGATTTCCTGCGCTAATTCTATAGGAATATCTTCGTTGCTAGAGGAAGACATGTCCCTTAGTGTGTCATCCTCTGACAAAATGCATAGTTATTTGTAGCTCGACTCAGACAAGCAGAAAATCAAGTGCCAGCATTCCATGGTTTAGATTTCAGAGAAACAATTCCGACATCACAAGCACTGTTCTTCTTCCAAAATCTCTATCCGCAGTCCTCTTCATTCTAACTTTCTAATTAGCTCTACCAAAAATACAGAAGCTAGAGGTCATCGGTCGCAAATAGCAGCGGAAGAAGAACGACACTACTCCATTCTCCTAGCTCCTGCTAATCTCTCTGCCAAAAACCCAAAACTTAGAACTTCCCTGCCTCCTCGTACTCATCACCATTAGCCGTTCCCTCCATCCTCATCAATGAGGCGCCGCAACTTCTCATAAAACGCGCCGTCATCTTCCTGTCCTTCCACTACCATGCATCCCATGCACTTCTGATTTCCCTCTCACTCTCTTCAAGAGAAAATCCGCCGCCACTAATCAAGATTCTCGGCCACATTATCTAGATCAGGATTTTCATGTTCACACCAATAGTACATGCATGAAGTCCTTGTCCGGCGACATGTTGTTCGGTCACACGCAATCTAAAGCATCTTGGTTTGGTGGATCTCATAAGTACAATAAAAACAAAAGAAAATTTAAAAAAACAGAACAAACAAACTACTTTCTTTCATAGATAGATTCACAAAGGGTGATGAACCCTATCTACAAATTATTATAAATCTGGAACATTTCCACTTATGAATTGTGTTTTTTGAAATCAAAGGACAAAGATTGGCGTTGAGCATCTATATATATATATATATATTGATACATTGATTCATAAATGTTCATAGTTACATTAAACTATAATTACACACATTATGTGTTCAAATGTAACATTTCTTTAAAAAGTTCATCATAAAGGCTCTACATGAAAACTAAATTAGTAAAGGATCTAAACACTAATGTTAGGTTTTGGAAACTATATGTGAAATGGTTAACTAAAATGAAATTCAAATGTGTTTTATAAATGAAAATAAATAAATTTATAAAAAATATATATTTTATGTTCACATGTATTTTATTCACATATAACATAAGTGATATTGTTGGGCATACTTTAATAAGATAATAATATACTAGAAAAGATAAAATTGTGAATAAAATATAAAAATGTTTCAATACAAACATTTCACATAGAAAATGAAATATCATTATATTTAAACTTTTTAATAAGTTTTTTTATAAAGCATAAAATATTCCTTTAAATGAATGTTTTTATAAAACTTGGTAGAAATTTAATTTAATATACATAAAAATGAATATTTAAATGAAATCACAATAATATTCAATCATATGAAAATATTCAAAATCTACACATGGCTAAAGGTTTTTTAAAACTAACTAAAAGTTTTGAAAACTATAAGTTAAATGAATTGTTTAAAGAAATGTTTTTATCATTTCATCATTAAATGGTTTTACGATTATTTTCCCATGCATATTTATTGATCATAAAATGTTACATTGTTGTCAAAAAAACTATTCAATAATATTAAACAATCCACTAAATTTTTTATAATAATTTTAACATTTTATGTTGTTATAAAACAACATATAATTTTAATCATTTCAATATACACCAATGTGATGAATTATAAACATTTTATCATGGACTTAAATTGTGTAAACAATTGCTAGTAACCTTGCCCCATACCCGGTCATTAACTAAACAATTGATTAATTTGAAGCTCATTACTATAAACAAGCGTGGAAAGGCTATTGCCTTTCACCTCAAATTTTCCATAATTTAGTAAGCATAGATCAAAGAGGGTTCATCCCAAAAGGTTATGCTATTCTTGAGACATCAACTTTTGAAGCTCATTCTTCATTTAATTTCCATATCTCATACAACATTCAAAAACTAATTAATTGATAAGTCATGATCCAATCTTAACAACATTCATACAATAGTAATTAATTTCACAACATTCAATTTATAATCAAAATTTTCATGTAATTTTTGTTTAAAATGAACATTACATCAAAAAATTTGTTGATGTGATGGAACAAGAAATGTAAATATTTTACTAATTATCTTCATGATCCATCATATAAGGTTTTTTACAAATTGAAACTTTTAAGGTGCGTAGTTAGAGAATTAATTATAGCTTAGAAATTGCAATCTCTTCATGCAATTGAAGAGAGTAGAACTTGATGGAAGATGTTACTTGTTTCGTAGAGATCCAAGCAAAAGTAGCTATCATATTTAACAAAGATGGGAGCTATAATTTGACTTCAATTCATTTCCAATGTCTTTTTTTGTTCAAACCATGTCACTCATGAGTATTGACATTATTCATCTATCCTACCAGGCTTAATGTCATTAATAGGCTTAATGTGCTGTTGATGACGTTGGGCTTGTTAACAACTATGTCGAGTTCTTTTGTGTGCTTTCTACACAAAGCACAATGAATGACTCATTTTCTCATTTTCATGAACACAACTGAATAGCAAGTTGCAACTTGAATGTTTCAAATAGAATGGTGTCTCAATATATATTTAATGATACTCTTATGTTACAATATTCCAACCAATTTTGATTTTGGTGCAAGGAGATTGATTGTTCTCATTACAATGGTTGTGATTTCAAAAAATCTAACAAATCATTTTACACATGGTTTAAATGTTTTTACAAAATGTTTCAACAACAAAGTCGCCAATATTTGGCATCCAAGGTTAATTTGCTTCACAAGGTGTTATATCCACAAGGTCCCATGCTTTGTAACTTGTTTTTGTGTTTTTGTTCCTGCCTATCAACTTGATACTTATGAAAAGAATTGAAAAAAATATTAAAATTGAAGTTTTATTCAAAGGGGTGAAAACAAAAGATATCAAATTGCATTTGATGTGGTGGTTTTGTGCAATGTTGATGAAGTCTACAACTAGGGTCAACATTCTATCTGACATAAACTTTGCCAATGGGTATGCACATGATTTCATACACATAATGTTGCCGATGTTCTATTAATGTTGTTTTGTTTTTTGCCTGGTCAATCTTGTTGCTATTGCATTGGGCACGAAATGTCAATAATGGGTGAAAGCACACTAAAGGTGAACCACTTTTGTTCAAAAAAGGTGATGTATAACAAGTATTATAGTACGTATTAAGCTAAAATCTTGATGGTAATCTTTGGTTATTCCTCAACACAAGTAAAAAACTTAAAAATTTGCACAACATTTTTGAACTTAAAGTTCATTTTGAGTGAAAATTAAATTTGATCCAACAGTTAGATGAGGAGGATTGGATAAAATCAATGTACACAAAATATTATATAACTTACAGTTTTTCAACGACCATGGGGTTTATGATTCATGAAACATTACCAAATAAAATAAAATTGAAAAAATAATGTAATTCCCATATATAAAATCTCCTCCTCTTTGATATGGTAGTGGGTTTTCCCTAAAAGCAAAATATTATTATGCATTCATTACTAAACAAATGCAAAAAAACACATTTTTTTAATGGAATTTCATTTAGAAACCTTAAATATTAAATTTTTTAAAAATTTAACTGATGTATATCAATATCATATACCATAAAAAAATTCACCCAAGAATTCCATTCACAACCTTAGTTTTGAAGTATATATTTAAATTTTCAAACTCCGTGACAAGTATTATTTTGTCATGAATATACTCCATACATTCAAATTCTTTAATGCTTGTTGTGATGTCCATACACTACCAACAAAATTAATTGTAAAAAGATTATATGTGTGACTACAATTTGGGGGGCCTTAGTGTGTTTTCACCCCAATGCTAGTGCTTGGAATGTTGATTTTCTTTGTTGTTTGTTGGTCATTGTTTTCAAGTTTTCCAACAATTGTTTGGCTTCGTCAAAGGAAAGGTCCCACCATATGGTATGTCGTTTACTAAGGTGGTCAAGCAACCTTCTTCCCTGCATCAAATTCTTCTCTACTTTAGAAGCAAAGACTTGAACAAGCAAGAAGAGCCTAGACTTCCTTCCTACCTACACGTAGGAATTGGCTTTGGGGATCCAAAATAAAATAAAATTTTGGAGTCCCCCACCCTCTAAAGTTTTCTAAATGTAAGTAGTAGAGTTGAGCAATTTTTAACATCATCATCGAATGCTACTACTTTTTTCTAGGAATTAGCTATGTGTGTCAAAATTACTCTTTACCTTGAGGAAAAGGAAACTCCCAAGACAACAAGAAAATTGATAGTTGAGAGGGAAGAATTAGGGAATAGCAACTTGGCAGATGAAAGGATTATAGGGATTAAAGCCACATGTAGTAATAGACAAAGAAGAAAAATTTGGTGGAGAAAATTTCAATTAGGGTTAGTTTTACTTTTTTCAGCCTTCACCCAACACTACAAGAAATCTCGACTTTTTTGACTAGGACTTTTGGTTTAAAAAACCCCCCATATGGTTTTTTTGCCCCCATGTCCAACTCGACCAAAATTCCATTTTGGATAAATTGATTTGGACCTAACCATTTTGACTGGGTCTTTTTAGTTGGTCTTTTTGATTGGGTTTTTTTTACCAAGTTTTGATTATTGAACGACCATGACAATAATATAATTTGGGCATCAACCATAAATATATATATATATATATATAATTTAATTTAAAATTAATATGAAAATATTAATTAATTAATTACCTACCCTACCTATTTTACCTTACCCTACTTACCTAATTAATAAACCTAATAATTAATGCCAAAAATAATTTATTTATTTACCTAGCAACCCAATGTCCTAAGCCTAGGCTAAGCCATTTAGCTTAGCCACCTAAGTTAAACCAATCATCATAGGCTAGGTGGTCTAATAGGTTTTGCAACCTAGGCTACTTAATTAAACCACCAAAATAGCTAAGGTAGCCTAGGTTGCAAGTGTGGGGACTTGAATTCCTCACTTTCACACTAACTCAAATCCTTAACCATTACACTACCACCCCATAAGGTGATTTGTTTTGTACAAAATATTATAATGAACATGATTTTGTACCAATATATTGTAATCAACTTCCATGAATTTTTTTTCAACATATTGCAAAAAATGAATTTGAATTTTTTTACACTACTTACATAAATAGGTAGGTTATAGGTAGGTTAGCCTAAGTAGGTAGGAAGTACCTATTAATAAATGCATGTACTTAAGTAACATGTAGGTTATAATCTATTAAGTTTTATAGGTACCAACTAGGCTTATGCTTATACCTACCTACACTTATACTATTTAGTAGGCTATGTAGGTACCTATTAACTTATAAATAATAGATCTAGCCTAGGCATATTAGGTAGGTAGCCTAGCCTATTAAGTAGATTTAGACTTAAACTACCTACTTAGTAGGCCTAGGTAGCCTAGGTTAAGTTAACCTAGGCTACCTAGGCTATGTACCTACCTAGTAAGCCTAGGTTAAGCTAACCTAGGTTACCTAAGCTATGTACCTACTTAGGTAGCTTAGGTTAGGCTACATACCTACCTAAGTTGTAGGCCTAGGTGGCCTAAGTGGCCTAGGTTAAATTATTTATACCTTGTAGGCCTAGGTGGCCTACGCTATGTATGTAACTACCAAGTAGACCTTGATAACCTAGGTTAGGCTACCTTATAACTAGTAGGTATAGGTGGCTTAAGTTATTTACTTAGCTAGTAGAATAGGTTACCTACCTATTAGGCCTAGGTGGCCTATATTGTTATTTACCTAGTAGGCCTAGGTTACGTAACTATAGTAGGCCTCGGCTAGTAGGCTACCTACATGGCTAATAAGTTTACTTAGTAAGCCTAGGTCACCTAGGATACTTACTTAAAAGGCTTACACTACTTAGTAGTCCTAGGCTATGTCCTAAGTAACCTACTAAATAGGTTTAGGCTAGGTTATTTAGTTAGGTTATTATTTAACAAATAACCTACTAGCTTATTAATTATGCTAGGCTAGATAGGTAGTCTAAACCTCAGTTAACCTATTAGTTATGTTAAGTTAGGTAGGTAGCCTAGGATTAACAAATAGGTTAAGTCATCAAATGAGCATGGTTCATTTGACTAAGTGTCAAATCATAATGGTCAATTTGACTAAAGGTCAAATTAAGATGGTTAATTTGACTAAACCTTATCCATTTAGTACGGCCAATTTGACTAAACCATGGCCATTTTAATGGAAATTTGTCCATTTTGACCATATCTTTAGCTTGACATTTGGTCCAAAAAGTCATTTTAGTCAAATGTACTAATCAAATGTAACATGTGTTTTTCATGCCCCAAAACTTTATTCAAAATGGACATACCCTTTGGTCAATGTGGACATTTCAATCAAATTGGCCTTTTGAAAAACCGTGTTTTTTTGTAGTGTAATGTTTTGGTTTTGGTTAGGGCATTTATTTCATTTTGAACTTGTGTTCTAGTGGAACCCTTGGGATTTTAGTGAGATTGACCATTCGACCGAAACCTATGTGCATCAACTTGTTAGAAAGAACTTTCAACTTTTTGTAAATTCTTTTCTTGAAGGTTTAAATTTTTGTGGAAGATGAGAAAGTAGAATGGCTTTTTAAATGTGTGGGCCTAGAACTTGAAAATAATATTTTCAATTGAAGAGTTTGTCCCAATTTTTTTTTATTTTTTTTATTTTTTTGTTGATGTTGTACATAATTATTGGAGTGGATTGGGATCTTTGTGAAAAGGGTATCTAATCCATCATAATTACTTTTTAAGAAAATTTTGTCATTTTTATATGTTTAGTCTATATTTATCATTTTAATATGTTTAGTCTTTTGTGGTTGGTTTTGTAGATTTAGGATTGTTTTATAATAGTAGTTATTTTTTTAATAGGTGGGGAATGTGCTCCTATTAGGCCTCCTTCCTCATGGCCACCAAACATCCCATTCCCTTAATTCATCATGTCCCATTGAACCTCATCTTTCTCATCACCCATTTATTTTATCATGTGCCACCACAAACCTAGTTTCTACCCCATGTCCCATACAAACCATGCATCTCCCACTAATTCCCCCTCCCATTTTAACAAACCACACACCACCCACAAGGTCCCCTTACCAACGCCCAACTTTTTGTGTGAATGTGAGGCCTCAATTTTACACTTTCCTAAACCCCCTTAATCATGCACATGTAGGACCTTTTCCTTCTTCCACTTTACTAGCCCCTCCAATTGCACATGATTAGACCCCCCAACCTATTCTCATCTCCTCAACATGTTTATAACTTCCACCTAAAGTCTCTTACCCCACCTATTGGAGCTAATTTATGAATCAAAGGTTAATTCGTCATCAACATTCTTATCAAACACCCAATTCATTTAATCCAAACCCCCATGATCATTTTGACTCAATACCTTCCTTTGATCCCACCTCACTTGCATAAGCCTAAACTTGGGTTTTGTCTTTGGATGTCTTTAGGTCCTTTCATGTAAGTTTTTGTCATCCTTGATTATATAACCACATCCCTATTGTTCTACAATGTGGCGTACAAATGGTGATTTGTTTTCCATTGGTGTCTTGTTTCACCCCTATGATGCTAATGTAAGACCCCTATGATGTAACTTGGCATTTGCTTTCTTTATTACCCCAATTGTCATGACGTGTAGTGTCGTGATGTACAGTGTTGTAAAGGTGTAAATCCATAGTAAATTCTATTAAACAAAAAGATTAAAGCCAATCAAAGGTATAAACTAATCAACCAAAAATAGATGCATTCACATATATATATATATATATATATATATAATGCACAAGAGGAGGTTGAGATGAAATTCTCATGTATTATTGAATTGCAAAGAAAGAAGAACATGTAATGTATGTAAACGGTGACCGTGCAATGGCCGCTGTGAGCATTTAGAAATCCTATCTGATTATAGAGGAAATTCTCTTGACAAAGGAATTATAGAATAACTAAAAAGAGAAAGGAAGGGCTTGGCCTTTTATACAACTGCCAACAAACTGAAACCCTAAGTACCTAATAACGTACAGTCATTTATGAACGTACACTTACCCTAAAAGCGTACATTAACCCAAAAAGGCATGATGGACATGCCCGTAACCGGCCATCATGTATGAGGCCATGTACAAGCATGACAGTTGGAAACATTGAGGTGTAGTGTCGTGACGTACGGTGTCGTAAGGGTGTAAATCCATAGTAAATTCTACTAAACAAAAAGACTAAGGCCAGTCAAAGGTATAAACTAATCAACCAAAAAGAGATTCACCCTTTGAACGTGCATTCCCATCACAAAGGATTGAATAGCTCAAATGGCAAAGTTGCATTCAAGTTGGCTTCACCTTCTATATTGTGTTTATCATTTACCCTTGGTGGGGATTTACAACTTAGATGGTAAAACATTTTTTTTTTGCAAATAAATTTAACTCACTATCATGTATCGTAAATGTCAAACATGTGTTTGACATCAATCCATGATGAATAGGTTTTTTTTAAACAACATTAATTTTAACTCATCAAATTGAATGGTTACAAAATAAGTTTCTTGATTATAAATGTACAAAATGTATTCATATGACAATCATATGAATCTTGATTTTTTGGTAGCTATACATAAAAGGGAATTATGATGTATAATGTGAACAAATCACAACAACTCAATGTATTTTGATTTTGATAAAAACCTTAATATCAATTTTATGCAATTTGAAAGAACCCTAATGTTAACCATAGGTGACAAGCTTGCTTTTCTTAGTTCAAATTTTCTTCATATGTTGTCAAGATTATTTCTACAAACAATATAGTGAAAGTTTGAAAACCTATTCAAGCATATTTGGAACAAATGGCAAGGGTATTAAACCTTGAAATATTGTAAGCAAATATATTCTCAAATTTTATAATTAAAAGTGTTGAGTCAAGAACTAAAAGCAATGTGTAGAAAAATTGAAACTTGCATTATGTTTTCATGACAAGTGATTGGAACAAAATATCAAGCAAATATAACATTGACATTTGCCATGGTAAAAACACAATCATCCATGTGAGCAAGAATCATTTATGAATAACTAGTTTAGATATCAAATGAACTTATTTGATTTCTTTGTGGGATTTATGTTTTGTCAAATAGTAACTTCCTTTCCAAGCTTTTTTTTTTGAAAATGATGTCCATATATGTTGATTAGGGTTCTCCAACCCTACTTCCAAGCTTATCTACCAAGAATAACTAGTTTAGATATCAAATGAACTTATTTGATTTCTTTGTGGGATCTATGTTTTTTCAAATAGTAACTTCATTTCCAAGCCTTTTTTCTTGAAAATGATGTCCATATATGTTGATTAAGGTTCTCCAAACCAACTTCCAAGCTTATCTACCTCACTCCTTTGTCCTTCTCACCTACATGAATATGAAAAGGCAAATTAGCATGTAGCTTTCATGCCCATGTTTTATATAGTAAAATAATTATATAATCTACCTTTTTCAATTGTAAATACCTAGTTCCTTTCCCATGACATTGTCCACCTACATGGACAGAAAAAAGAATAATTTTGAAATATGGGACAAATCATGAGTTTACACTATAATCTACATTATAATCTATAGACTACAACCGCTAAACCTTAAAGCTCTAATTCGTCAAGACTTTGGAGTGACACAAGTCTTACAAAACTTCTAGAAGCAAGAGCTTTAAAACAAGAAATTCAAACAACATCTTGAAAACTTCGAAATCAATAGGATATTATCCATCACATATTAATATAAATTTATTAAATTTATTAAATTGATCATTTCAAAAAATTATTAGAATATTCCCGAATGTTTTTGAATTTTAAATTTTTAAAAAAAATCAATTATTTTGGAATATAATTCATGTTAAATAACTTTGGAAGATTCCTTCCAAATTATTACGCAATGTTCCTTTTCAATTATTCTAAAATGTTCTTTTTGAATCAATTTGAAAAATCCTTTTCTAAATTAGTCTAGAATATTTTTCCATATTTAATTTGGAATATTCTTTCCAAATTATTCTTAAAATATATTTATTGTATGAAAAAGTAGCCAGAATATGGTGACATCTAAAGTAGAACCATTGGCTAAAATGTCATCAACATTCGACATGACAAAAATAATTTAAAACTAAAAAACAAATTCATGGGCGAAATGGCCCAAATTCAGCATATTTTGGAAAAAAAAATTCACATATCACCAAAACATTATTATAAGTTTTAGTGGGCTCCCAAATGATAAATGTATTAGGATTTTGTTTAAATCCTCATATGCAAGATCGCCACTTCAACATATTAATGAAAAAAAAAAAAAACCATGCCATTGTTTGCAAAGTCATAATTACATGGGGTGGAAATGAAGAGGTGGCAATGTATGGTAACGCCCCCTCTTTATTCCTTCCACTTTCTCCCCATCCTCCCCTTCACTTTCATTCTTCCACTCCTTTTCACAACTACTCTCCTCACACCCCTTTTCTAATTTCCAGAGCTTTTCAATTTTGTCAATTCAAAGTAGCACTAGTAAAAATCAGCCAAAATGTAACCATTCAATTTACAACTACAAGCAACTTATAGTTGTTTGCGACTAGATTTGAGAATATTTGCAACTACAAGACCAACTTTCAACTATTTTGGTCATTTTCACAACTATGATGCAACTATTAGAAATTTCATCCTATTGGTTACATCAATTTTACATTTATTTTCATCCATTAATAGGTTGATGTGTCCCATTAGTCGTAATAGTCACCAAATTAGTTGCATCCTAAAGGTATTCTATAATGATATACGGGTATATTTTAATGTATGTACTAAAATTATATATATAATATGCATACATATGTATATTGTTCATATAATGAATCGCAAAATTAATATTTGAATTTTGAATTTTTTTATTCAAATCTGAAAATTGTTATTTCAATTGTTTAAAACATTATTTGAATTTGAAAATTTTGATTTGAATATGATATTTTCAATTCAAAAAGACTGATTTGATTTAAAAATTGATTTTGAATTATAAATTAATATTTTCGAATCCGAACATTAGTATTTCAATTCAGACAATTATAATTGATCATAAAAATGGAATAGTTTGAATATTCCATTTAATTTTGATTATTTTTATGTGAATATGAAAATTTATATTTCAGCTATGAAATTTTTTCATTTATATTTTAAATAATCATTTGATTCGAACCTGAAATTTCAATTCCAAATTATTATTTTAGATTTTCAAAATTAATACTTCAAGTCTGAAAATTAGTAATTGAGTCTAAAAATGGAAATTTCAATTTTGAATATTGTTATTTGAATATGAAAATTAACATAGCAATTCTGAAATTTTTTATTTAAATTCAAAAAACTTATTTGATCTAAAAACTGATATTTCAATTCTAAATTATTATTTTTGAATCTAAAAATTATTATTTCAATTTAAAAAACTTTATTGACTCTAAAAATTGGCAACTTGATTTTAAATATTTTTATTTCAACTTGAAATTTGATATTTGAATTT
>Ga0209611_10012688_pt1 | contig 11781 bp, 3 predicted proteins | sample S1TSphgellanicum_3_FD_187693 | JGI IMG/M metagenome (GOLD analysis project Ga0209611, IMG submission 187693) | Host-associated microbial communities from peat moss isolated from Minnesota, USA - S1T2_Fc - Sphagnum magellanicum MG (SPAdes) (version 2) | ecosystem: Host-associated > Plants > Peat...
CCATGACATGATTCCATCAAATTATTATTATAGCAAAACATGTTTTTTGCATTTTTTTTACCAAATAATAAATCATCAAACAACAAACAATTTTGGTTATAATTAAATCAATGAAGCTATTTTAAATAGAAATGTGATTAAATTTTGGAGTTACTAACTTGATTAAAGTGCTAGGTGACATGTCACTCATCTTTTGCAACAAGTATGTAAATAGTAATTTTTGTCATATTAATAATGATAAAAATGGTTAAACTAAATAAATAGATAAATATGTTTTTCAAAAAAATTGTTGAACTATCACTAGGTCAAACAACTTGGAAATCTAACTTTGATTTAATTAGATTGATATGATTTTTTAAATAAAAAATGGTTTTAATTTTAATTCACAAAACCATTTCTAAAACTACATCCCATCATTGTCTAACCTTGACTTCTTTATACTTGTTTTCTCCTTTATTTAATCATGCACCCCTATTGAATTTAATCATGTTACTCATAATTTTAAGATGTCACTACAAGGAATTCAACTTGTATATAATTCAAATTTTGTGCATTAGGATAAATGTAATTTTGTCACATGTTTTTAATGTTTTTCTTTTGTTTAATTTAATGACTAACAAAAAAAATCATTTTTTATTTTGAATTTTCAACTACAAAAAATCAATAGTGACAATAATTAATTTCATTTAGTTACATCATGAAATAAATTTATGTTAGTACATGAAATTACATTAAATTTTATAAATATATTAAGGACATGTACTAATTACATTTTAAATTTCAAAATGTAACTTAGAGATTAAAAGTCATTCAAATTTATTTTTTAAATTTTAATTTGGGCTATCAAATTCAAAAATTATGTTTTTAATTACATGTGATTTTCATACAAATTTAATTTTCACAAAAAAATCATTGAGAAATCATATAAGCATACTTATGCTTATGTGACTTTTTATTACATAAAATTCATTTATTTTCACATGTGAAATTAAAATATTTATTTCACCATTAAAAAATTTACTTAAACATCGCATCTACCACATGTACAATACTTTGTTTAATTTGATAAATTAAAATTTTTAATAATCATAACAAACATCCTTAGTTTTAATGTGAATCAAAATGAACATAATCAAATCATTTTTTATTAATAACCTAGACTTTATAATCAATTTAATTGTGATAGGGTGAAAACGTGATCAAAGGAGTAGGAGCACCAAAATAAATGTTTTTTCCAAAGATTGCACATGACACATGTTGTTTTTGTGTTGGTTATAATTTAAAATTTTGTATTTCGCATAACCCATTTAACACTATATTTTAGATATCAATACATTTTGACTACATGTTGATTTCATATCATGTGTATTATGCATTCATGCCTTTTATCACATAAATATGAACAACTTTTATTAAAGACACATTTTTAAAATCCATAATTTTCAATGTCAAAAGCATTTTAGAACCAAATGTGCTCAAATGGGTTATTAAAAAAAAATTCATCAATTCAAATCCTTTTGCCTTTCTATTAATCAAGTTTTAGAAGAAATGATGCACGTTTGGTAAAAACAGACATTTGAAAAAAACAAGGATTGTTCATTCTTGATGTTTAAGTGTTTTAAACATGCAAAAACACTTTGATTTGTGTTAAGCTTAGAGCATGTAAACTTTGCAATTAATAAAAAATATTCCCAAAAAAATTATGACAATTCAAATTATTATGCTTCACTTGTGATCTTTGAAACATACAAAAAATTAGTTTTAAGGAGTGTCCATTCAATTGGGTGGCTCCTTTGAATATGCTTGTACCTAATATGAGTAGTTTAAAAACCATTGTTTTGTTGTAATATAATTCAATCATGAATAAGTTAAAAAGACAATAAGGGGTAAAACCAATCTTTCTTTTTCAATGAGATTAATCTTTGTTTTAAATGTTTTCAATCTAGATCCTCAAATTTTTTTTATTGATGTTAATTTTAAGTCCTAATTAGAAAAGATTGTGCATTAATTTTTGGTGATCCTCACCATCAACATTGATGGAAATATTGATTCATATTTTGAATTCATTATTATTGTAATGGAATCCTTAAAATTTATAATTTCTAAAAAGTTCTTCTTTCACAACAATCCTTGAATTTTTTTGTTCAAAACTTTAAAAATTCTACTTGTAAAGGGGATAGAACTAGTGTTATGCGCGTAAGTGTCAATAGTTACATATACGGTTTGAACTTTTTACACCTACACTTATATTGTTGTCATGTATAATTTGTTTTTATACACCTACACAAGGCTAGTGTAAATATTTATCAAATACATTCACATGATTCCATGTAAATATTTTGGGGTGTGTTAAATGTATATACTATATACTTTTAGTGACCATACCTTCTTGCAAATCCATAGTAGTTGGTTGTGAATGCATCCCAAAGCTCAATTTTTTTTTTTTTTTTTTTGCAATGGGTCACTTTGATTGGCCCTTCAACAAAATCATGATACTTTGGTACTCCCTAAACATTTTCTACCAATATAGGACTACCTATGGTGGTGTTTTTTCAAAAAATATCTTGAATGAATGCATATTTTGCCCCTAATCATTGTTTGAGTACAACTTTTATTATTATTGTTATTACTTATATGAGTAATATTCAATAAGAACTTTTATTATTAACTTATTCATTGTAACTTTTACAAGAGTTTAGGTACTTATTGTACTTATTGTGATTCATATTAATTAATTAAATTAATTGTGGTGCATCCCAAATCACAAATGTTTTGATGGGTTTTTTCTTTGCAATGGACCAATTGGTTGGCCTATCATAAAAAAATTATGAAATTCTCCCCCTCTCCAAATAGAAACCACATTTTTTACACTGTTTCACACAGTTGCATAAATTCTTATAAATGTATTTGTTTTACACTTACATAGATGGCATAAAATAAATTTACACAATTTTACATTTACATGTCTCATGCTCTATGTTTAAAGTTACATGGAGTCTAAGTTCTAAACCATTTACGCACACAACACTGGATAGACATTAGTACCACATGTGAACTTTGTGAGCTACTAAGGTACAAACACCTTACATGAATGAAATTTGTATAGCTTGTCAACACCTATTAAATTGCTAATGATGTTGATGAACTCCTGTTGCACATGAGAGGTTCATTATGCGGAGATTGCATTTGGAGAAGGATGAATAAATCCAGTTTGAAGTTTGTTTTTGAAAACTTGTCCAAGATATTCATGAGGTCTCTAGGCTTTCTTCCGAGTATCTTGTTTAGTCAGTGTCTTAGCCCAAAATTGTTGCGATCTTGTACAGGCTACTACCCTTCCAAAAACATGGCGAATTTGACTTCCTTGGTAGTTTCCCCACAGTACCAGGATGTCCTTAGTCCCGCAGGGGCCCAGGATACTTTGATTTAAGACAAAAGCAATTGGGGAAATATCGGATTCCGATTTCCATCATTGTCCTGTCAACTGTCACTCCCACCGTTTCACAGAGTATGGCATTCGTTCCAACAGGTGCAGGACAGCGTTGGATTTTTAGATTCACTGAGTTGTAGGTGACATTACATCACCTTGCATTCCAGCAGCCTGCAAATTTGAGGCGCTATCAAAACCACTTGGCTTCAACTCTTATAATTTTCCCCAGCATGTATTTGCTCATAATCAACTGATAATGAAATTTCCCATTCATTCACAGCGAAGGGGCATCATACCAGAGGGCAAAGTATGGAACTCAAAGAGTAGACAAGGGCCACATTGCCTAATGCTACTTTTTACTGCTGCAGCTCTTTGAATGAAGTAATGACCCATAAGATCACTTCCATGGATAGCCCCCTATTTGGGCCTCTACCGTGCTGATCATATCCAAACCATGGATTTTGAGGTCCAATCCAGTGTTGGCAGGTTCTCCAGTTTGAAGTCAAATCCAGGGCCAAGGGGTTTAGGTTATTGTGATCTATATTGGCATCCTTTTGGTGGAACTGGCACACAAATGAGACTGTGGAACTAGCCTTAGGCTAGAACTGGTACCCAAACTGGAACCTTGAAAACAAATCTTCAACACAGGTTCACGTTCTCTTGGTAAAGACATTGAACTTTTTAGATATTTGATCTGTTTTAATTATTTGTAGAACTCTCTACCTATGCAATCTCTAGTTTTGATTTGTTGTAAAACTTCATACCTATACAATATAGCTTGGGGAGTATCTAGTGTGTACATGAAAACCTGACTTGGTTTTCAAAACATGCCCTGAGATTCTTGAATTTGAAAATGTGTGCCAAAACTAGAATAGCAGGGTTTACAAATATGAAGCTCAAAACTACAGCCAGAGAATTTAACAAAAAACAATTTAGTGTCAAAACCATGATTGAAAGTTCTCTTATAATGAAATCACTGGTCCAAACTCATTATCAGATTATCTTCACATTCGATTTATCTAAATTAAAGTGTACAAGCTATTTTACTACTGCCGGTAGACCTGCTTTAATCAGTGATTTTGTGGCAATTAAAAAGAAGAAGAATAAATTGTCACTGATCCCCCTACTTTAAAAGAAAAATGGACGTTTTTCATTTTTTGTTAGAAAATTCAAAAAGTTCGCCAGATTAAGATGTAGTTCTTAGTATTGGGGTAGTTTGTCACCAGTTTTCAACAGTTGACACAATTTTCTGAAAAGGTATCATTAATTAATGCTGAATCAATGCTTGAAGAAAAAACTGAAAAGAAAACATTTGTTCTAATACCTTAAATTATGGAGATTCGTTCTTCTTCTTATAGCAACCTCCAGAAGTTAGGTGTTGGCAATTGGGCTTCAGATGCATCTCATTCACATATTCAGCAACTTAAGAGCCCTAGTACCGTGTAGACAGTATACATATAAATGCTTCCTGCTCAGGTGCATTGTTTTTCAAAAGCACCGATCTTGTGTCTGAAGATGAGGAAGCAGCAGATTTTCCTCCACCTATGCAGCAAGCATGTATATACTAGTCCAGAGACTGATATTATATACCTGAGACTGCTCCCTCTCATTGGATTATGTGCAAATATGTATCTGGTATATCATTTTGCCAATGCTTATGAACAAAACTAACCATTTCACCCTAAAATATTAAAGAAAATTTCTAGAATATTTGGAGAGCAACTTGTATCCGTGAATATCCCTCTCAGAAAAGAGGAGGGTTCTTACAACTATTCCTTAAGAGTGGGAGGGACCTTACTACACCTACTTCTTAAGAAAGGGAGGGTTATTATGTCTACATGTAGGAGGAGTCAGATCCTTCCACTCCTAGTAGTAGCCATAAGAACGCTTCCCCCTCCTATGCATTTTGATCTTCTAATGTTTAGGTTCATAACCTTTGCCTCAAGCTTCATAACTTGTAAAAAGCCCAAGGGTGGAGGACATTCCCAAATGGGGGTCAGACTTGTGGCCACAGCTTCATCCTTGGCCACATTATTTTGGGAATGCCCCTGACCTTGGGGCTTTACCTTACACAAAAGGTAACGATTATTCTTCCACTCTCCAAGGCAGATTATGAATCAGAATCACATGGCGCAAATAATCCTTTTTGTAATGGTATGATTTGGCAGATAACAATATGGTGCCTCAATAAGATCCGTGTCAACCAATGGCTCAGATGTCAGGATTGTGATTGGATGTTCCACAATAATGCATTCCTACTGGGTTACGTACTGGATTGGGCTCAGCCCAGCCCATGCTTGCGGGTACAACAAGGGTATTACCAGGACGCTGAGCCATTGGAGGGTCCATCCTGGTGGGCAGTAAGTGTTGCAGCCCAATGAACAACACGTTCACATGTATGATTGCAAGTTTATGGTTTTGGGAGCTCCACAAAGTCCCATTCGATTTGGTCAATCCTCGCCCACACAGCCATTAGCATATTGTTGGTATTATGGCCTAACAAGACAAAGCCGGTGGGGACTTTATGATAGCATTGGACTAGGTAACCGGCAAGAGGCCATTAGTTGACAGAAATAGTCACCCCTATTTCTGGTAATGGGTGGGCTTGAGCTGATTACCAGTCAACACTAACTCTTGTGAGGGTTGAGCTGACCTGCCATACTAAGTCAGTTGAAAAACATATCAATCACTTTTTAGTACTGTGGGCTTTTCATTTCATACCTATCTTTCATCATTATTGTCATTAAATAAATCTTTGAAATGAATGTCTGATGAATGTTGTTTTCATCCATGAAGAGAGCAATTATGATATTTTCATCCGATAAGCAGTATGGTTATGAAAAAAATAAGGCCAATGACAGCTCACATTGTTACCTCACTTGTGAGCTAATAGCCAAGTGGGTGTTGAGATTCTCACAATAGTTCGTTGTGTCACTTTAGAATTCGAACATGAGGTGTTCGATCTCTAAAGAAGGCCAGCTACAAATGAAATTGTGTAAGAATTGAAAAATTATATCCATAAATTTCATACCATGTTATGGCCACTTAAATGCAACGGGGTCAAATTTGTGTTCCACAATTGTCCACTTGGGTGGGGATGGGGGAGCCTCTTTATTACACATATCCCACATGTGATACCATCGTTCATCCAATGCTTTGTATTGGGAGAGGCTGGTTTTGATATTCTATTGAGGAAGACATCAATGTTATGATCCTTGTGCATAATCTTCTGAGACATCCTAGGATATGACATGACATGTTCCCACCATGAAAGACATAGTTGATTGTATACAATACACTATCATTATACCTTAATCATACACATTAATATATATGTAGCATTTCTAGAGTCAGCTTTTCATCTTATCCACCATATGATGAAGTAGTGTGAAGTGGTTAAAATCATTTATATTGCAATTTGGTGAAACATCTTTGCCAATTTGAACCCTTTTGAAAAAGTAGGTGGTATTTTGGTAATCTTCAATGAAATCTAAAATGAAAGGTGTTATGTGGAACTTTGATGCTCCTTTATGGAGGTGTAATAATGTTATTTGCAAAACGTCATACAATAGTTCAGATTTATAAGTTAGGCTATGCCATCGTAAATGAATTTTGAAAATAATAGAAGTTGCGCATATCTGGATTTGCTAGATGTATTGTACTAAGAAACCACACAGAAAAATGACCATATACTAGGTTCTTATTATATGAGAAAAGGAAAATTAATATTGAAAATAAATTTTTCACTTAACCTTTTACCCTTAAAATCTAATTTTCATTATTTCGTAATAATTTTTTTAAAAAAAGATTTGCCTTTGGCCTCACTGACAGTAAAATGTATGTATGAACTCTTACGTTCATCTTTGCCAAAATTATGGTATTTGCATTATTTTTATTTGCTGACTTAGCTTCAGAACTTGCAATGTCCACTTACCCTACAACAATATATTGCCAATCAACTACTAGTACAACATTTCTTTCCATTTCCTGGATCACATGTTGAGGGATTGATTATGGGTTTAATGTCAGGCCACACAAGCGAGGACCTTAGAACCCATCCTATTACAGAGTAGTTTTATAAAAGTTTGGAAATTTTGAAACCTTTTTTAAGCACTCAATCAACATATGAGTTCCAAGAAAAGATAAACATTTTCTTATGTGTTTGGTCACAGGCTGTTGGGTGAACACTTAATGACAGGAAGAGCTGGCCGTTGTTCTCTTGTCAATTTCAGGCTTGGAGCTCCAAACAGTCACCTAGACTGACCCTCACCTAGCATTCCTATAGCCATTTACAAAATTGTATTTGGTTTTGAAACCAAGTGAGATATGCCTCCACAAAGTAAGGGGTCAAAAAAAATACCCAACTTGTGAATATATGTCCTCCAATGTGCAACTTTTGTGCACTCTATTAACTAACATGCCAAACTCCTGACAGTGAACACGAAGAAAACCCATCACAAAATAAAGGCAAGGTTTTGATGTTCTCTTTTTGTTTCAGTTTTTACACCCCACACCCATGACCAAGCTCTTTTGAGGGATAAATGTGGCCAACATTTTGAAAGTGTGTAGAAAAAAACCCCTCAAGGAAGGAAGAGGGGTGGCCTGATCCACCATCAACTGATCAATGATGGGTGATACTACCCTACACCTAACTTGTTTTGGTCAAATCTTGAACTAGTATTAAATATAGAATCATTTTCTTCCACATTTTGGATGCCCAAACTATATAAAACATAAATACTTCATCATATTTTCCTAGTGTAATATGTACCCCATCTCTTGGAAGGGGGTATTAGGCTAGATAAAAATAAGTGATGAACATAGTTAGGAAGAGGAATTTTGTTTAATTAATGAGCATCTGCGCTCAAGAGGACTAGGTTTTTTTTCCTTTGGGGGAATGGGGTTCAGTGCTGAATTTCTTTGGTTTTCATTGTTTACAATGTACTACCGTAAACATATGAATCACAATAGTACAATAATATCCCTCCTAGTTAGGAAGGCATGTTAAAAAGGATAATTTTGCCCGTGTGAAGGGTGAGCCTTTCAAAAAAATATAACGCCAGATCCTTGAAAAGCATAATGCCTGCAGGAGTGGGCATTATGTTTTCTGAAACACTTTTTTTCAAAATGGTTATCCAGTGATGCCCACTGGGGCAAAAAATAAAAAATAGAAATGCGACAAGTCTTTACCCATGGTAAAACCCATGGCCTGGGCTTTTTACATTATTGTTAAATCAATACCACTTGAGCAAGATTTTATTGTCTTGATGCATTCATTTGAAGTCCTTTCCACAAAAATTCTAGGGTTTCCCTGCTCATGTTGAGCCCATTTACGAGGCACACTTGTGAGTTATGCCTTTTCACAATCACTTTGTTGTGTGACCCACCATAGGCTTGATTTCAGGCACAAATTTGGTTTTCTCTAAGTAAAATTGAAAACCTTGAGTCCAAATTGCTCAAAAGCTATTGGTTTCATATGACCTTGATTTTCAGTTTTTGGGTTGCTCAACTTGCAACCCCCAACAGTCCACCCTTAGGACAATTTTGGATGGGTCGTGTTCACATACAGGCAAGTCTTGAGCACACTGCTTGGTTTTCTGCGCCACCAGTAGCCAAATTGGTCTCCACACCTATCAATTTGAAGTTTTTGAGCCCTAGTCTCCAAAAGAGACACTAAGCTTCCATCTCTATTCCACTTTCTTTCAACCATTGCCAAACAAGTTTCACCTGAGTTTTTCACATTAGTTCACAATCAAATTGAACCCTCCAGGCTTCCATAGTTAGAAAAGTTTCCTTGACAGTATTTTAACTTTTTTGTGATGCAGCCAACGTGGCCATCATCCCCAGGAAGATTTAACCAAATCTGGCTATAAATCAGATACAAAGTTCACATCTTTAATCATCCTTCTATATTTTCGACTACTTACTGAAAACCAAATATAAAACATGGAAATTATTATTATATTATCATTTCACTTCTGGTGATGAGAATGTTCAAAACTCACTTCAAATTGGAATTGTTGATTTTGAGTATTTCTTTCTGATGATATTTCGCCATTAAATGAAAGGGTGCTCCACACTGCACATGATTCAGACCGAAATCAAGACATTGAACTGAGATGACGATGGTCAACAAGGTCAAACTGTAGGTTAAATTTTAATATTTCACAGATTGCATTATAAAGTATGTGAGAATCCAGTTTAAAAGAATTTATATGGTTAGAAATTACTCGTTTTAATTGGATTCGTGATACCCACAAAGTTTAAACTACATAGTTTTTGAGTCACAGTATATGAATGTTTTTTGAAAAACTTTGAACAATGTCCACGTTAGAGGTTCTTAATATGTTCAATTTATCAAAATTTTAATTTAATCCTGTTCATTGTGGCACAAAAGAAGGCACATCCAGAAAATGATCTTGCATGACACATGCATATAATTTATTCATGGCATTAAATAAGTTTTCATCCGAACTCTCTTGTATTCATTGGTTCTAGAGAAAATTCATTAAGCAAACAAGTGACCTCTTTTACTATACTCTAGCCCGCCTGAGACCTTCAAGGTTAATAAACAATGATTCAAGCATGTTATGTCTTGGACCATTGCGTTTGAGCATTTGTGTTTTTAATCAATTCAATGTCCAATTGGTTTGCTTCAATTGGTTTGCATTTGTTTTAACAACCTTAGATATGAATTTATTTTTGGACATAAAGCAAAGCACAAATAAGTTGTAACCATGCAAGTTTTAAATGACCTCTTCATATATATTAATAACGAGTTGGTTATGCTTTAAGAAGCAATATACAAAAATGTCATTTTGGTTTAACTTTGGTTATATTATTGTAATTTCACCATCTCGAGGCAAAATCTCGACTAATGAACTTCTAAGCGCTTGACACATTCTCTGGGTTCATGAGAAATTAGTGTTTTTTTATTTTCTGGCGGACTGGTGCAAAATTTAGCCTTGTGCTTGGGAGTCGCACCCACCACAACAGGAGTGTACAGCTCCAAATTCGCCATTTATTCTCTTACGTGTGCCAGGTTACATCCAATAGCAGAGGAAGTTTCTTTGAATTTCTATTGTCTTGGCCAGTTTTTCTACTAGTTTTCTACCGATTTGACAGTTTTCTCAAAACTTACTATTAAAGCTAAATCACTTGTCGCATCAAGCCCAAGCCGTTTGTGCACTTTACAACCTGTCACGAAAAACAAAGGTAGAGCAACATCTAGCAATTGTTGACCATTTTTTTGAAACACCTAGCCTGAAGTCTGAGAAAAGCCAAAAGGCGCAAAATGATAACGATGACAAGTTCAACACGCTGCTGGAACGTGCTCTAAAGAAGATCAAAGCACAAATTACACAGTCACAACAAATCTTTGAACAGGTCACCAATAACTTTCTGGAACATATCACAGCAGCCCAACAAACAGCTCCTATTGCTAGTCATGACAATGAGGTTATAAAACAACTTGTTAAGGAGGTGGTGGAGCAGTCAGGGGGAAAGTGGGTGGACGTTGTGAAGAAGATGGGCAAACAGATGGACAACTTTGTCAACCAAGGTGAGGCCAGGGAACGCTCCACACGTGCCTGTAATGCACGTATCATACGATTTGACGAAACAGAAGGTGAGACATCACAACAACTGTTAGATAAAGTCAATAGCCAGGTTTTACAAGGACAAATGAAGCTAGCCATCAAGGCTGTGGTAGTAGTGCGCCAGCCCCTCAGCAAGAGAGTGGAGACCAAGCTTGGGACTAGACGCACACGAGTTGTACTTGTTACTTTTGCTACAGCTGAGGATAGAAAAGTTGTTTGTAAAAATCGTGTAGCTCTGAAAGGTACCCGTTGGGGCCTAGAAGAGGATTTGACCAAACAGCAGCAAGAACAAAAGAAGGCATCATGGCATATGTTCGAGAAGGCCAAAGCGGAAAAGAAGAAAGCTTACTAGCGTGGCACAGACCTTTACATCAATGACATCAAAGTCATGGCGCAACACTAGGGGCGCTAGGACCAGAGAGTGTTACGAGTCTCCCTGTGGAACATCCATGGGGGGACAAACACGAAGCTAAGTACCAGTTTACATATAGAGAGATTGTTTAACGACTCAAATGTTGTTGCATTAACTGAAACACACTTGTTCCCTGATGAAACACCACTGCATATGCCTGGTTTCTAGTGTTTACACAATCCACGCCCCGTATGTGACATGAGCTTAATCAGAGCAACAGTGAAGCATAGTGGTGGTGTTGCAGTATTTGTGAAGGACTCATGGTTAGACTGTGTATCCCTATGGAAACAAAGCATAGATGGCATTAGGTTGTGGCTATAGTTCCAACGCTCGGGGGCTGCACC
>Ga0209611_10012689_pt1 | contig 11781 bp, 12 predicted proteins | sample S1TSphgellanicum_3_FD_187693 | JGI IMG/M metagenome (GOLD analysis project Ga0209611, IMG submission 187693) | Host-associated microbial communities from peat moss isolated from Minnesota, USA - S1T2_Fc - Sphagnum magellanicum MG (SPAdes) (version 2) | ecosystem: Host-associated > Plants > Peat...
TGGCATTGCCATCCATTTGCTATGCTCTAGAGTGTGTATTTGCTGATTCTTCAACATGAATGCTGCAAGGTCATCCATCATGATGGGTCAGGTTGAAAAATTCCTGCAATTCTGATTCTTTGAGCGGTAACCAAGTTATTGACCTCTTCCAGGACTCTATATATGTGTCCAGCAAAATCCCTGTCATCTTCCATCACTGCAACATCATCAAGACTTCCACACTACTTGGTAGTCTTCAACCAAGAGTCATCAACCAACTCTCAAAAGGGTTTTAATGTATGTTTCCACATACATTAATCTGCAGACACATATCCATTTGTGCACAGTATGAAGAGTGGCAGAAAGTGAGAGATGCCCACCCGGCCTTTTGGTAACATTCCCCGCACTGCATGCTCAATAATTCGTTCAGGAATTCGGCGCTGCAATGACTCAAAAGTCTCCTCAGTCATCCCACCAGGCCTGCCAGAGTGCCGCCTGTAGAGCTTCTGTGACCTTTTCTTGCCTGTAACTGCCACTTTCTCGGCATTCACCTGCACAATGTTGACACCTTCCCAAGTCAAAACCAACTGCAATCAAACCCAGTGGCTTTTCACATGAAGTCCAATTTCCCACACTGAAACACATATGCTTCAGAATGTCTCTGAAACTCATAACAAACTCCTTGGAGTGTCCTTGTTCAATTTGAAAAACTTTGGCAGAATCTGTTTGCAATGTCAACCGGTTGTGTGTTGTAGAAAAGAACAAGGGCTATGGTGACAGAATAGAAACATACAATGATGACATAGGCTCCCATATCAGTGGAAGGAGTGTAGGTCGGCATGTTTTTGCCTCGGATGTGGATGGCCACTGTTGATGCAAGACGGCCAAGCCGCTTGTCAGTAGCATCCACAATGTACCACTGCTTCTTCACATTCTCGTGGTCTGCGGCTTTGGGATAATACGTTCTGTTCCAGACATCCTATCATCACCATGGCATCCAAACCCCACACACACTTATCAAGGACTGAACTATCTGATAACGAGACAAAAAAAGTTGGCCAGTTTGCTCTGCAGCCTCCTATTCTGCACCTCTGCCTCATAGACAGGGGGAAAAGAAAGCCGGGGGCACAATCGATCAAGAACCGATGCCAAAATTTGAGCGAACCACAAAGAATTCAAGAACTTGGCATGGAACGAAAACAAGAACGAAATACACATAGAGAGAGAGACACACACACACACACATATAGAAACAGAAACACAAAAGAAATTGCGACAAAAGAGCGACACACGAAAAAGGTGAGACACTCATTCCCACACAAACAACTGGCAATGCAAAACCAGGGTACAAAAACACACACAGGAGAACAAGAATGCTTACTGCTCCTTTATTCTCAATACCCTCGTACATCCAGCGATGCTCAGCGGGAATGAAACCACCCTTGGCACGCACAGAGAAAGCAAGAGGACGCACTGCCACCTTCCGTTTTGCACAAACTAGCCCCGATACTTTTTGACCCGAAAATGATGAACCAAGCGACACTCCTCCAGCTGCTACTCCTCCTCTTCCTCCTCCTCCCGCGGGTAGCGACAAGGAAAGCGATGCAAAAACAGGAGCCAGAGATGCCGCCATCGCTGCTACAATTGCTCCTCAACGCACACAACAAGCACAAGAGGAGCGTCGCTGGAGCAGTAGCAAGCTGAGCGAGGAGATAAGACAACACCTCGATGCAGGTCCCAGTTCACATCCCAATCCACATTATGGGATGTCAGTCAGATGTCAAAAAACCCCAAATAGCTCGCTCCCAAAGCCCAAATGGTTGGTGTGTGTGTGTTTTGCGTCATCAGTCTGGAAGCGCTTTTTCGTCCCAATTCACATCCTAATCCACATCCCGTTTTAAACGGGACGTCAGTAAGAGGTCTAAAACACCCTAAAATGCTTTTGTGTGTTTTGCGTCGTCTGTGTGGGAAGCACATTTCTTGGTCCCAATTCACATCCTAATCCACGTCTCTTTTTTAATGGGACATCAGTGAGAGGTCCAAAAACCCTAAAATGCTCGCTCCCAAAAACCCAGAAATGCTCGTGTGTGGTTTTGCATCGCGGGTGTTGGAAACGCGCGTCGTTGCAGGAGGGGAAGATTGCACGGGTTGACAGCAGCGGGCTCTGGTCGCATGGGAAAGGAGGTTACCAAGGAGCTTGGAGTATGTGTCGTTAGTATCTTCAGTTTGTCACGTTCGAATTTCTTTTGCTTTCTGGACTCTACTGCTGATGAGAGATACTAGTAAGAGACAGGTCTTGGAAAGATACAATGACGAGAGGAGGGCCACTTAGACTGGTGGCTACAGCAGGCGCAGTGGTTGCTGCAGGGATTTTCAGCCTGTCTATGGTTTCATCTGTTGCTTTAAGCACGTTTCAGACCATAGTTGAAAACAAGCGGGTATGAATTTCTCTTGTTTTATTCCAGGGTTCAGGTTTTTCAAGGTGACTGTTGTAGTTTAAGGTCTTCTTCATTTCCTACTGGCTTCTACCAACCTCTGGACTCCAGAGATTTGTAATGTGGAGATCTCTTGAATTCTTGAACTGCAATTGCCATGTGTTATACATTACATTTGTTGAAAGAAAGAATTCCCTCCACGATCTAATCCAATGATTCATGACAGAATAGGTAGTAGTGAGTCATGAAGGCATTTGTTGCGGATCCAATGAAGTTGTCACAAGTTTGTATACTTCACGATAAATGTGTTGTGGAAATTGCAGAAGAAGACTGCTCCCAAGTGCAAAGTTTGCAAAGGTCGAGGGTTTACTGAATGCCGTCTATGCAAAGGCGAGTCGACAATCGATTGGTCACCATTGTTTGATCCTGTGGTCATGAAGCCCTGTGTATGCCCGACTTGTGATGGCAACAAGTACTTTCTCTCTCCTCTCCCCCCTCAGAATACTGTCTCATTTCAGAATTGCCAAATTTGAAGACTGCTGCTTTCCAAAACTGTTTGTGTACACACAGGTCATTTTGTTATGCATCTGCAATTTCTTCTGCAATGAAATTTAGTGCGTGTTTCAAGAGATTTTGCTCAGAGGTCACTCATTGCACTTATGGGCATTAAGGGATCAGAGGAGATGGTGTGTTCGTCTGTCAAACACAATACTACTAGGCTACTGACCAACTTACAGTAGTAGCTGTTTTCCTTTCTGAAATCAGTTTCTTTATCACCTGTAGATGTATTTTGAATCAATACTTTGTAATGTAGAGAGATGAGATTCTCAAAAACATACTTTTTTTTTTTGCAGGGTGCAGCGGTGTTTGAATTGTGTTGGGAGAGGCTATGTGTAACAGTTTTGCAGGAAAGAATATCATTTCTGACAGAAACAACACCAGAAGAGAATCTAGGTTGCCACAACATGTGATCAAGCCATCTTTATATGGCTTTCCTTCAATTCAGTTGTCAATTGTGAGCATTCTGCTTTTTCCCAGGACAGAAAATTTTAGTTTCTCTTCCTCATTAGCTATCAAGTTTCCACATTTTACAGATAGATGATGGACTCTTGTGCTTTGGTTAAAATTGCTTTCTATAGCAAACCAGAAATGTAAGTGTGGTTTTGGAAGGTCATGTGTTGGTACCAAAATGGGGGCTGCATTTTTGACAGGACCAGATGCTTCTCAGAGTTACTTCAGCTTGTGTTGAGAATATACGATTGCAGATTTCTTGAGAGATCATCCATAAGTTGAATTGAATTGTATTCAGATGTTTCTATCAGAATTATGCACATTGAAAACTCATGGTTTTGGGGGATAAGTTGTTTCACAGGAAGAAAATTAGGAAAATGCCGGTCAAGTACAAATCAATAAAGATGGCGTGTGACCACAAAAACAAAGGGACACACTTTACAAGCTTCAGACACCACCCCCGTTTGATTATTGTACACCTAGTCTTATCTGTTCAAAGTGCTTGAAAGTGACCCATCTTCTATCCCTAACTCTGGCAAGTGGATGACCATTAGCCCTGTGGATTCTTAAGAGCCTTGACGACATGCACTACACTTGAGCACTGTTGTCCAATAATTTCATGTTGCATTTGCACACGAGGCAAATTATATCAATGGTTCTCAGATGCTGAGATAGTCTCAAATGGTTCCTCATTAAGGAAGGTGGTTTGTTTGCTTTGTTTTGTCACATTCAGATCTCTTAAACCGCAGCCCCTGAGCTGTGTTCTTAGTACTGCTGGAAAGCCCTGGATGAGCATGGGGGCTTCAAGGTGATATTGTACTGTTTAGAGCTTCGAAGCAGCAGTAATTGAATCAGTGTATTTTCATCACTGAAAACTCAATATACATCACAAATTAAAAGTTTTAATGATGAGGGAGCACTCTTGGTATATTTGGAAAGCCCTTGATTAGTAGGGGTGCCACCTATGTGGTTTCATAATTTTCAGACCTATGGTGTGGGAGTTATTGAATATTGGGTAATCTTTGTGATGGGAAATCCAATAAAAAAACTAAAAATCAAATCTTTAGGGGAATTTGATTTCACACAAACACGGTTTAGTGACGATGATTTCATTGGAGCTGGTTTAGGTGGGATGGGCTATAGTTGGAGGTTGCAAATTTATTAGAAGTCAATTCCAAACCGGAATTTTTAAAAAATAAACATTTTACAAGTTGTAATATTTTAAAAAGATATCGAAAGAGAAACTAATTTTTTTATTTTCTTCAATATCTTTTTAAAATTTTGTGTCCTTTCAAAAAAAAAATTGAATCTTTGTGTCTTTCCAAATGTTTACATGTAATTTCATACAAATGTTATGTGTTATTTCATTTGAATATGTTGAGATTATTTCAAGAGATTAACATTTATTTTTTTATTTGAGATTAAGCTAGTTTTCAATAAAAACTTCACCCCACCCCTAAATACTTAATTCAAGGATTTAATCCACACTTCTTTAATTGACTTAATGTTTATCCACATTAATTGTTTTCAAATTTTCAATGAATTAAAAACAAAGGCGACTAATTAAATCCTCCCTTGGATGATAATCGGGCGATATTTTGTACAATTTGAATTTTATATATACCTAAAAATAACAAAGTTTTCAAATGTAAACCTTTATCTTCTTTTTGTCATTTCATCGTCACTAGTAATGCGTAACAACACCCTAAGTACATTTTGTAAAGTTATTTTATAATACGTGATGATCAACATAGGCCACATTAATTGTTTTTCAATAAGAGCATGACTCAACTACCATAGTACCTTGCCAAGTTCAACAGTAATTATATTATTTTCAGATATGTTGAAATTTGCAAAAAATTATGTTTTATGGAAGAATAAAATTTTGTGAAGGAAATGATTGAATTTAAGGAATATTTTATTTGTCAAAATGAAATTTTTATAATTAATTACTTATGCAAACCTTTCTTACATCAACATTGAGATGGTGTCTCTTCCTCAACCTACTCATCACAAACTGTGAAATACTCCCAATGCTTAACTCTTTGCTGATTTGCGAAAATGTAATTTGAAAAAGTGATCAAATTACATAATGCATCATAATTTTAGGCATTGAGAACTAAATTCAAATAAATACATCATACTTGCATGTTCCTTTAATTTCTATACATTATCATTTACTTGATCACTTTGCTTTCGAAGGCTCCTCCACGTATGTGGTAACAACTATTGAACATCATGTCTACCATTTCTAATTCCTTTCAATTGATGCGGCATTGTGTCAACATTCAAGTCAATCAACAATTGAACATTTGACTCTGCCTACTTGGTTGGAGTTCGGAGTTTATACGAACCTTTATTTTCGTGAAGTAAAAATTTGCATCTTCGCTTGGAATCTACTTTGTATGACGCGTATGTTGATCAAAAGAACCCAACGATCTTATACCATGTCGTTTTATAGATGTTTATTTCTTGAATCATGATAAACTTTTGTTGTTTCATGTCTAGATTCAAAAGAACCTCTTTTCACAATGCCATCATTACTAGAATCATAAAAAACATTACAATTGTATCCATCGGATTCATCTTATTGTTAATTTCTTCATCAATGTCAAATCCCTCATATTATGAGGATGAGGAGAAAGTGTGATCTCTAATAGATAGTCTATTTTTCTGTAAATTACTAAAACCCTCCTCTCGAATGCCTTCTTCTAGTAGAAATGCAACCTCTTCCTCCAACATGGAAACATACCTTGTAAGCCAAAAATAATCATTTCCCATTAAGGATCTACAATATCGTGCAGCTAGAATTGGGCAAAAAAGTTTTCATTACTCAAACTCCTCAACCATAGATACAATGGACACAACTATACAATTTTCCACTCCACTAGCACGATAGAATGGGACCAATGATGGATCCTTGCATTGACCTACTCTAATTTGAACCTCTAATTGTCACTTGAATCTCAAATGGAAACTATGTCACCAACATGCATATTTTTGGTCATGTTTTCACCATTCCTAAATAAAATTTACTTGCCGAACACCCAACATTCACACAATTTATGGATGAATATTACTACCATGGAACACAAAATTTATTAGAAAATGACGAACCCCTAAATGAACCACCCATTCCATTAAAAAGGAATTTATTTATTTATTTATTTATTTCAATTGATTTTCCACCATTTATTAAAAACTTTTGAGGATATTACATTAAGAAAGATTGCATTTCACCCATCAAATTATGAAGAAATTTCCAAAATATTATCTTAACATACACTAGATTTCACACAATTATTTCGGCCTTGAAAATGTTTTTTGGATCATTGCATAAGGGCCATCCAAAAGTTTCCATTTTTATAATGCAAGAGAGAACACATGATGACCACCACAAATTTTTTGATTTCCAAATAAAGGGAATTGTAAAAATTGCCTTTTGGCTTCTAGGCGTTTTTGGTGTTTATATTGAATCAGGTATTGCACTAATCACTTGGTGGCCACCAGATGTTTTCTGGCATTTTCAATCTAGAAAATGCCAAGTGTTTTTTATGATTTATAATCCAAAAAATGTTTGGTGGCTATGAAACAATTTTTAGCATTTTCGATCTAGAAAATGCCTAGCACTTGCCAGGCATTTTCTAGCATTTTCAATCAAAATAATGACTGGTAGTCGTTAGGCGTTTTCTATCATATCCAATTTAGAAAACGCTTAATAAACACCAACCACTTTCCACCGTTTTGATCTTCAAAACACCTAATGATCACTAGGTGTTTTCTATCACTTCCAATCTAGAAAACGGTTTTTAGCATTTTCGATGGAAAAATCGCTCAGTAGTTGCTAGGCATTTTCTATCATACCCGATCTTCAAAATGCTTAGCAATCGCCAAGTGTTTTCTAGCATTTCCCATCCAGAAAATGCCTAGCGGTCGCTAGGCATTTTTTACCATTTTTGATCGAAATGATGGCTAGCAATCGCTAGGCATATTTTATCATATCTAATTAGGAAACGCTTAGCAGTCGTTAGGCATTTTTAAACATTTTTTATGCAAAAAGCACCTACTTGCCACTAGGTGTTTTCATGGATTTCAAATCTAGAGAATGTTTGACAACCATTAGGTATTTTCTTCGATTTTTGGTCCAAGAAATGCTTGGCGGTCACCATGCATTTTCATTGACTTCAGATCCCGAGAACCTTTAGTAGCCACTAAACATTTTTTACGATTTTCGATGTTGAAAATGCCTAGCAAGCGCTAGGAATTCTCATAAACTTAGGAACCAAAAAAACCCTTAGTAGCTACTAGGCATTTTCTACAATTTCTTTTAATTAGTTATTAAAAAATGCCTAATGGCTACCAAACATCTTCTATTTTTCCTTGGGACCATCTAGCAATTGGTATTTTTTCATCATATTAATTGATGTAATAGAACCATTTGAAAGCTACTAGGTATCTTACGAAAATTTAGTGCAATGACTTTGTATAATATTGTAGCTATAATTTACAATGACTATGTTGTTGTTGCTATAGGCTAGGTCGAAACAAATTAATGTCCATAGTTTTCTTTGTAATGAAGGAATTTTTTTTGTGTTCAATTTCAAATTGCAGGAATACATTCCAATGGATAAGAAGGACAAAAATTTCAAAAGATCCCTTGTTATTTCTTATTTGATCTTTGAATTATGATGAATAACAAGAATTCATGAAGGCAAGTTAAGGATCCATCAAAATCGTACAAAATAATTTGACTAGAATATGCGAGCGTGATAAATTTTCAACAAGAAGGATTTGATATGATGAAAGTGGTGAATTTGTGTAATCATTGTGATGTTAATAAAAAAATGTGAAATACTCACCTTCTTTTTGTGATGGCTTTGTCCTTCTCTAAAAGGTGGGATCAAATAAAAGCAATATTCTTCAATCGAAAAACGTTTTCAACCCCATCAACGTAGCACATTTTTGAACATGCAAACCCATGTTTTAGAATCCTCACGAAACTTGTAATGCTAATTGATCGCAAGATTGATGTGAGGATTTGAGAAAGTGAAGGAGCAATAAGTAGGAATGGTGAAAGAGTTATACCCATAAGTTATTTGAAAGAAATATTTGATTTGCAGAATTTCACCCTTTAGCTCCTCTCTTCAAAGCCCTATAATATGTATGGCATGAGAAAGCTTTCTTGAAGGAAAGTTGGATTGCATTTTATCTTGTCAATTTTTCAGCCCTTCATCCCCTCTGAAGCTCCATTTCCTTGGCGTTCTGGATTCTTCCCCAAACCCTAATTTCACTTCACTCCTACACTAAGAAAACTTGTTGATGAAGAGTTCGATCATGCTCTGTCTTTTAAATTTTCCTACCCTTGATCCCCTTTGAACCTCCAATTCCTTGGCATTTTAGATTTTCCCCCAAACCTTAATTTCACTTCACTCCTACACTAAGAAAACTTGTTGATGAAGAATTAAATCGTGTTTTGTCTTCTCAGTTCTCTTGCCTTTGATCCCTTTTAAACCACCAACTCCTTGGTGTTTCAAATTCTTCCCCCAAACCCTAATTTCATTTCATTCTTACATTGAAAAACTTGATGGAAAGCTTGATTATGCCCTATCTTCTCAGTTTTCCTACCTTTGATCCCTTCCAAACCTTCAGCTCCTTGGCATTCCAGAATTCATCCCCAAAACCCTAACTTCACTTCACTCTTACATTGAAAAAATTTCTTGATGGAAAGGGTGATTGCGCTTTGTCTTATTTTGAGAGAAAAATTAAGATTCACACTTTAACTTAAACCTACCAATTGCAAGAATAGGGCATGAAACTTATTCTAACAAATATCTCGCCCTTAGGGATTTATAATGATGAATGTTGAATGTGGAATCTCCACTTTGTGATTATTGATGGATGAGATGGTTCCAAAACTTTAAATCATAATCCCTAAACCCTAAAATTTAATATGCTAATAGTAATTTACATTAAATATATTATATAACATTACACCTTAAACTTAATATAAACTATCTTAACATTTTAGTTTTTTTGGAATGCATTATGCATGCTTTATAGAATCGGAAACTAAAATGGGATAAAAGGTAGGACAATTAAAAATACAAATTTGTATTATTTCCCACTTATTTTTGTTCCAATAAAAACTGATTAAGGGAAAAATTTGCAATGAAAAAAAAACTAAATCTAAGTTAGTTGAATTTATTGAATAATAATAATGAAATTAAAATTTTTGAATAATTATTTATGAGTAATAAATGGGTATTTGATTTTATAAGTTTACTTTTTTAACATGCCTCTAAATTGATTAATGACTATTTAGTGTTTCATAACAAGTTGTTTTTAAATATATGTTTAAATGAAGTTTACATAGTAAAACATTATTAGTCAATTATTATGTAATTATCAAATATTTTACTAAATTTTTTGTGTTTATGAACTCAAAATCAATACTAAATTAAATATAAGAAGTTACTTATTTTATCAATCAAGGATATTACAGTAATCCTTAATAAATAACCGAAAGGTAGTAAAATACTCATTAAGTCGTTCATATTTGAAATATTTATTTAATGTTTCTAAAGTTTAATGTATAACTCTTAAATTTAAGGTTTATGGTTTTAAAATGAAATATAGGGTTTATTGTCGAAAGTTGATTTATAGGGTTGAATAAATAGTTACATAATTTTCTTTTGATATTATGGTAATATTTCATGTTGGATTTTTTCTTAGAAATCATTATTGTATTAATATGACATAATTCATAATTTAAATGAAATTTGCATCCGGATTGACTAAATCATTGTAAATCTATAAATGAATGTATGATATTTGTTTAATTATATGTAGTCTAAGTTATATCTATGTATAGATGTATATGTATGTATGGATGTTGTGAGCCATGGATTATAGCTCAACAATTAATTAAGCCTTAATTCCGTAATTTTTTTTAATACTAATGATTTGAATGCTTATAAGCCTCCAAGTAGTGATTATTAATAGTTGAATCAGCCTTTGTGATATTTCCAGGCATATAGTATTTATTTATTTCAGTTGATGTAACGCTTAATCAGTTAAGCACCTAGTAACCTTTTAAAGTACATTATCCCTTTTATGTTGAAGATAAGGGAAAGGGGATGTAGAATTAGATGTGATTTATTGATATGTAGGAAATACAAGCCCATAATTAACAATAGCATTTCGCCATGACAAGGTTAAGTTAGTCTGTAGAAGAATCTTCAAGCACTAATGATGTACTTATAAGATTTTTAGGGTGTAGTCCTAGTACATTTTTATTTAATTTCACTTCTATCAGACTTCTAAATAGAATCAATTCAAACTTAAGTATTAAACATTTTCGCCTAAGTAGCCTCAGGTGAATTACAATTGAATAACTGACTTAAAGGATAGATCACAGTTGTAAAAAATTTAGGACGCGACGAATGGTGCGAGTGAGGTACTCGGCTCGATGCTCCAGGGGAAGTGGGTTGATCGGGCCTTGTAGCCAACGATAATGACCATCACCGGGAACACATGTTCGACAATGGAGACGGACATCATCATCTTCGCACTAGCACTCTTCAAACCTTTCTGGCGCGGCTTCACGAGCAGGAACAAACTCTAAATAAATTGTTAGAGCACGCGGGTTAGGAGACAATCAACGATCCCATACCAAACGAGCGACTCGAGTGCGCACCACTCTCCTGGGCGGTTCTTCTTCGCGCGATCGTTGAGAAACATTCAAATCGAACAGTGCTTCTTCAAGCTCTTCTTGTTGTACGGGTGCGACTGGAGGATTTGAAGGCGTAGCATCATTGTCCGCCATGACTAGTTGCGCTTGCATCAATAAAAAAAAAACCAAGAAAGTAGTTCAACAAGGTGGTACTTACATTCAAAAGGGGTCGAGGCTTTTTTATTTAACAAATTAAGGTAGGCATAAGGTGTGGGAGCGACGGCGGAACCTCATCAAAACTTGAACACCTTAGATCTAAAGGATTCATCAAACCCTAAATTCAACGGTGGATCTAGAAGTATGTGAGAGTTTTTTTTTGTGATGCAAATTGTAATTCTAATTTACTATGTACTACATAGTTAATTAGTGCATAGTAAAGTAAATAGGTGGGGAATATCAAGGAGTGAATGTTACATGGAATTGTTACTTCAACCATTGAATTAGTCAAGTAAGAATTCAAAGACTCTTCCTTGTTACTACCGATAATTTATCCTAATAATTAGTTACTTGAAGTAATTAGGATGAAGAAGTAGGATGTGAGGATCAACGGATGGAAAAGGATCAAGCTCAAGAGACCTCATCAAGATATCCAAAATAAGGGGGAGGTTAGATCCTCCAATCCCA
>Ga0209611_10012690_pt1 | contig 11780 bp, 1 predicted proteins | sample S1TSphgellanicum_3_FD_187693 | JGI IMG/M metagenome (GOLD analysis project Ga0209611, IMG submission 187693) | Host-associated microbial communities from peat moss isolated from Minnesota, USA - S1T2_Fc - Sphagnum magellanicum MG (SPAdes) (version 2) | ecosystem: Host-associated > Plants > Peat...
ACATGGTACCTTTCGTGCTGGGTTTTCTTGCTTGTTTGTCTCCTTCCAGGCGCTAATGATCTTGTTCTTTTGCACAGCTCCAATGGCAGCAATACCGGTCGCAAACGCAGATAATGCTAACGGATAGCCTCCATTGTTCCATTGTAACAGATTGGATTGCGCTACGGCTGTGAGAAGCAAGCCTTGGAACGCACTGTAAAACCCCATCACCTGATATATCTCGTTCCTAGTGCTGCGGATTTCCTTCTCTCTCTTTTCCACTCGCTTCCCCATCAACTCTGCACTGCTCTGCCAATCTTCCAGCGCCACTCTGCACAAATTTTCTTTGGTGTTTGGCAACCCCCTGAAGGCCATTAGATTCCAAAACTCAATCTCGCACTTCGACATCGGAGTTGGCGCTGCAACCGTCGACATCGGAGTTGTTGAGGGAGGCGCGGGGACTGTTGCAGCGACGTTCTCTGCCATTGCTGTGGGACTCTCCTCTCCATCTGCTCTAACTGCAGGAGCTGGTTCTCCGGTTCCTGCTGGGCCTTCGGAAGATAGCGTGCGGTCGGCCAGTACAATGTTCAGACAGTGTTCTGTGCCGTTGCTATTACGATGTGAGCTTCTTCTGGATCCATCTGCGAAAGTTGAAGTCTCCGCAGCCATTTTCTGGCAACAGCAAAGTCCCCGGTGTCTACTGCAAGAGCAATAAAAGTCGACGCCGCCGCGCTTTCCTTGCGCTGCAGAAAGCAAGTGTGCCGCAAGAATCACCAAGGTGGTCTTCGCTTCGACCCACTAGGCTAGCTGTTGCTTCTGCTGCTGCTGCAACGTACCGACGAACGGCAAGGGGCGTGGGGGCAGAAAGTGGTGGCACCTTTTTTTTATAAAACAAATTGGCGAAAGTTTGGCAGGGTTTCATTAATTGGCGAAATTTCGTTAAAAAAACTTAAAATTCGAAAATTCGAAAATGAAGTGACTTTGGAGGTTTTCAATCGCCAGGAGTGAGAATTTTTTATTTTAAAAAATTCAAATTTCTGTATTTGGTTTCAGTGTGTAGCCAAAAATATAGAAGGATAATTAAAGATTTCTATAATTTTAGCTAAATCTTCCTATTTGTTTTCTACATCCTCACTTTTGTTTTCACATCTCAGGTCTATTGATGATCGCCATTTTGGCTACAAGTAAATATTCCTTTAAAAACAACACTGGATGATAGCGTTTGATAGACTGGAGATGATTCCTCTTCTATGTTTTTCGGATGAAAAGAAAATTTTCTGTTGATCACCAACTAACCATGGTCCTCGTAACTTGTAGGTTCCTCATGATGATGAAAGTTCCCTCTTGGTACCAACTACATACATGTTAGGAACCACTACCATTACCTACCTACTTAAATACTGTAGTAAAAGGGCAGTTTCAACACATGTCTGTTGAATAATTCATTCATTCCAGGGATCCCATGTCCAAAAATTTGAATATTTCGAAATATTTCAAAATATTGTCCATTTTCAATATATAAAAATTTCTTTGTATTTTTTATAAATGAAAATTTCAACATTTTTATAAATAATATTATTAGTGTCGAACCTGCCAAGCTACTAAGGTAAATTACTTGCCCAATTGCATAGGTTACCAGTTACCACAGTGGAACCTTGGTAGCTCAGTACTGGTTCATCCACAACCAAGTCATAAGAGTTCTCCATTGTCCAATGGATGGTGCAGGGTCATAAACCCTAAACCTTAAATCCACTGACAGTGTGTAATTCATGCAAACTGTAATTGCTTCATTTTCCCACGCTCTTCCTACTTGGCTCAGCTGCCCATGCCTTTCAAGTCAGTGTTTCTTTCCTTGTCTATGTGATGTAGTTGAAATTTGAATCATGGACAAGAAGATTTAGCCAAATTTGGTTATGAAAAATGTATGAAAGTAAAAAAATTTAAGCATAGTTCTATATTGTTACCTACCTGCCAGAACCTAGCCTAGCAATCTGGAGATTTTCATTTTCAAAATCTAACAACTAGAACAATAGATATCAGTTTTTTCTTGGATTTTCATTTTTTAATTGGACATTTTGTGTTCATTTCTTTATGACTCTTCCTTGAACGAAGGTGCACCTTAACGAATAATGTTAGGCCATTGTAGCTTAACTTGCACTAGGATTTTTTGTATTTCACCAACATTTTGTATTGTATTCATTTCATATATAATTTTGTATTTCTTGCCACCCATTTTTATTTTTTCAATCCCAATTTGTACTACCTTGCCTTATAACCTATGTCATATTCCAAATGCATGCTTCAATCCACCACAAATGGATTAAATTAAAACAAAACCAACTAACAATACTTTCATCTTAACATGCAAACATCAACTATGGGTGTGTCCTGTTTTATTTTCCAACCCCAATTTGCAATACTTACATCATTGAAGGTAACTTAAGCACGTCTTTACCACCAAGCGCAATACCTACATCTAGTGCACCAAATGCAATAAGAAATATTTAGAATATAATTATTAGTAAAATATTTAAAGGCTTTATATTATAATATAATATTTAAACATATTGTCAACTATTATAGGACAAATCCTATTAATAAATATTACATATCAATATTGCAAGTTTGTAATTCAAGGAGTAAATAATACCATTAAACCCTAGATTCACCATTTATTCAAATTAAGTTTAAACCCTACGTCCTTCTTGTATTAATATTGAATTATAGTGATTTGTTTAGTGTCCAAATTTTGCCATTTTGCTAAAAAGTATATCCCAAGCAACATGGTAAAGGGAAGTGTTTGGAAATTTGTTAAAAAACAATCACCACATTTATGAAGATGCCCAATTTTTTTTATTTCTAACTTTCTTCATTTGAAATCGCCATATTTAATTAATGGGTTGTAGTGCTTGACCAACATGTAATAGGATTCCTAGATTTATTTCTCTATTTGTCTTGTAGCTAGATTTGGCTAATATCCTTTTGTGGTTAGTCACCATTTTTGGTGCAACATGAATGGTTTTTTAAAAATGAATTATTTAGGCTAAAATTGAAAAAATTACAAATCTAAAGTTTATTAGTATTATTTATTGAATTACAAACTTGCAACATTTGTATCCAATTTCTAATTTAAATATTTATTAACATATGTTGTTACAATTTATTGTTAAATTAAAATTCCAATATTTTATGTGGCTTAGAATAAATTTTTAATGTAAAATGTATAGTGTAATTTAACTATTGAATTTAAAAACCTAGAATATTCTGAAATCGTGTTATTTATTTGAATGTTATTTTAATAAAAATTAACAATACCCTCATCTAGTGTAATAAGAAATAAGAAATGTAAATGTTATTATAGCCTAAACCCTTGAATTTTTTTATAACAAAATTCATGTTGCACTAAAAGTGGTGATCAACCACAAAAGGATTTAAAAACAATTAGTTATAAAACAAATATAGAAGTAAACAATCTAGGAATCCTATTACATGTTGGCCAACTATTACAACCCGTTAGTTAAAAATGGCAATTTCAAATGAAAAAAGTAAGAAATCCAAAAATTTGGGCAATTTCATAAATGTGGTGATGTTTTAAAATAAGTTTCCAAACACTTCCCTAGATCATGTTGCTTAAGATTCATTTTTTAGCAAAATGGCAAACTTTGGCCGCAAAACAAATCATTACAATTCAATATTAATACAATTAGGACATAAGGTTTGAAGTTAATTTGAATAAATGGTGAATCTAAAGTTTAATGGTATTATCTACTTCTTCAATTACAAACTTGCAATAATATTGATATGTAATATTTTTTTTCCAATAATAATTTACAATATATACAAAATATATCATTAAAAATTTTAAATTTTCGTATAATTATATTTTAAGTATTTCCTACTGCATTTGGTGGAGAAGATACATTTAAGTAACCTTAAATGATGGGGGAACAAATTTTTGCAATATCTACACAATCAAATCCTATCAAATCAAAGGGGGGCTTTTGGTGAAGTTGCATAATACAATTTTATGCATGTTTATGAGAAGGTTATTGCGGCAATATTACATTAGACAAATAATGATGGTATTTTGTAACCACCTTAACAATGACCCTAAATCTTCAATGGTGCAAGTTGGGGTTGGAAATTTTTGAAAATTTATATTAACAATAAGTTATAATAGTAATTGTTAACAAATATTAAAATTTGAAGTTACATATGAATATCATGAGTTTGTCATTCTAAAAATAAATAATACTAATAAACCTTATATTCAAAATTTCTTCAATTTCAGCATAAACCTTTTGGTTTCTTTTCCAGTTATTTCATGTTGCACCAAAAGTGGTGATCAACCACAAAAAGGTCTAACCAAATCTACCTACAAGACAAATAAAAAAGTAAAAACTCTAAGGATACTATTATATGTTGGCCAACCATTAAAACCTCTTAAATATTATGGAAACATGATTTGAATTTTATTCACATTAGTAGTAGTATTAGAAATAAATTTTAAAAATAAATAGTTATTTTATTCAAAGATTAAATAACAATGGTTTTGAATCAGTTTTACATTTGAAATTTATTCAAAACCATTAGAATTTTTTGAAATAATAAATCCTTAACCCTAAGTCCTAATTGTATAATAATGTTGATTTACATTTTATACAATTAATTAATTAATCAAAATAACATTTATAACTTCGATATACATTATTTACAACATGGAGATATATATACAATTCAATAATTATGAATTTTTATTATAACATGGGTGATTATTTATTTTTCATTGTAAACAATACAATACCCAAATTATGACCCTAATTAATCCACATTATTTATGGGAAAAGAAAATGCAACATCTACATGACAATTTAAAACTACACATTGTTTATGGGTGGCAAAATGAAACACCCACATTATGACCCTAAATCCACAATATTTATGGGAGGCCAAAATCCAAAATCCATGTGTTATACATGGAACATTTTTTATGCAATTTGATGACCTCATTAAATCCATCTAAGGAGATTTAATTTACATAAATTAAGAGTAAAAAAAACAAAAAACAAAGGAAAATGATTTAAAAAGAAAATCATAACGTTGATGTTAAAGGACATTGTCATGTTCAAAAGAGTCTTAGCTTGGCTTGAAAACAAAACCTAAATAAATCAACACACATTTCATTAAACCCTTCAATTTTAAACCCTAAATAATCCTAATGGTATATGCTTTCAATAATAATTATACAAACATATACAAATGGAAAAAATAATAATTTTATGATAACTAATTATGCATTGAATTTTTAAGTTAATCAAATGAAAATTTTAATGAATGCAAGCATCAACCTTAGAATTTAAAGTTAATCACCCAAAATATTTATATATAAACCTACAAAATTCTAATGGTAGATGTCATAAAAGCTAATAACTAAAATATGAACATACATAAATGTCATACAAAATAATCTTTTATGAATGAAGGATGAATTAAAATTGAAACATATTGAAATAAAAAAATCAAATGAATGAAATAAAAAATTATTCCTTTACCTTTAGTGTGGTCTCTCCAACTTCAAGGCCCAACTTGAGACCTTTTCCACCCACCTTCAAAAGAAATAAAATGAGTCATCCTACAATATATATGTGCATATGAAAATTTCCCCCCAAAATCCAACCTAGGATTGATTTTAATTATTATGTTAAGTATGTACAAAAATTCATAAGTGTTTGATGTATCTTTTTAATTTATCAAACCTTTTGCTTAACTAAATTGGGTTTGTTTTACTTAATTAAATAAAATACATCTTACATTAAATGGTCCAAGATGGAAGTGGAGGTTTAAAATTGTCACCAAATAAATTCTCATGATTGAAATACCCACATTTGGGGCTAATGGTTTATTGTCATCACATATTCAAATATGACTAAAATAAGTATCAATGGGTTATTTGCAATACTTGCATTTTATGTTATAATTTCATTAATCAAAATTCACAATCTACCCCAAATTTTTGTGACCCATCCAGTTTTAGGACAACATAAAACTCACATAAAGAAAGATTCTCTTTACAAATTATTTATCAAAAGGTTACCCAAGTCATGTAGAATTCAAAATTTTAATTAAATTTACAAAAAAATGTGTTTTGATGTGGAAAATGAATGTGTAAGGAAAAAGTTTTAGGATTTTTTTTATCAAGACACAAAAGAATCTATTTTTTGAGAATTTTTCTTGGATGTTAATTTTTAAGAATACTTCAAATGCCAACCTATTTGATGTCTTTTATAGATAATTGATTGAATCAATTTTGATTTAGTTATGAATTTTCAAAATCAAGATTGTGAAGCCTTAAAGGGCCATTGATGTTAATAACACAAATATAACTATTTTCACCGTTTGTTGTTTTAATGACTAATTTGGATCTTTCCCTTGTGCATGTACTAAATAAACAAGAAAAAATATCTATTATGTAAGTGTAAGGACACTTAAAAGAAACTTGTTATGAATTGAGTTAGGAATGGTTCAGGAATCAAAATGTTAATGCATATTATACATTTTTTGGTGTTCATTAGTTTTCATGAATGTGTGCATAGGTGGGGAACACATAGCCCACCTAGTCCAATCAAGTAAACTAATGTATAATGGAATTTTATTTCTTAAATTGGGTCCAACTTTCTTGTGATTTTGGTAAGGTAGTTTCTAATGGTACCACCCAAGGAAAAGTTTGTTGTGGGTGGGTAGGTTTGCCAAAACATAAATGTTTAGCAAGGAAATAAAAAGGTTTTTTTGAAGAAGTAAAGTGGTATTGCCAAAAATTATTAGTTTTGTGAAAGAAAAAAAATTACTTAAGAAGAAATAGAAGTTTTGCCAATAAACAAAAGTTTAACCATGATGAGATAAAGGTTTTGCCAAGAGGTAGAGGTTTAGCTATAAAGCATAAAATATTTGCCAAGAAATATAAATTTAACCAAAAAGTATAAATATTTAACCAAAAAGTATAAAAGTTTTGTTGAAATGTAAAAATATAGCCAAGTAAGAAAAAATTTAGGCCATGAAAAGATAGAAGTTTTGCCAAAAGGTAAAGGTTTAATCAAGAAACAAAAAAGGTTTTGTTAGAAGGTAGAGGTTTAACCAAGAAAATATAATATTTTTTCCAAGAGTAGGCATTTAACTAAAAACCCCGAAAATTTTATCGAAAGGCAAAGGTTTAACCAAGAAAATATAAAGGTAAAGAGGATTTGTTGAAAGGCAAAAGTTTGATTAGGAAAATATATAGGTTTTGTCATGGGGGTTGGTTCACTATGTTTGAAGCCCACTAGTTAGATAAAAAACTAGAAGTAGTTTTAACAAATTAAATGGAAAACACATCCCATGAATGTCAAAAATACAAATCATGGTACAAATGTATCCCTTGGTTTGGTCCATAAAAAGTTCAATGGAAACCAACATCAATGTTATAATTTGTGACTTTAAGTGGTTGAGGTCAATATCTTTTGGAAGAAAATTTTAATATGTGTTGCTTTTGAAAGGTTGACACATTTTCAACTTTGTCAAGTGGCAATGGTAATAAAGAATTTTTTTAATTTTTAATTTCATAAAAAAATGTAAATTTGAAAGGCACTCCTTAGTTCCCAATTGAAACCTTGTGATTGACGGAAAAAACTCTAGATTAATCAAAGGTTATTTAATGTCAATTCAAGAATCTTATAATTAAAAGTAATGATTATATTTGCATTTTATTTTCCTTTAAAATATTTGCTTATCCCACCGTTTAAATTGAGAGCACACTATGTCAACTTGTTGATGAAGCATATTAGGTTTTTTCCTCAACAAAATGGCTAGCAATACTATAACACCTAGTTGCAAACCCAACTCACATTAAAAATGATAGGCAATTTTTTTACTAAATTGCACCAAAGCAATCCAAAGTCTAATGACTTCCTACAAACAAAATAAAACAACCACCATGTTATTTTATCTTTTCATATGTAAATACACATTCAATTACATTGCACAAAACAAAAAATCTAACACAAGCTAATTGACAAACTCATGATTAACTACCTAATGTATAATGTTTCATTGGTTGAATTCTTCCAATGGATTATAATGTATGGAACCAATGCCCTAGACAATCTATAGAGTTGACCTAATGCATGTTGGTTTTATCTAAAAACATATCATATATAGTAAGCCTAAGACAACATAATCTACACCATCTAAAGCTCCAATGTTTGTTTTTTCATGTGGTAGATCCAAGTTTTTCATTGTTTTTACAAAATTTGTCTTGTATGCAAATCCATTGTCAAAAGTTATCAACCTCTTTGAGATACCAACATCTAGTGGTCTACCACCATCAAAAGACATTAATGTCATCGTGGCGTTCTTCAAAAGTGTTGTGCTAGCCACTGAAGCCCTCAATTGATATACTACAAATCATTGGTACATGTATCCATTTGTTAATAGCTATGAGGCTTCCTCTAATCTAGTTGACAAGTGCCTAGCTAGACCATTGTCAGCACTTCTCATTGCTTCCTCACTAACCTATCGGCATGGGCGAATGGCCTTAAACCTTCTTCAAACACCTTCAACCAAAATTGGAATTTTTCTTTTACATTATAAGCACTTCAACTTAATAATTCGAGTAGGAAATACATGAAACACATCAATGGGATTGCAACATAAACTCTTCCAAAACATATATGGTAACCAAAGGCCTCAACCTCCTTTAATGTGCACATTGATAACCAACCTTTAATTGAGATTTTGTTTTTGCAACTTGCTCTACTACTACCAACGTGTGTTTCAAAGTTGTTGCATTTCACCTTGCATTCAAGATTTAAACATTATGAAACATACCTTGCTTGGAATGTCCCTTTACTCAACATAATCATGTTAGTATGGACTATTATGATCTTACCAATATTTTCAACATCAGAACATTCATAGGTTGTAGGAGCTAGTTAACATCATCCATCACTAGGACCTTCTCATCTAAGAGCCAGATTAAAAGTTTAGTTGTTAGATTATGCAAAGTCCTTTCTTTGACTCCCCAAGCAAGCTTCTTCACTTGGAATGTTTAAAGAACGTCAAAACAAACTCATCATCAACAATCAACAAAGGCAACAATGAAAAAGAGGAAGGGAATAAATATGCTTCATACAACTTGTCTATATCCATAAACTCTAAACTAAACTTGTGCACATTCTAAATCTATTTGAAAATGAAGAAGACCAATGTCCCAAATGTTGTTCCATTCAAGACCTTTCCATGAAAACAAAATTACACTTGATAAATGCTTTCAAGATAATAAATCACATCAAAAATTAAAACAACATATTGTTTCTTTAAAATGCAAACAAAGTTATAAAACCATGTAGGTGATAACAAATGAACAATTTGTAAATTCTTGTGTGGAGTTTGAATTAAGGCTATTTTTATAGAGACAAAAAAACTAACTATAATTTGAAGTGGTACCTAACAACTCATCAAGCGATGCAACAATTATTGTAAAATAGGTAAATGTTCCAATAACTCCACATTGTCCAACTCCCTTGTTAGGTGACAACATGGTATAGTATACAAAAAAATTAGTTTTAAAAAAAAATCAAAAAATAGTCCTTTTTAACACAAGTAGAAGAAAATAGATTGAAAATAGTTGAAAATAACATAATAAAAGCATGGTGTTTTTCTTTAAGTTTATAATGTGGTGATTACAAATTTTCAAAAACTTTGGAACAATAAAGTAGATAACAAATATGTTTGAAAATGATTGGTCAAATTGAGGTTAAACATACATTTCCTTTAGAAGTTTGATGTATTCGACTATAATATTAAACATTAAGAACTTACAAGTACATTTTTAAACTACATCATGTTGAAAATGGAGAATATTCAATAATTCATCTACTTGTACAAGTTCGAACAACCTAAAAAGTAGGAAAAAAAATAGTTATTTAAAATTATATATTTGAATGCATATTAAATATGTGATTAATCAACATCATTGTGATAAAATTAAAGATTATCCTTGTGTTGATCATTAAACAAAAAAACATTTTAATTTTCAATACATTAAAACTTGTTTATGGCTAGTTTTTTTTGTGATGAGTAAAAATTATCTACTTTATCTTACCAATACCCTATCCTAATATGTCCCCAATGGTTAGCAAAAACCTTCCAACAATTATACACTTGGCACAAAACCAAACAAGTTTTGCACTTCAAATTTATGTATTAATTGTCTTGACATGTTAATTTGCAAACCACTACTAAAAACTTGATATTTTTTTACTAACAAATATAGTAAAAATACACCCAATTTGAACAAGTGTCAAAAAGACCATTTAGTCATTTTGAATAAATCAATTTCGACATGTCCATTGTGACTAGGGTGGTTTTTTTGACTAACATAGTATGGATCATTTGGTTGGTCATTTTGACTAGTCAACTTTTTGCCCATATAAAAAAAATTTGTGGTAAGTAGGTAGGTCATAAAAAAAAGTAAGTAGGTGGTAGCCTAATCTACCTAACCTCTGCTACTTGACCTACTTTAACTTAACCTAATATATCCTACTTAACTTAGCTTACCTACCTTAGCCCATTAAGGATGTACATAGGTTATAATGTTAGGGATTGAACCCTTGACCTCCTTAATGATAAACCAAATCTTTAACCAATGGACCACACCATCAAAAGGTGTTCAACATTTGTCAATTTTTTAATTTCATGTGTTTATTTTGACACTTCACTACACAACTATGAGGTATGAAGGTAGGTAGGTTGTAGGAAATAGGTGGGTAGGTAGGTAGGTAGTACATTTAGGTAGGTGGGTGGGTAGGTAGTTATATGTAGGTAGGTTATAGGTGGGTAGATAGGTAGGTAGGTAATACATTTAGGTGGATGGGTGGGTAGGTAAGTAGTTAATACATAGGTAGGTTATAGGTGGGTGGAGAGGCAAGTAGGTAGGTAGGTAGGTAAGTGGGTGGGTGGGTGGGTTAGTAGGTATGTAGGTTGTAAAATTGTAAATGGGAGGTAGGAGGTAGGTATGTAATAGGCATAAGATGTTCCATTTGACTATAGAACTTTGGTCATTTTGAGAAACGATGTCAATTTCTTATGTTCAATTTGACTAGATGTACCATTTGATTAAAACCCATTAGCCATTTTGACTAACGTTGTTTAACTTGACTAGATGTATTGGTCAAATAAATCATTTTAGTCAAATTGATTGGTCAAAAAAACATGTTTTGAGCCTCTAGTCAAAATGAACATGTCCATTAGTCAAAAAGGACAAGTTAATCAACTCAAACCATTTGAAAAACCAAGTTTTGTAATAATGAACCCTTTAGAACGAAGCCAATTTAAACAATCAAATTCCATGATATGTAACTCCCAAAATCAAAGTAAAAAAAATTGTTTCTCCTTGTCAAGATAGATGCCTTACCACTACATGCTTTGATTTCATATCATATCTCAACATTTGAAAACATTTAGTTCATTCTTCCAAATACAATGCATAAGTGTGCACCCATGTTGAGTAGTCCCAACCTATCTTTAACAGTTGACACCACATTTTCACGATAAAAGCCCACTCTTTTGACCACCCAATTATAACAACTTAGAAATTGACCAAGCTACTCCTAACCTTGCATGTCACATTTTCACTTCTAACTTCAAAGTAAATGCCTAAAACATCATAAACACATTTTTTTCCAAATGCCAATGTTGCACAATGAAAGCCACCACATAACCAAACATGCACACAATTTGAACTTGAGTCATTGTTGAAGTTGGATATA
>Ga0209611_10012691_pt1 | contig 11780 bp, 11 predicted proteins | sample S1TSphgellanicum_3_FD_187693 | JGI IMG/M metagenome (GOLD analysis project Ga0209611, IMG submission 187693) | Host-associated microbial communities from peat moss isolated from Minnesota, USA - S1T2_Fc - Sphagnum magellanicum MG (SPAdes) (version 2) | ecosystem: Host-associated > Plants > Peat...
GAATTATGCTCTAATGCCAACCCTGATCAGTACAGATGCATCCTTCTTGCAAGTCCACCATGAACCCTAAACCAGGGAATTCATCTTGACCTATTTCAGACCTTATGGATCTTACCACGGGCCTATTTCTGACCACCATGCCAATCACAATTACAACTCCAAGTTCAAACACTTTATGGTCTGGGACTCTCTGCACAGCTACAGAATATTCTCTGTCGTGCATTTGGACTCACTCTTGTACAAAATGGGATCATCAGGTCCTGATCCTCTCACCACAACCCATTTGATGGAAGCTCATGAACTTTTCAGTACTGCTATGTGAAATCCCTTGCAGCCAAAGATCCTTTGCAAGCACCTTCTGGTCAAATTTGAAAGTTATGGCAGCTGGTCTTCTTTGGAGCTCCTCTTTGCAAAACAAAAGGATACTTTTTTTGTGGAGTTGAGAACACTTACTAAACTCTACCCTTTGGAAATTTGAGTTCCATGATGATTGAAGAAATTTGGGCAAAATAGAATATTGGTGCGTAACATCTCATCAAGCTCCAGCACTTTCATCTGAAGTGCTGCAACTCAATGGATAACAGTGAGCGGACAGTGAATGGTATCTGTAGAGCAAATGTGGCCAGAAATGCTATTTTTGCACACTGTCATGGCAGGGTGCAATGAGTAAAATACATACCTAGTGGAAACACTGCTAGTGCTTGTGACTGCATACACAAACACCAAAAATGCCAATTTTACTTGCAGAATTCAATGAACCAAAACATGTACAATGTGCTGAAAACCTGAATCAATTTTCCAAGGAAATTACAAAAGGCATTCTGACATTCTACCATGAGATACAGGAACAGTTCAACGAATGCTCAGCTTCTGAGTTTGGTGTTCAAGATTTCAACAAAACCAATAATAATAAAAGGGATGGGAAACAGTGCTATTTTGGCAACTTGCCAAGAAAGAACCTATACATCAAAAACAATTTCATGTCCAAATGGCCCACATGTCACACAAAAAGTAGATCATAACAAATTTCGTCAGAGTTGTTTCACAGAGAAATTGTGAGAAACTTGCAGAGCAGTTCTAGAACAGTTCAAGCCTCTCATCATAGGTGGCATGGACTCTTACACTCACAAAATCATCTTGCTGACAACAAAAGGTATTTGACTCCATAGAGCAATGATTGCTTGCAATTGATCCAATTACGGAACAATATATTTATTGGGGGTGTTGCAAAGCATTAGCATCTTCAAACGTTGAAGCCCCCCAGCCTATTGAAGGAACCCACATGAAGACATGTGTGATGCTGCAAATAGATGCCCTGACAGGTGGCAATGCTCAGAAAACATATTGAAGACGCACAAACACTCCCATAGCACCATAATTCTACATTTAGAGTGCGATAGTACTCGAAAAATATGGAACCCATCTTCAAAAGTATCTTCAAGAAAACATCCTTTTCATTTCTTTTTGACATCTTTTTCGTTTCCTCTGTCAACCCCATTTTGATATTGTGTGCAAAGGCATATCCTCTGAAACCGAAAGACTATCCTATAGACATGACCCATAACTCTCTCACGTAACCTAAACTATACCCAGTGATCTGGGTACATCTCAGAGTAATCAGATGTACAAGAACTAGCATTGAAGATCATAAAAAATTTGATTGGGCTTTCTCCAAGTGTCATAACGGCCACATATACTGACATTTTCCTTAAAATGTGGTTTGAACAAGAAAATGGTTGGCTAGCTTTGATAGTAGGATGATGTCTTGATTGTATTTATTGCAAGACCCCTTTCATGGATGGCTGTGTAACACACCAAGAATATAGCTCATGCAGGAACCTGTGCACTGATGAAAATTTCACAGTTATGTTGAGTCTTCATCAATCAACCAATACATCACCACCAGCCATAAACAGACAAAGACAACTTACAGGTTGCATGAAAAGTTCATTGTATACTGCAACATGTTGGCATATCCTGCAGCTTGCTTAAACTAGCCTGCATTGGATGAGCTCAAGCAAAGAGCTCAAGATATAACACACCATTCAACTGACTGTTCATCTAATGCTCGTCAGTGAAAGGTGCAAACAGGGTGGTTTCTCTGTTACATGGGGGTGGGACCAGGAATTGTAGGTCAAGGGGAGAAACAGTCGTGGGAATTCTATGGACTGGAAATGTGTCTTTAGTCTGCCAGAGTATTGATAATTCCATTTTGGTAAAAAAGTTCAATGCCCAACAATGAGATCAATTATCGGTGCACAGAGGATTGTTGAGGACTGTCCACAGCATGCTCTCATTGAGGCATTTCCCTTTCCCTAGAGCTCTCTACTATCCTTCCTTCATACAGGCTAGGCAACTAGTATGGCCACAAGAATATGGCAGCACATTATCAGCACAGTCTTCTTTTGTGAATGGAACAGAACTTACTATCAGCAATGGGGAATTCAATATTTTTCATGCTTCAAGGTAATGTTATGGTTTTTGGTTTTTTGTCCCCAAGCAAGCAGAATGCCACATCATGCACAATTATAGATCCGCATCACACCTCTACATTAATTTGGGATTGTTGTTGCAATCTCCTTCGGGTTTCATAAATGCCATTCTTCTGGCACCATGAAGGTATCCAAATGACTTTGAGGTTGGCAAGCATGCAAATGTATATGCAATGTCTTTATGGTAAAATGATCGTGTTCTCATAACAATAATGCAGTATGGAGTTGGCAACATGAACAATATTAAAGCTTTGGATCCCGAAAATATGCAGCCATGAGCTCTATTTATCTTGCAACATGAGAGGAACCATGCAAAGGCCCGGTGTTCAACCTTTGTCATTTGGTCACATGCTAAGAGCTGCATCTCATGTTAGTTCCAACACCCTTAAAACATCAAGTTCTTTGATCTCTCATAGGTGAGGTGGCTTCTACTGTAGCCAAGAGGATGGAGGCTGCTCTTTAGGGTTCCCTTTTGGTTCACACTTGAAGGCTTTTTAAACATATCTGCAGCCAGGAGTTTGGGCCATTTACAGTTTTTATTTGATATTGTCACAATCTACACCTTGAGAGGCAAATAGTGAAGATGCGTGAGATGGTGCCATGATTGCTACCATAAATTGGGTCATTAAGCATTTGGGGAGAAATGAGGGACTGTAGGTTGTGGTGCTGTAGCAGCTCATTGTGCAGGTAGGCTAGACATGGCAATGGGTGACAAATGTTTGGAGAAGTTCTATGATCAGACTTGCAAAAAGAATTGCTACTTGCAAAATTGGGTCATTTGGTATCTCTTGTTACATGCCAATCACTTTCAATTATTTTTGTAATCAACTTGTTGAATTGTACTGCAAATTCAGGTCCATACAGAGAGCTTCCTTCACACAATCTCGGCATGGGTTCTATTGAATCCTTAATAATAAAAGGAATTGAAGATCCTGTCCACTGTAGGCATTGCTAAGCCCATGGCAACAAACTGTGCTCCTCATGAGGACCATTTTGAAACCTCAGACATTGTGGTTCCTCATGCACTCCTATTTTTCTGTGCACTGTACTCTGCACAGACTTACATGGGTATAGATTGGGAGTTAGGGCCATATAGCCAACCATGACGAGAGTTCACAAACGACTTTCACACCATTCACTGCCGGGCCAGTATAATTTTTTTTGGGACATTGAAAGGAATGTGGTTGCATGTTTGTGCAATAAGTATTTTTAAATATGAGGAAGGGGGTCATAGGGGCGGACTAGAGAGACTATTGCTTGCAGAATCTGATCACAGTTTTATGTGTTGTGAAATTTTGGTTTCTAGCAACTGGAGACATGGTGTTCACAAATAGAGAAAAGCTTCTTTATTTTTTGCTCCCTAAAAGATGTGGGATGGAATAAAAATGTAGCACATACATTGGTAAAAAATTGCATTAACAGTTGTGTGGACATTCAGAGCACTTTGGAGGCCTAGTTAATCATAATATAGTTCTGTGAAGTGACAACATTCAACCCATCCAATGTATTTCCCATTCCAAACAACTTGCTCCAAAGATTTGGTCTTTGGTACAAAGCAAATACATAACAAGGCCAATTAATAAGACCCTGAAATCCACTCAATACTCAAATATGAAATCAGCCTTTTGGTACACATTGGGTTTGGAGGTACGAAGGGCCAAAAGAGGCCTTCAAGTTTACTTTGTCTTAGAAATGGTTGTATATACCTTGCTTGCAAGAATCAAATGGCACTTTCTCTACTTGTGTACAAGGGCGACAGGCTAGGAAGAAACCCACCAAAATGATCAACTCAACTCTTGAAATCCTGCTTTCAGTTCCCTTGATTCCTTCAAAAATACTTGGGGACTTGGGGGGCATCATTGCTCGACAAACAAATCTCACTTGCAGATGGACAAAACACCTCCCTAACTCCTCTAAACAGTTTGTATTACAAGCATTGCTTGCCTTCCCCATCACTGACCAATGAGGACAAGCATGACTAGAAGTGCAAAAAAAGATTGCCAACATTCTAGAAAGGTCTTCCATAGCTAGATTCAATATCAGTTTGCACCTTTGTGGTCCCTGTTTTCACTAATGTGGTTGTTCGGCTACCACATTTCCCTTACCATCTCATCTCTGTCATAATGCAACATCTTACAGGAAAGCAGTACCCAGCAGCACTCCTCTAAGCATGAGAGTGTAGAATCCAACAAATTTCAAACATGTTTCAAGATGCAAGATTAAAATTGCCTGCTTCATTTGTGTGACCTTAATAAAACTAGTACACAAGCAAGTGAGGCCACAAAGAATTAACCTTCATTCCAGCACACAATAAGAGGAGCCAAGGGTTCCAAAGATCTGTTGTTGGACGATTCCAAATTGAAATTACATCTGAGAGTTGCTAAGACCTGTGCTTATGCTAACATATTCCCATGGCACAAGGACCTCAAGTATGTTGTGAGGCCCTTTCAAAGTTCCATGTGTAAGAAATCAATTTTACACCTACACAAAACTGTTCTACAGGTATCAATGAGCCTTCAAGCAATTGCAAAGTACAAGGATTGAAGTTGAAATGTCATAAAATTATTTCAAAACTATGTTCATGCTCAGCTACTCAGAGCTGAGCTTATGTAGCACACGCATTGGAAAGCAAAACTTGAGAGTCTTTCCTGCACTTGTAGGTGAGCTTTGTTAAGAATGGTCACAAAAACCTGCATGGAAATGCACCATGCCACCATAGTCCCTTCCAAATCAGGTGCCAATGTCCATGTGATTGTGTCAGGGTGTGCTTGATTTGTGAATGTCACACTACCATCTCTATTGAATGGCAAGCTAGATCTCCTCGAGTTTTTTGGGTAGGAAGGGTGTTTAGGGTCAAATGGAAATCCACCCAAGTTCTCCAATGTCCAAGAAAAAGTGCCAGTCAAATTGTTGTGGCAGTATTGTGTTCCTGGGGTCTGCTCATGATGCCAATCTGTCACACTCTTAGGTGTGAGCGAAGTTGTTTGTGCAGCTGAAAACTCCACTGTTGGGACACCTTTCCCCAATGGGACTCTTGCGCAGGTCCGCAATGTGCTCCCAAACAACCTGTTATAGGCTGGATTTGGAGAGTGAAGCCCAAGCTTTACAGATGTGAACTCTTGCAGTTCCGCCACCTCTGGTGTAGCTGTGACAGAGACCCGTGACAAGAAGTGGTGCAAAATGGGAAAAACATCACCAGAAGATGCACTGTCATTGTGAAATTTGAGGTTCAAAATTTTGAGGGTGAGAATATAGTTTGAGAATACACTTGGTTCCATCACAACTTGGAGGTCAATGTTCTGCAATAACTGGTTGGAACTCTTTGACCATGGTGACTTCAATCCACTTACATGAGCATCTAGTTTCCACTGGCACTGGCTGGTCAGATTTTGAAGTGTGCATTTGCTATTTGTCATGCATGAATAACATTGAAGCTCACCTTTAGGTAGACCCAAGTAGTTTTCCAATTCAGCCTCATTAAATTGGTCAATGGTACACAGAAAATTTGGCTTGTACTCTTGCATCATTACCCATGGATGTTCAGCCTCATTATATTTGTGGAATGAGGTCCACAAATTATTTGGCTTGTACTCTTGCATCTTTGTACCATGTATCCATGCTTTCATGGGCTTGAAGTTTTGATCAATTCTCACCCCGGAGTTTGAGGCATGATGAACAAGGAAGAAGTTTGCATTAAGGTTTGGGTTTAAGTCCAAGAGCAGTTTGAGAATCTGTGGCATGGTGGGGCAGCTCATGAATGCAGAATACATTCCACCTTGTTTGCAAATGGCCACGTCGGACAAACTATCGATGACCTCACCATCCCCACCACCAGCTTCATAAAGTTTGGCAGGTTGAAGGACAATGCATGGAGAAAAGAAATATATAGAAATGCCCCAGCATCGTCCAAGGGAAAGCGTACACGATCCTTCTTGATGCTCATTAGCAATTCTATCAGTTCTTCAGTCAGCTCGAATTCTGGAACATCCGAGTGAAACAACTTTGAAAAAGCAAAATCCACAGATATGAGATGAATTGAATTGCACTCTTCCACAGCATCCTCCAACTCTTTTAGGTTCCTGACTGGCGACCTGTAGACCCCAGATGTGCCAGAACCAGTATCTTGAACCTTCCAGCAGTGCAATAGAAAACATTCACGGTCGAAGAGGCTGAAATGCCATTCCAGTACACAACATCGAGCCACCTCTTCAACACCGGAAGAATACTCCATAGTGTCGTCGCTGTCCTCAGCTGCCTCTTCAACGCCAGAAATTGGAGCTTCTGGAGGAAGACAGCAACAATCTGCTAATGTTGGCTATTGCAAGGTTCATGAAAGGGGTTAGGATGCGATTAGGTGATTGCTTAAGGGGTTAGTTAGACTACACACAGATGTTCAAAGTTGAGAAGGTGGCTACAAAAATTAAATCAGAGTCAAAATCTTGGGTACACAAATGATATCATAGTCGAAAATGTGACCACTAAGATGCTTTTAGGCGGGAGTTTGGGGGACTCCAATCCAAATATGGATTGTGCCCAACTACAGTTGAAAACTGACCTATACACACAAATGCACATTTAACCAACAACCTACTCTACACAAGGTTAGTAAAAAAGGCTTAAAGAACCAACAATCATGTAAAATGTCAATGCAATTCCAATAACAAAATGAGAAGAAAACTTGATCAAACACAATAAGAAACATATGCATTGTTATAACTCCAGACGCTTTGTTATAACTCTAGAGGCTGATGACTTCAAAGTCAGTACAAAGGAAAAACATGCAGAAGTAAATGAACACACCTAAAATTTGCCATCCATAAAGAATTGGTCGAATTTTTTCTTTGTATTTTTAGGGCACTTACGTGCCCTAATTTTATAGTTTTTCTCAACTGTACTGTCCGGATTTTGGAAAGTCCAGTACAGCCTGTATTGGGCCTTCCGAAATCTGGAACCTACTTTTTAAAAAATTTAAAGTTTTTCTTTTCTTTATTTATTTTCTTCTTTTATTTACTTGAGATTTCTTCTCTTTATTTTCATTTCTACTTCTTATCTTTTTTTAATTCATTCAAAATGAAAATTTCAAAATCTCTTGAATTTGAAATTCAACCTCAGCAAAAGATTCCAAAACCAGATTTCAATTCCAATAACAGATTTCAACAGATTCCAAGAGAATGGAAAAAAAAAAGAAGTAAATCCCACTGTATCTCAAAGTGCAAAAATTTGAGTATGTAAATGTTCAAACTGAGAAAATGAATATGAAACACAAATCCAAGTTCCACATTTGCAAATGAAGATGTTGTGAAAGTACAAAAATTGAATATGTAACTCAAGTCAACTCCAAACAACAAAACACGCAGCATCTTGAATTGTAGCATCCAAGTAAAGTTCAAGCAACCTGCAACATCCTGAATTGCAGCATCCAAGTCAAGTTCAACCTCCCTGCAGCTCCATGTAGCATACAAGTAAAATTCAGGTTACAAAACATAGGCCCTGCATCGCAATTTTAAAGAAAATTGTAAAGCAGGGAGGGAAGGAAAAAAAGAAACTTGGAAATCTAAAATCATAATTCTAAGAAAATAGAAAAATGGAAAACCAATCATACCTTTATGTTGCATCTATCATTGAAAAGAAAAATGAAAAATATGAATGAAAAACTCTCCAAAACATAATTTTGTTGGCTCTGCATCAAAAGCAACAAGTGACTTATTAGTCCACGAAAATAAATGTACAAAATGAAAACAATCTGAAATAAGTGAAATAGCATAATTACCTTGAAGATATGAACTACAATGTTGAATTGAGCTATGTTTGCCACCAAGCCGCCAAACCATGATGATCAAAATTTGAAATCAAAGGTTCTGAAACAAGAATCACAAAACAAAATCAGATAGAAATGGATAAGATACAAAGGGAAAAAAGAAAACAAATTAATAACTATTAAAATTCACATGGAAAAAATTGTTAATTTTTTTTTTATTTTGGCATTAATGTCACTGTTGCCACATCTGCCACCCAACCACGATCGCCCTTGGATCAACAACATTGATTGTTATTGGGCAATTCTGTAAATTGTTGAAAACATTCCGTGAAGTTGTGTTGACATTGACAAGTTCAATTGGTTGTCAACCATAGATCCTCTCCAAATCTGCTCTAAACTTCGGAAGCTCAATATCAAACATGCGATTAAAAAACTTGTCATCATAAATCTTCACGGGATAACTTAAGACTGAGACAACAAAACCAGTAGAAACTGAACCTTGTTTATGTAAGGACAATGTCAACAACAATAACATGTGACACAACACCAAGTAAATCTTGAGTGAATGCACCATCAAGAGGATCCTTTCGAACAACAAAAACATTGTGACCAACATTTAGTAGAACACTATTAATAGGAACATCACTCCCATCAAAAACATCAACAAAATGAAAAGGAGCCAAATTCTCAACATTTTCAAGAAGAACCTCTTGCAAAATAAAAACAATTTAGAAAGCATTGATAAAAAAGAAAACAAAAATCTAGAAATGACAAAATTCACCACCAATTCCCACATGTAAGAAAATATTGTCAACAACATAACCTCTTAAAGCGAGCAACAAATCAATCAAACTTTCATGAAACTTTTGCAACAAGAAAAAAAAACAGAAACCCTAAAATCTAGGAAGAAAAGAAGAAAAAAAAACTTTGTTTAATCAAAGGCATTTTTTTCCTCCTTAAAAGTTTCACGTCATAATGAAGCAAGCAATTGCCTTTGAGTACTATGCTAATTATGCATTGTAAAGCCTTGTCTTTCAAATGTTTATCAACTTCATTATACCTACAAGGAAAAAAACAATAAATAAAAAATTAGAAATGCAAGAAAGGAAAATAAATAAACAAATCAAGAAGTAAAATGATATATATGGAAATAAAAGAAAACCAAAACTTAAAAATGATCAAAAAATGAAACAACAAAAACCCAAAAAAAAAAATGAAGGCAAAAATTAACTTCCCATACGAAATGGGGTCACGATGACTTGTCACTTCCATTCCATACTTGTGTGGAATGAATGCCTCTTCCACACGAGTAATGTGGACACCTCACCCAATTTAGTTAGACAAAACATTTTCATTCAAAGCGGGAAAATCAAATGTCAAATGGTTGACAATCAATCAAAGCTGATTGCACCCACCTAGAGAAGTTGTGAACTAGATGTCATTGGCTCTCTTCCATTTAGATCACAGATGGAGAAAAAGAGGATGAAAACCTAACTTAGGCCACACAATAGGACATCCACATGTAAGTTTTTTGAATGTTGAAATGACATTTGGGATGGGATAGTCAATAGTAAGTCAATGTCAGTCTACAAAGCATTTGGTCACATTGATGCTTTTGTTTTTTGAAACCCCTTGACAAAAGCTCAGTACCAAACCGGTAGGCAATTGAACCAAAGCAAATTCTTCAAACTCCGCATTTTGAAGTTCAGAACAGCCACGGATGAAAAAATTGCAAATACAAAAATATCCAAACCTAAAATTAAAACCATAAGGAGATGTGGGTTGATAAACCACTTTGTGAAAACATAACATGCTTTCCTCGATAATAAGAACATTACACTTTTTAATGGAATTCCCAAGACTCGCATTTGACATTTGCGAAGTTACTTCCTCACTTGCAATCTTCACGCAACTATACTTAACATCAATAAAAATGTTGAAAAGGACCATTGGGGTGACAATGTTTTCAACAAACCTTTGGTTCTACCTTGGTTTGATTAGTTTACCAATTCTTCTCATCCATGCCTGAATGCTGCCATGAATGAAAGCAAAAAAAAATTAGGAAAGAAAAAACATAAACAACAAATTAAAATACAAGAAATTTGAGAAAGAAAAAAAACAAACAAAATTGAAAAAAAAAGTAGGATTAAAAAAAAAAACCTAGTCAAAAGGTACATGTTGTTGTCCTTTTTAGCAATTTGAAGAACAAACAAGCAAAACATGTCTACAAGACCTTTATGTTCTCTTCTTTTTCTAACAAATCTACAATTGACATGTTTGTTTCATACCCACGGAACCATCGCTAGTCATTAAATGCATTTTGGGCCTAGATTTCAACATCCTTGCTGGATCTATAAGTTCCCATGTTCACATTCTCCAATTCTCTATCATCAACTTCTAAAAAGAAAGATTTTTGACATACTTCAAAACAAATAGGATAAATCGAAAAGTTGAGAATCAAAACAAGGGATAGAATTACTAGCATATGTAGAAACATCATCATAGGGATCACAAGGAAACTAATGGCAAACAATAGTATCGGAAGAAACATGATCATCAAAAGGATTGAGATCACAGACATCATAGTCCTTGATATCCAAATAAACTATAGGGTTATAGAATTGTGAAAACAAAATAGCAACAACATCACCAACTTCATTGTGAATAGCATCAAAAGCTTTAGCATTTGCAACGTTTACAGATAAGAAGGTTTAACATTTGCAACATCATCAACATGATTTCCTTCGGCATAAACTTGAAGAGAACTAGAAAAATCACATAATTGAAAATAAACATTAAATCCATCCTTAGACCACAACAAATCAACATCACTACTAACAAAAGGTGTAAATAACATAACAAAGGTGTGGAAAAAAATTAAAAATATGATCCAGAAGCTTCTTATTTAAGATGTTTTTTAGGATTGTTGAATGAAGAAAAATGGTGATTGACTGGAACTTCTTCAAATGGAGATTGGAGACAAATTCTCTTAGAAGATGGTCCGCAAATGCTAGCCATTAGGAATTTGTATACAAGTATAGAAAAATAAAAAGGAAGAGAAAATCTTATAGGAAATAAAGTCAAAAACAAAGAAAAAAAGTAAAGGGAAACAAGAAACAAAAACAAACCAGCCTAAACACTTGCAAAATTTAGAAAACAAAATACAAGATGAGTACAAAATGTAATGAAAGGAAGATTTTATTTTTTTTGTTATAAAATCAAACAAAAATCAAATGGAGGAATAAAAAACCAATATAATTAAGAAGGCTCTCAGAAGTGTTATGCTTAGAAAATGATAAACAAAGAAACGAAAGTGTGCTTCACTTCACGCGCAATGGAAGAAATCAAGAAACAAGGAGAAATTACATTGAAAAGCTTTAGATAAAAAAATGAAAATTATTAAAAAATTTGCATAAGAAAAAAATGGAGCACATTACATAAATTATGTTGTAGGAGAAGAGCACAAAACATGTCAAAGAAGATGGCAATGAGAAGCGCATAAAATAAAAATCAAAAAAATCAATGTCACA
>Ga0209611_10012693_pt1 | contig 11779 bp, 4 predicted proteins | sample S1TSphgellanicum_3_FD_187693 | JGI IMG/M metagenome (GOLD analysis project Ga0209611, IMG submission 187693) | Host-associated microbial communities from peat moss isolated from Minnesota, USA - S1T2_Fc - Sphagnum magellanicum MG (SPAdes) (version 2) | ecosystem: Host-associated > Plants > Peat...
AAGGGTGTCTCGAATGCTAACCCGATTTGGTTGGTTTTTGGATGCAGATTCACACGAGCTAAGCTAGTCCCTCTTCCTAGTCTAATCCCTGGGCTCCCAACTCGACCTTCTACCCCTTTTTAGAGTTGGAAGCTGGGAATGTGCTACTAAGTTTCAACTTTCCGCAACTTGACTTTGTGAAACCCTCAAGTGGGTTTCACCCTGTGACTTGGGAGCGCATCACGCAATGTTGGATGGAATAGTGGTGAAGTTCTGCTCATCCATAGACTCTTGCTGGAATCTCAATTCTCCTTCCTTGTTTTGCCACATTTTCCAGCTAATGAGGCGGGATCTCGATCCGCCATGCTTCACCCGAAGCAAACGATCTCCTTCTTGAAATAAATCCTCCACACCAGGGATGTACAATCTCACAAAATGGTTAGATGACATCGCCGACTTAGGAATCCAAATATCCCCTAACCTCGGTACTGCACGCTGTCTCTCAGCATATGCAGGAGCAACTCTACGCAAGGTAGGAGGTGAAGTAAAAGTTGGACTGTAAGTCTGAGGTCGATGCCCACCCCCTTGCTCCATTGATGACCTTTAACCAAACTCGTGCACGAGTGTAGAAACCACTATGAGCTACTTCTATAGCAATGTCTCCTACACAAGCTTCGTCAGGATTTATCCCTACACGTTTCGTTCTCCACTAAACTTCTCCATCAAGCCTCTTCCTCCCTTTCCACTTTCGGCGCATCAATGTAGCTCCACTCTTCTTCATCATTCGCGCCACCTTCATTCTTGCACACCCACACACACAAAATGTCCCATGCACAGCCATGCAGCCGTCATGGAGAAAACATCCGCTGCCGAAATCAGGACGGCTAATTATACCAAAGCACACCCTCAAGGCCTGGGTGTTCACCTTGTGTGGAGACCCACTTTAGTGTAATTTATACCAAAGGTTCAAGTAACATTAATGAAGTGGTACTTACTTGTTTAAAACAAGGAATTGTTGAATGCTAGGATACATTTTTTTGGGCAAACTACTTTTCCTATTTATTTTACCATGTTTGCACACATGTAATAACTTGGTTTTCCATTTACTTGGGTTATAATGCACAACTTGTTTGTTTTAATCTTAGAATTTGAAAACATCAGTTTTCTTTTTGTATATTTTTTCTCATGAATACAAACCAAATGTTAATTATATGTAATGATTTTATGGGTGTTAAACATGGTATTCATCATTTAAAATGTCACTACTACAAATCATGGTTTTTTAAAAGGTTTAAATTGACTAATTTGTCATTTGTCATTATGTGCATTTTGACAAAAGGTTAGGGGCTTGAATGATGCATGTAATTTTTGATTGATCAATTTGACTATAATGGTTTATTCAATTAGATACATCTTAATCAAAATGGCCAATGGTCAATGTTCTCTGATAAAATGTAACATGATTTGTTCCCCTATGTATCTACGTCATACATACTCATTGACTTAGCTAGTTATTTACCTAAATATTACCCACCCACCAACCTACTATTCACCTACCTACCTACCTATATTTTTAAATTTGATTTATCCTACCTACTCACTCAATAACCCACCTATTTACATACTACCCACCTACCTACCCATTCATTTACCTACTTAAGTTTAACCACTAGGTGTAATCATTATTTTTAACCACTAGATTTAGCCACTAAATTTACACAAAGTTTTGTCAAATTTCAAATGTTAGGTTTATTATAAATTTAACCACTATGTTTAAACATTAAATGTAGTCATTATGTTTAGCCACTAGATTTGGCCATTAAGTTTAACCTAAGTTGAACTATTATATTTGGCCATTAAGTTTAACCTAAGTTGAACTATTATATTTGGCCATTAAGTTTAGCTTAAGTTTAACCAATAAGTATAGGCATTAAGTATAGCTTAGGTTTAGCCATTATGTTTAATTATTAAATTTTTCTATTAAGTTTAGCCTAGGTTTGGCCACTAGATTTAATTATTGGGTTTAATTTAAATTTAATCAGTATGTTTAGTCATCAAATTTAACCACTAGGTTTAGTCATTATGTTTAGCCATCAGATTTAACCACTAGGTTTAGTCATTATGTTTAATCATTAGATTTAACTACTAGGTTTAATCATTATGTTTAACCATTAGATTTAGCTTCTAAGTTTAGTCATTATGTTTAACCATTAGATTTAGCCACTAGGTTTAATCATTATGTTTAACCATTAGATTTAGCCTCTAAGTTTAGTCATTATGTTTAACCATTAGATTTAGCCACTAGGTTTAATCATTATGTTTAACCATTACATTTAACCATTGGGTTTAGTCAATATGTTTAACCATTAGATTTAATCATTAAAGGTTTAATCAAAGTTTAGCCATTAGGTTTATTAATTAGATTTAATCACTATGTTTAACCATTAGATTTAATTAAAGTTTAACCATTATGTTTAGCCATTAGATTAAATCACAAGATTAAACCATTAAACCCCATTAGGTTTAACCACTTGATTTAGCCATTAAGTTTAGCCTAATTTTAATCATTAAGTGTCACCTAGGTTTAATCATTTTGTTTAGTAATGTGAAATAAACATGTGAAATAAAAAACTTGACAAAAGTTGGAACACTTTTGATGGTGTAGTCCACTAGTATTTAAGCCTTGGATTATCAATTTGAAATTTTGGGGTTTCAATTCTTTACGATTACAACCTATGTGCATGCTTAAAAGGTTGTGGTAGGGAAACTATATTAAGGTAGTTCAATGAAGTTTGGTTAGGTTAAGTTAGGTTAGGTAACCTACATTAAGCTAAACTAGCACCTATGTACCTAAGTGCCTTTTTTCAACTTACATAGACCTATTTACTACCTACCTACCTACTTACCTACCTACCTGCCATTTAAAAAAATAATAATCCAAAAAATGATTTCATTTTAAGTATAAATTTGATTTAATCAAATGGTCCACTATCTATTAATCAAATAGTCAATCATTTTGTTAATCAAAACAACAAGGTTTAAATTGAGTACCCAATCATTAGGCTTGCAAGTTTAAATTGACAAGGTGGTCTTTTTTACACTTGTCATTTTGGGTAATTTTGTAGTAGGAAACCCAGTCAAAAAAACTATGAATTGTAGTAGTGTGTGATTTAATATTGAAATGTTTATTGATATACACTTTTAAAACTAAATTAGAACATTTCATTTAGGATGATTCTTTATTCATGCACAATCACTTTATTCCATCAATCTTCACACTTTCAATTAAAAATTCAAACAAATATATGATGCCAAAATTCAATGCAAACCTAAAACCTAAATTAAGTTGAAGGTGCTTTAAATATGTGGATATTAAATAATTAAATAATAATACTAGGGTGAGAAAATTTAACTTTCCCTAATAGAATAACCCCCAATTTTGTTTTGATGCATGTATTTGGAAAAGTTAACACATAATGACCCCTCCATGGATGTGTATAAAGGTGTTAATGTCATAATAATTAAAATGCCATGGTCATGAATATGGCTAACAATATATACGCTCTCATATTTGTACGACATTAATCATAAAAATCATGAACTTGAAAGGATGAAAATATTCACAATCATAACATAGTTGTACAGGTGACCAAAAACCATTCACAATTCAAATGTAGTTGCAAAAACAACTTTGGACAATTGCATGCAACATCTAGTTGCAATGTAAGATTTTTTTTAATCTACTTCATGTTCAATATTTAACTATTCCTAACTAATACATGTCAATTTTCATTATGAGAAAATGGGGTGATTTACAATTGGCCTTGAATTGGTTTTTTGAAATGCTATGACCATTTGTAACTCATTGCAACTTAGCATATTTCTATGAGCATGAAAGTTATCTGACAAATTGCATGAATTACAATAGATGCAACCCACCATATATGAAGTTATATACATGTGCAATTCATGCAATTCAATTATGATTATGTAGGAATAGCTGTTGTGTAATTGTAGTTTACAACTACAATGGTAACATCATGTTGACAATATTTTTTGTTGATCCATCAAAATTTGACATGTGGCACTATGGGGATTTTTGAATGAAAATTATTATTTTTTGAAATATTGATTTCCACTATGTTCATTTTATATGGTCTTAATTTGTGACATGTGGTGTAATCAAAAGTTGCCACATGGCATATCAATTGAATTTTTAGATTTAAAATGTTTTATTTAAATAATTAAGTAAGTTAATACATAGGCATAAGTAAGTAGGTAGGTAGGTCCTACATACCAATCTAGGTAGGTAAAATTAGGTAGGTAGAACATACCTACATACCTAAGTTACATAACTACCTACTTACATTACATACCTACTTACTTAGATAAGCAAGTAGGAAGGCAAAAGGGTAGGTAAGTTAAAGAGTAGCCATGTAAATTATTTATTTATTTATTTATTTTTAGGGTTAAGTTTTTTTGAATTCATCCCAAACTAACACATATATTTTAACGTGAACACAAAAGAAGAAACCTTCTTCATCTAATTTGTGAGATGAAATTCATGGACAAAACATATGGGTTAAATAATTTACTTACACATTAGTTGAAAATTGGGTTACATTTGAAAACATTTCTCTTACATTTTTCATGTTTGTTTTTAATTTTATAAATTGTACAATTTAATAAATAATTATTTGATAATTGTATTGTGAATTAATCATCCAAAATATTAATTTGAATTTTTTTTTGAATTAATCAATCTAATTCAATTAATTAATTAATTAGTTATTTGTGAGGCGACTTTCTATCCCTCTACTCCTGGTTCTATGAGATGATTATACTTGAACGTACATATGCTATTGGTGAAAGAAAAAAATACAAATGTATTTATAGATGTTAAATTACGTTTGTAGTTGAAACTAGATAGTTTATTTCCTATGCATGATTTATGATTTAAAATTGATAAATATATCTTCCAAGCTCGAACATTCCAAAATCTTAAAATTTTATGTTAAATTGTCACCCATTCAAACCAACTTTTAAAGATTCAACATCAAGCTCAACTTGGTTGCAAACTACTAGTCGTTTAAAATATTACTCTTATCACATATGTTGTCTAAATTAAGCTTGCCCTAGTTCATAAGAAAGCTAACTACAAGGCACATCTGCCTACCAAATTGCAGGCTTTGCACCCAAACTAGTAAGAAGTTATGCTATTAAACTTGAGAGGGTTTTATGAAGGTAGAAAATTCAACTTGGCTGCAGACCGCCAGTCATTTAAAATATTACTCCTATTGCATATGTTATTTAAATTGATCTTGCTTTAGTTCATTAGAAAGCTAATTACAAGGCACATCTACCTACCAAATTATAGGCTCTGCACCCAAACTAATAAGAAGTTGTGTTACCAAATTCGAGAGGGTTTGTGAAATTCCTCTAAAATTTCAAGCTCCCAACACTACCCTACTCACTTCTATTCTTTTGAAATACCCCAAACATCCAACCCACTTTCCCTCTTTCCACCATCTATTAAGACTCATCATCCTTCTCCTCCTTTTTCCAAGAAAAATAACACAAGAAGAAGACCCCCCAAAAACTCCTTTCTTCCAAGCTTTTTAGGACCCCTCCTTGAGCTTGCTCTCTTTGTCCAATGGAAGTTGTGGAAATCTTTCCCTCCAATCCATGGCCTCCTCATCCTTCAAGAACCAATGATAATCGAGAATGATTTGCCCTCAAATGAAATTTAGGATGAGAATTTTTATGCCCAATGAAACACTAAAAAGGTTTCATCCTCCAATCAAATAGGATGATAATCCTTATGACCAATGGAATCGGAGGACTCATCCTTTTCCTTATCTTGGATATCTTGATGAGCTTCTTGAGCTCAATCCTTATCCATTCCATCCGTTTGACTTTCACATCCTATTTTTTCATCCTAATTATTTCAAGTAACTAATTATTAGGATAATTTATCGGTAGTAATTAGTAAACATCCTTGAATTTCTATTTGACTAAATCAACTCAATGGTAGTAGTAACATTCTCGCGTACCATTTACTCTTTTGATATCCCCTAGTTATTCTTTACCATGTACTAATTAACTATGTAGTACATAGTAAATTAAAATTAAAATTTCCACCACAAGAACCCCCATGTACTTTTATATCCACCGTTGAAATTAGGGTTTGATGAATCCATTAAAACTAGGATGTCCGGGTTTTCATGAGGTTTCGCCATCGTTGTCACACATTACGCCTACCCTAATTTGTTAAATAAAGGCATCGACCTCCTCTGAATGCAAATACCAAATTGTTTCGACCACCCCTTTGGTTTTTGTTGGCACATGCAAAAATTTAATCATGGCGGATGATGTTGTTACGCCCTTGAATCCTCTAGTTGCGCCCGTAAAAGAGGAAAAACTTGAAGAAACACTGTTTGATGTGAATGTCTCCCAACGGTCGCATGATGAAGAACCATTCGAAAAAGTGGTGCGCACTCGAGCCGATCATTCAACATGGGATTGTTAATTACCTTCTAATTCACATGTTTTAGCGATCTATCGAAAATTTGTTCTTGTTCGTGGAGCTGTGCCAAAAAGGTTTGAAGAGTGTTAATATGAAAATGACAATGTTTGTCTTCATTGTTGAACTTGGGTTCTCGATGATGGCCATTATCGTTGGCTATGAGGCCCAATTAACCGCCTTTCCATGGAGCATCGAGCCGAATACCTAGCTTGCACCATTCGTCGCATTTTGGATTTCCTATAGTTGTGATTTATCCCCTCTAAGTTGTTTACTAAATTGTAATTCACTTGAGGCTACTCAGGCAGAAATGCTAAAATCTAAATTTGATTTTGATTTTATTTAAGGACCTGATAGAAGTGAAGATTGAGTAAGGGTGTACTAGGATTACATCATAGAAATTTTCCAAGCACATCATTAGTGCCTGAAGATTATTCTAAAAAACTAACTTAATATCATCATGGCGAAATGTTAATGTTAACCATGGGCTTGAAGATTGTTCTATTTTTATTGGACCTTTCATTAATGCCTCTTCAACTACTTCATGAATCTCAACATCCTTGTTATTCATTAAATACTAAAACAAGATTAATGTTTTGTTGAGCACCACGAATTTTGGTGTTTACTTGCACCTCTAACCCTCTAAAGACTTCTCACCCTTAATTATGCAACTGAGTCTTAAAACTATGGTTATCAACTTTTGTTGAAGAAAGGAATTAACCCAACACCTTATTCATCAATATTGTATTTCGGAAAAGAAAACAACCCCCCCACGCAACCATGCGTATTCATCATCTTTTATTCTTACATGAAGTTGTTAAAACCCCTTAATAACTTTACCACACTTGAATATCCTTGATGCAACTCTTAAAAATTGAAACTACTGCACACAGTTGTGTTGGTATGGTTCACATTATTAGATATGTAATAATCTAAATTCAAATAAAAAAGATAATGAATCATTTGGATTTCCAAAATTAATTATTTAGGTTATTTGATAGTTAATTATTGAACTTAAGTAATTAGTTCATAATAATCAAACAAATTACATATTAATTAATAATCAGTAGTGAATGAATAATTGAAAAATAATTCATTATTAAAAATATAAAATATAAAATAATTTTTTCAAATGATAATTATCAAATAATTAATTATTTAAAATTATGAATTGATAACTAATTATTTGATTTAGTTAACTAAAAATAAATTGAATTAGATTAATTAGTTCAAATTAAAAATTAATTATTTAATTTAATTCATTATTTCCTAGTAATTAAGTAAATTAAATATTAATTAATAAGTTATTCGAAAAAAATCATTATCAAATATCAAAGATCGAATATGGATTTTTTTAAGCATTAATTTATTAGTAGTTGAATTAAAGTTACAAAATAATGCAAAAATAATATTTTTATAATGGTAATATACTCCCACAATTAATGGTATCAATGGAAATCAAAGTTGACAAGTAGTTATTAATGTCATATTTAATGGGGGGTGAAAACATGTACACATGGCATGATCATATGTGTTCACATCGTACACTAGTTAATGATTATTGTTGTTGATTTGGTGTTGCATTTACATTAATTGTAATGTAGTTGACACACACAACCAAAGTGTAATTTGTCAAAAAATCAAGCATGATTGATTACGTCTATTTGTATGATGTGTATATTACAACATATAGATGCCCCATTTGCAACTAAGTTGCAATTACATTACAAATCCTTGATTTTCTAATGTGACATTTTATTTGTTAATTACACATATTTTCATGCTTTAGTTGTAGTGTAATTGTATATTAGTTGTTTTTGAGCTCTAGTTCCAATGCAATGTGGTGTCAATAGACATGATTTTTCATAGTGTTTATGTATATGAGAATTATCCTTTCACCTAGATTTCAATTTTGAGTTTGTTAGAAATGCCCAAATATGTTTTCCTTACATGTTTCAATTAAATTCTTGTTTGAGTTTTTAACGTAATTTTGTAATTAATCAAACAAGGTCAATATATGACACAATGCCCTTTAATTGAAATTTTTTGTCATTCTATATTTGAAAGAATTTCCAAGTTTTTTCATTTATTTGAACTTGATTTTCATTATTTTTATTCGTTTATGGTCGAATGGGTTCAATATGATAAAATTTGAAGCTGCCCTAATCATGTGATGAGGAGGGATGCTTGTTGACTATGCATAATCAAATGATGTGACATGATTAAAATTGGGACAGATCTTAGGATGTCATTTTCATGGGTGTTATGTTTTGGCATACATGTGGAGATTTTAAAATTGTAAGAAACAAAGTGTCCAATTCCAAGATTGGGATTTTTTGACACACCCATGACTTATCACTTTGTGGTATCAATCATAATTTACAATTTTATGCCAATGAAAATTTAAAAACATGAGATGTGTTCCATAACTTTCCATGATTGGAACAAGGGGCAAGAACCTTAAGATGATTATTAGGATAATATGATGCACTTCATGGGCGCTTCAATTACACAAAATTGCTTAGTGCAATTTTAGCCCAAACCAAACTTAAGCTATTTGAATTCACATAGATTGGGGTATTTGAAAACTATATAACACAAAAAAGACTACGACAATTTTAATTTTCTCGTCACTATTGCATAAAATTTTAAATGTTTATTCGATATCACAAAACAAGATGAAGTGTTTCAACAATGAAAATAAAATTGCAAGAAAATAATGAATGGTCCACCCTAGAGGACTTTAATATGGACTTATCATTTTGCCAAAATCCATTTTAATATTTGCAATATAAATATAAATATAAATATAATAATCTACGTTTTTACAATTACATAAATGAGTTCATACCACCATAATTGAAACCTTTTTTTAACACCTTCATTAAAGATTGGTTTTGAAAATCATCAACTCAAATACCAAAAAGGACTTTGCCATAGGATGCACATGCATATCCAATTGCCAAAGTCTATTTCCAATATCTATTTAAATTGATTTTTCAAGACCAAATGTTAATCAATTTGTTAAAAATAAATACAACTAGATATGGTGGTATGAACTTAAGTATGGAATAAATGTTAACTTTAACATCACTTAAGCCACTTTGACAATTGAACCAATCCATAATTTGGTTTATTTAATTTTTAAAAAATGAACTCTCAAAAGCGATTATGAAATGTCACTTTTGGTCCATGACATAGTGTGTTTCTACCAACTATGGGTCATGGTGGTTTAAAACTAGTAAGGTGAGAAGCTTGATAAAAAATTGAATAAACAAACAAAGTTTCAACTGTACTACAACTACCAAATTAAAAAAAAATGGAAATATAATGGAAAATCTTTAACAATTTGATTAAAACAAGTTTTATATATTTAAACCTATTTAACACAAATCAAATTATTGCACATTAAATGAAAATGAAAAATAAACTACATTTACTAAAAACATATATAAACACAATTACAAGAAACAATCTTATATATTAAAGCAAACGTGGTGTCTGTCTGTCTGTCTGTTTGTTCGTCACAGACACCCGCCCATTGGACTTGCTGGCGGCCCGCAGCAACAGCATGTTGATTTGTGGCCCTAGATGGTTGTGTGAGAGGCGAATCCGTGCAGCACCTAGGATTTGGGCAAGAGGCCAAAAAAAACAGTGCAGTATTTCACACACACACACGCACGTACGCATGCACGCGCGGTTTCCTTATCCAATGCTCTCTCTTCGCACGCGCACGGGGACCAACAAGTGTTCATTCCATGGCTAAGCATCATACCTTCAGACACAGAACGAATGCCTTTCACTCTGCGTCGTCGCCAGTTCCTTGTGCACCCTGCATTTGGCATGACCACTAATAAGGCGCAAGGGCAGACATTGAAGATGGTCGACATTTTTCTGCCCAAGCCTGTATTTACACATGGCTAGTTGTATGTGGCCATGTCGTGCATTGGGTGCCCTGAGGGGGTGAAACTGCTGGTTATAGATGGGTGGGAGGATGCTCATGAAGATGCACCTGCCGGTGTGTACACTCGCAATGTTGTTTACACAGAGGTGTTGTAACATGATCGTGCAGACAGTAGAGCTTAACAGAACGTTCGGGGTGGCTGGAGTCGCATAGCCATAGGTTACGTACTAGTATAACAAAAATACATCATTGCATGAGATTGCATAACAAACAATAATTCTACTATAGGAAAATAGTTTCTTCATGCGAGACATTTTTATTTGTCATTGATTCACACTACTGTTATTGTACTTTTGGACCTCTTCACTCATACATGTCAATTCCTCCCAAAATGCTGAAATGTCCCCATTTCTCCCTTGATTTGTCATCTAATCCTTTTCCTAATTAGATTTCAAGGGGACACCTCTAGGGGTGATCCATGATTCCTTTCAAAATCCCAATAGACTAAATGACACTAATAGTTCCATCCTCAAGTTATTTTAACTACTCCTACATCTACCTTTATACTAAAAAAATCACTACAAAACTTCCTACATGTTAGAAAAAACACAATTCTTTTATAGTACACCTATGTGTAGGTCCCCACGGGGATTACATTAATGGCAAAACTTTCAAAACTTTCACAATCCTCTTCCAAAAAAGCAGAATGTGTAGTGCTTTTAGAATCATATATATTAACTCTCAAAAGTGGAACACAAGAAACCGATTTTCCATAGCCTATGTAAAGGGCATAATGAAACAAATTGGCCCTCTAAATTGCATTTTGACTAGTGTGGAAGACACATTTTTTTTGTGAATTTTCAAATTATTTAAAAGGTTGAACAATGACCTTGGTTTGGGAATGTGATGACACATTATTATCAAGGTTTTCTATTTCAACTTTATGATGTAGCCAAATTGGCAATCATCCACATCAAGATTTAGCCAAATTTGGTTATAAACTAAATATGAAAGTAAAAAAAAAAAGGAATCCTTTTTCGTTTTGGCCACTACCTACTATAAATTGTTGTAGAAATGTGGAAATTTATAATTATTATTTTTCAAAATTTGGTAAATTAGGGCAATGTTTTTCACAAAAATCCTTTGTATGTGTTGAAATCATATTTTTCATGTCAAAACTATCTCCCTAAAAAACATTGAATTGTAAATGATTTTGAAGTTTTTGCTATCATTCAATAAGATTTGGCCTTCAAATTAATTAATTTTGAGAACTTCTAAAGTGCTTCCCTTTGATTTTCAAACATTTCCATTTTGTCTAATTGGGCCCTCATGTTGAACAGAACTTGCACTTGCTTGGATCCATTATCAAGCTT
>Ga0209611_10012695_pt1 | contig 11779 bp, 6 predicted proteins | sample S1TSphgellanicum_3_FD_187693 | JGI IMG/M metagenome (GOLD analysis project Ga0209611, IMG submission 187693) | Host-associated microbial communities from peat moss isolated from Minnesota, USA - S1T2_Fc - Sphagnum magellanicum MG (SPAdes) (version 2) | ecosystem: Host-associated > Plants > Peat...
GTTTAAAAAATTATAAATGACTGTGCGTAAGAACATTCCATTTGAGCTCAATGGAGATTAAAAATAGCAACCTCCCATGGAGATATCAACCGCTGCTCACTTTGGCTGGAGGCTCTCAAGGGGGGGGGCTCCAACCAATCACGATTTACTGATTCAAGCATGTGCTTACACCGATTCTTTTATATATAGAGATAAAGATGGCAATTGACATGCTGACTAAACTGGTTTTATTTCAACAAGGCCAGTTGACATTGCCAACTAGTTTGCTTGGAAACGTGACAATTATGCTATTGTAACGTCCAACTATGCAAGTTTGTAAGCATATTCCAACATAGTATTACACAAAATGTAAACATAAGATATGTTTTTGGCTGAACATTCTTAGAACAATTCCATTGGTGTGACACCTCACATTAAAATTGAATGAAAAAAAATCAAAACATATTGGTTTGGCTCAACAAAATGATTTTGGCCCCGCATTTTTGCAGTTTGTTGAGGTTGGTAAAAGCCGCATCAAATATTAACACTTGGTAGAGAAGAGTGTAATAAATGTGATATGACTGTTGTTCCCTATTTCTAATTGGTCAATCATAATGATTGGTCTAGGTGGTTTGCTTTTACTAGTTTCCCACCTATTTGCAATCCCAATTTTAGTTTTATGGGTCTAGTTTAAAAATTAAAAAAAACTAAACTTTGATGTGAGAAACATGTTTGGAGGCCCATTGACGGAACATTGATGGAAATGCTCTCAATAAATATTTTATTAATAGTGCTCAAGTAAATATTTTACCTTGACCTACTTCTGAGTATATGACAATGCATATGCTACCTAGTTGATAATTTCTTTTGTTATCTTTTGGATGACTGTACTTACCCACTAAACATTTTACATTTATCATGTCTTTATTACACTCAACTAGAATGCATTTGAGAATTTACCTTGTTGGGAAGGGTACGTGTTTTGAAGTGGTAAAAAGATGGTATGTGCCAAAATTATTATATAGCATATGTATGTATTTTTAGATTTTGCAATGCATGTGGTTATGATGAATTTGTTGATTTATGGTGACTAATTATTGAATACATTGTTTTTTGACCTTGATCTGCACCCACAAGTATTTTTACATGCTCTATATGTAGGGTGACTTTATCTCTACCTTCATAATGTGTCATGTAAACAAGGTAAATGTTCATCATTTACTTTTGTTTGGATTGGTAAAATTTTGCAAAGCTTATATACTCTTGTTGATTGACATTTTAAATTTGATATAACCACTTAACATTAGCAAAAGATTTGCATGTTCTGCTTTTAAAAAATCCATCATAATGACATGCATCACAAAACTTGACCAAATATCTTTGGAGAGGGGTTCCGCCAAAAGGCAACATGGAGCCAATGAGGTGAAAGACATTATTAGTAGGGGTTTCTTGCTAGTGTCTTTTTTGGCAAGGGCCATAAGCATCCCTGGGTGGACCGGCTAGGAACCTTGAGATGGAATACTAAAACTAGTAAAATAATATTTGTATACTCTAAATTTATTCGTAAAGTCATTTTGTCTTCACCCTGTCTTTGTGCTCCTTTCACCCCCAAACCCCTATTTCAGTGGTATCTGCGAAGTAAAGAAAATTTATTAAATCTGGGAACGAAATTCTGAAACTCAGCATTTAATGCACAAGATTCGAGACTACTTATAGTAGCTGTACATATGGGAGCACATGTGGGACCAGTGAAAATATATGTAACAGTAGTTGAGCGGTCAGTAGAACGGAAAGAGGGGGTGAAGATAAGATGAACTCACTTTACCACAAAGATTGATGGTTTTATGACTCTCCCGCGGCGTTGAATGCTAATGTATTCGTTTCAGGTCTTTTAAAATCTCACCCCGTTTATGATAAAACTCATGCTTCTAGTGTTGAATTTTCCTCACTTTACGGATAACTGTATTCTTTTTCAAATGTTTTTACTATCCTAATTTTTTTCATGTCTAAATTCATTGCATGTCAAAGTTTATATTCATTGGAATAAACAAAGGTGAGAATTTAAAAAATAAAAATAAAAATTGAATTTAAAAAAAAAAGAATCATTATCTTAAACTGAAAATTCATAACTAAATTATACCTACTCAATGAATAATTAATTTAAAAAATACCATTTAAAATACTAAGTTAAAAATAATGTCCCAAAAAAGAAATCAAAACATGTTTCAATATTATGTTTTTGATCAAAATGTTCCCAAAAAAAAACATTATTGCATTCCTAGTTTTTTTCCCCTAAAATGAATGATTAGAAACATTCAAAATATAATTTTTTTTTGATCTCACTGAAGTCTCAATTTTATACAACTTGATAAATTTATTCACCAGAAAAATTGAATAAAAAATATTATTTAATTTTTTTCCTCCCAGTTCAATGGATCCAATAAAATGAATCTGTGACATTCCTCATTTGGGTTCACCCAAGGATCCTTATGCCTTGAGACATCCCAAAGATATTAACCTCCAAGATGCTTTGAATTTGGATGTTTGTAATAAAAATTAGGTTGGGGAAAGACAACATGTGTGCTAAGAAGCACATCAAGGGATGCATGAAAATAAATTTGCAAAAAAAATTTACTTTTTGTTTTCCATTTGTTTTGAAAGTTAGCAAGGATGCCATTGAATGTCAAGTGCATTAGGAAGGTTGGTGGGGCACCATGAAATGCACTTGGGGGATGTTATAATTTTTTCAAAATTTTTTTTTTAAAAAAAAATTTCTATTTTTTTAGGCAATGTGGGATTCTTGAAAAAATAAAATAAATAAATGAATAAATAAATAAATAAATATTTTTAGACTTGAAATTCCTAGTGAAGGAAATAAGGGGGATGTATTCAGTCTAAACCAGTAAAACAGATACAAATAATATACTTTCATTCGGAAGGAATGTATTTTCAAGTGCCTTTCAAATTGGATGAATCATCGAATTATTTCCATTCGGTCAAACAATTGTGGCAATACACACAACGATTTGGTGAATGAAAATTGTGATGAAATTTATTTTTTATAAATTTCATCCTATGAAATTTTCTCATGTGAATTTTAAATCATTGGATGGAAAGTTTGTGATGCAACCCAATGTGCTGATATTTAAATAAATATTTTCACTTATAGGTAGCTAGTGTTCATTTAAAAAAAAATTTATGGGTGAGAAACGGGGATAATTGTTAAACACTATATCCCACCCCCATATTAGATCCCATCTCCCATCCCTTTGCAAATGAGGTTGATGTTAGTGTTGGCTTGGGTTTGGGTTTGTAGTCATGTTCTTGGGTTCCTTGGCCGTGGGTTTTGCACAAGAGAAAGAACAAAGAACCTGTGTTGCTCAGTTATTGAGTTTTTTGATAATCGAATCATAACCTAAGTTTAAGGTTTAGGGTTTAATAACCTAACGATTTGGTATTGAATTTTCACAATCTTGTAACTTACCCGAATGACTTGGTTCTCATCCATGTAGGTTATCAATTTTAAAATGTTAAATTTTTTTTATGATAGAGAATTAAAAAAGAAAAAAATATTAAAAAAATCTATAACCAAGTAGTAATCAATGGTTATCGACTAGTTATTTGATAACTTACCTCATGGTTATATGAGAAAATTATCTTATAAAAATAACCTATCAAGTTATCATTTTTTTTATAATCGGCCAATTCATTGGAAAGAACTAGAATCAAGACTTGGAACATGGAACTAGCTTCATGTTTGAATTGGAACTGGATGGAACTTGGCTGAAGAGCATAGGCCCTCTTAATGCAAGTTCTAGTTTCCTAACTAAGGAAGTAAAAGCCTTTGTGATTTTCCAAGTAGGTATGTATTACAATGTTGCATCTAGGTTATATTTCCTAATTAATATGGTGGCCATTTTAAAATAGATGCATTTTGAGTTTTTTTTTTTTTTTTTTTTGAAGAATCAGAAATGGAGGTTCAAGAATTGTGAAGAAATAGGTCTTTGGACTTGACCCAAGGTCATCAAACAAAAACTTATTAGTCAAAACCATGATTGAAGGAGGTTCTCTTCAAACCCTACAAATGAACAATATTGGTTGAAACTTGAAACCTTGGGTTAAGGCTATTTGTCAAGATGGACAGTTGTCTATATTAGAGAGTTTGCATTAAATAATATGTTCAAATTGAAATGCCTCAAAATCATGGTTTTGAAGGCAACTGAGAAGGTATACAATCTACTTCTACCCATGAGAAAATTCCTTATTTACATACACATAAGTTGCTTTTATTGGGGAGGATATTAATAATTGGTTTGCAAAAATTCACCCCATGTTCCAACTTGAGTTAACACCCACTCATTCCATCAAACTCCTCAAATTCATCTCATAAACAAAGAAAAATGAAAATTCCCTTCATCAATCTAGACTCTACAAATCATATAACTTTTATCTTTTGGTTTTTAAAAATGAATTTTCCCAAATTCATCAATCCCAAACTTTTAAAATTCTTAGGTAATTTGTAAAATTACGCTTCAATAGATTTACTAGAGTTGCAAAACAACATAAATAATTAAATAAATAATGTCATGTTTATTTGGATACCACATAATCAATCAATGGATGACATGTCTACAACTAATGTATTATAGATCATACATGTCAATTCTCACTCTTGAAAATTTGTGGGTTATGTTTTTTTCCTTTTTTTTCTTTTTATGTAAGGGCAAGTTTTGATCGAGTATTTCACTTTGAAGGGCAAGGTTGACAATAACTTTTGAGCACAAAGGTTGTTCCATAATTCTCTATTCATGATATGAAAAATAAATTCATCCACAAATTTCACCTCCATCAATCAAAATGGGATAGAATGAATAGTGAACTAAACTTGAACTATTCCATTCATTTAGTCACATATCAAATGCAAATGCAAAAAAACAAACTTGGATGGTGTACTAGTTTTTTTGTTTGTGCCCATGGTAGACACTAGGTGGTCAAGTGTAGAGTGGATAAATAGTGCTTTTATCACACTAACTCTTGTTTAGGCTTTTGTTTGGAGATTTCTAGAGATGCTTGAAATCCAAAAATATGGAAATTTCAAGATTTTTGAATGAAAGCTTGGGGTTTTCTAGTTCTACACATTTGAAGAGAAATTATGGAAGACACCTTGAATAATAAATAATTCTTGTAGGTTCAGCAATAGCCATTTTGCCTTTGTAACATTCATTTTCATTACATTGACCATACATAAAGCTAATAAGGTAACATTATTGGTAGATCCATTAACCCTAGGAGATGACACAAGTTGTCAAAATTATTAACTAGGTTAAAAATAGGTTCAACCTAAAGGTACGTGTAATTAGCCGAGTATTAGACAATGCAAATGAAACCAACTCAAGATTAAAATAAAACAAGTTACCAAAAGGAATTGTACTTCAAAATGCTTTATGTTCTTTCATAGATAGGGTAGTACATTGGCAGATTTGATACAGGTGTGTGTTTGTGCACTTTGTTTTGGGGGCAAAATTGCACCAAATTTTGACTTGAAAAAATGATTTCAACCTACACAAAGAATTTTTCATGGAAAAACATGACCCAAATTTGCCATATTTTAAAGAAAAAAGAATCACCAGATTTTTATGATAAGTTCCAATAGGTACCCAAATTTATTATTAAAAATAAATTAAAAAAAAATTCATGTCTAGTAGGCTATGTAGTCAAATCTATATGATCTTAATGGATGATCACCACTTCAGCTACATTGCAAAATTGAAAGAAAAAAAAAAAACCCCCTTTGTTCAACACTTTCGTGTTTATTGAACGATTAATTAAGTTTGAAAATTTCATTTTTGACAAATAAAATATTCTTGAAGACTCAATATTTTCCTTGACAAATTTTTGGTTATTTGAAAATACCACAAAGCAAAAAAAATTCCAACATTTCTAAAATATATTATATATATACATATAATTAGTGTGGAAGCTGCCAACTTCCAACTTCCAAGGTAGTAGTAGTATGGTACCCTTTCATTGGAGAACAAAGGACAAATGTACCTTACATGCAGAGTAGTTGTACCTGGGATTTGTGTCAGGGTTTAGGGTTAGTTATAAACTTTCCTACCATAGGCACTAGTGTGCAGTGTGTGCAATGTGGACTGTGTGTGTGTGTGTGTACACCTGAGATTGCAGCTTTGTTTGGGTGGGTGCTTTCCCTAGAAGAAATGGACTTTGATTAAAATTAGCCAAAATGCAATAGAATTAATGAGCTAATTGAGATTTATTGAGTTAATTTTTAAAACTAGAAATCAAATTTCTTGTCTTTTTACAATTTAATTGGTTTTTAAAAGAAAATTTACACCTCACTCTTGTGCAACTCCAAGTACACTTTGGGTGTGTACCTTGATGTTTTAGGTTTTAGAACTCTTGTTTCCTAACATTGGGTTTTAACTTCTAAATTATGAGGCTAATTTTTGTGAATTTTTTAAGTGTCATAATCATTATTGTGTGTATATATGGTTTTTGATATAAATGTTAGGTAAACCTTGTGTATATATATAATTTTACACACCATATAAAATAATGTAAATAAATAAACATGACACACAATAATATATATAATATAATATAATATATTCTTGTTTGTCTTTTTTCAAGATAACATTAATGTGCATGGAGTTCATTCAATAGTTTTTCTTAAAAAAAAGAAGAAGAGGAAAGGTTCAAATGATACGCATGAAGAAAGAAGGAGGTAGGTAGGACAAAAAAAGAGAATTAAATATGAAGAAATAATATTTTGTAAAAAGAATTCGATTAAAAGTTGTTTATAAATGTAATTGGTGGAGTTGTTGTCATTTGGACATGTTTCAAATGAATTTTTTACTAGTTATTCCTTACTTTTTTTTGTCATGTTGCATTTTATTTTATTTATAATATTATTTTGCAACACCTTTCATTTTGGTCTTGCAAAGCAAAACTTAAAGTTTAGGTTAAGCTCCCTCATGTTGTAAATTTACAAAATTTTCAACTTTAAGTGATGACATTGTGACCTTGTCTTGCAACTTTAAATATTGTTGCGAGCTTCATCAACAACCCATTTGAAGTATGCTTTCTCTTGTCATCTTTGCTTTTATAGTGGTCTTGTCTTGTTTTAGAAATTCATAACTACTAATGAAAAGTTTGAAACCTTTCAACATGGGTTTTTCCTATGTAGTTGTATGAATGGAAATTTGACATAGGTATATGTACCTACTATCATTATGAGTTTTGTTGCATGTTTATTCATAAAATTCACCTTCTATGTAAAATTTTGACTATGCCATGTGATGTGCAAGTTTGGGATGAAATAAGTTCAAATGGGATTTCCAAGTTATCTTTTCTTGAAGAGGTACACAACCTATATATATACAAGGCAACATTTGGTTGTCATGTATTAAAGGTATTATGTGTGCATTTTGGGCCACAAATGTTTTGGAAAGGGTGTGGGCACACTTGGGATTAAGTCGTTAAGGAGAGAATTGTAATAGTCATGTGTAGCCATTTATTTAGACGAGGCAATTTTTTTGATCATTATCATGACTTATCCGACTTTAAAAATCCATAAAATTTATTTAATAAAATTTAGCATATGTTTTTTTACCTTTTGAAAAACTCAACATCTAGGTCTCAAAAACACATTCACTTTTGCTTGCATAGAGGCTTACAGTTTTAGAGGGTTAAACTTCATGAAGTTATTAAGTATAAGCTAGGGTGAACCAGCACCCAAGTTGGGACCTTGACCTTTTTGAGTGGAGGAGGCTTCTTAGTGACCATATTAAGCCCCAAAAAAATGTTAGATTTTGAACTCAAAGACCTTGATGTACTCTAAGCATGGGATATTTGTAACATTTAGAAATAATTTAAATGGATTTTGGGATTTTTTTTCACCATGGTACCAACATGGGTGCTAGTTCACCCAAGGCATTATAATGTGTAGAGAGTCCACTTGGCAATAACTACACAATTATTCTTAAGTCCTATCTTATTTTAGGACAAAATAAGGGAAGACATTTAATGAAATCCTGAAAAGGCTAAGTAGTAGTTCCCAATAACTTGATGTCAGTTGACAGAATATGAATGGGTGTGAGTGTACTACTACTAACTAGTCTATGGATTATGTGACTTAGGAATCAACACTGCCACCAATGTACCCATCATCCACTGGAAACCCTCTAGGATAACTCAGTTGGGAATGCACCATGACCAAGTTACCAAGGTTGTACCTTAGTCATGTATCTCCCACTACTTATGTAGCTACCTATGTTTTAAGGTGCATTCACACTTGGTGTTCGAGCATCCCCATCAGTGCTCCGTATGTGACCCACAAAAATGTTTCTCACATCCAAGTTTCGTTATTTACTTTTTTGTAACCCCACCCATACAACTGAACGAGGGGGGGGGGTTCAGATACGTGGGAACTACTAATAGCAAACCACCTGGAGCAATCATTATGATTGGCCAATCCAAAACAGGGATCAGCAGTCAGATCGTATTTAGTACACTCTTCTGTAGCAGATGCACAGTTTTGCTGCGATTGTTATCAGCCTCAGCTATAAATTGAGCAAGTACGCAGGAGAAAATCAATTTCCTGAGCCAAACAGGCATATGGTGACTTGTCTTCATCCAATTTTAACGTCCAGGGTCACATACTGAGCATTGATGGGGTTGCTCTTAGGGACCCAAGTTTTGAATCCCCAAAACACCATGCTAGTCGTTTAGGACTTAAACTTATTTATCATGAAGATTTTACATTAAGCTGACATTCACTTAACATTAATACTGTTTATTATTTTTAGGAGCTACCCATTGAGCAAAGTGAAGTTGAACAAAGAGAGATGGAGAGAAAAATTATACCATGGCTAAGATCTGGAGCAGCAGCCATGGGATCAGGCAATGGCAGTGTGTGAGGATGAGAGAAGAGAAAGAACCCAACAGCTCCATGGCTGAGGCCCCATGGTTGAGTTGCACAAGGGACGGGGGAGTCTGGTGCAACTTCCTCCTAGTGGTTCTTCACAAAAATTAGGGATCTGAACCTGTGTCCTCCCTTCTTGTGCTTCTCCTTGATCTACTCTTGTTGCTTCTTGGGGTTGGTTTTGAGCTCAATCCAGTTTTATTTTGGGGCTAGTTGAGTTTCGTTTCGCGTGGCTTCATTTGTTTCATAGAATCCTTTGAGCCATCCAAGATGAGGTCATGCAAGCTTTTCGTTTACTCATTGACCGAATTGCTCGGGACCTAATGAACTAGTTAGCATGGTTCCTTTTTTCCATGTTGCCTTGTTGGTGTTTGCGTTATATTCGAGGAGTTCGTTTAGGTCAACAATAGATTTCTACTCGCCTTAGGAGGTTTATGGCAAGCAACTAATCTTTTTTTCATAAGGAGTCTTCATGTGCCTCATGTGCGCCCCATTCTCACCACTCATGGGAAGATTCTTCAATCACCAATTTTTGCTGATGTCTAACTTTAAGAACAGTTAATGAATAAAGTCACATTGCCAAAGCTTTCTAGCCCATGATGCCATCTATTCCTTTGAAGGACACCATTGTTGCCTTACGCAAGCTACACCCCCCTCTTTAGACCTTCTCCTTCCACCTATTTTTGACTATTAACCTTAACACATTTTTGTTTTGGAGAGGACTTTGTTTACCCAAGCTTTAGTCACTATTCCCATTTGTCTTCAAGTGAATTTTTTGGATGGTATAAGAACATATTTTGAGATGTTTCATACTAAAGGACCCATTTAAAAAAAATTTGGAATTATTTTAGGTTGTTGCTGTTATTGCTCGTGGGGATATTTTTAAGTTAATGACCTTAGTGTTAGGGGTTAACAAATTGTTGGCAATGGCAAAGGACACTAGTGGTTTACATCCTATTGTCATAAGTAAAGTGTTTTTTTAATTTATTAGGCGTTCCAATGTCCTATAACTTTAGGGGCCATTTTTGGAACACCTATCCCCTAATTAGTTTGGAGTATCAACCTTTGGAGGCTATGAAACCATCCCTTTTGGCATTCGAGCTCTCTTTAACCTACACCTTTAAAAGGCCGTGATGAAGGTCAATGTTGAAAACGCTTTTAACATCATTTCTTGAGTTGTTATTTTTAGAAAGTTATGTGATGCCGAGGGCCTTTGGTGAGCATTGTCCCCTTACCAAATTGTTTTATGGTGTTCATTTTTCTTTTTACTACCAACTTAGGTGACTTATGGAGGGGGTCATCATTATTGAGCCATTTTCAAGCACGAAATAAGGTGACCATTTAAGAGGTCCTTTACTTGTTTTTGCCCATTATCGAATTTTCCTCAAGACCATTGTGTAGGCCTCTAGTTGTGTTTTCCATCCCTAACAAATGATACCCACATTGTGGGGCCTATGAATGAGATTACCTATGCCTTGGACCACCTTTCACCCAATTAATGTTAGTTGGGTTTAGGGTCAAAATGTCAAAATGCAAGCTTTGGAGTCCATTAGGGATCTCTCTAGGCATATAAATTTTTCAAGGTTACTTTTTGGTCACAAATGACTTACGCATTTTGGGTGTGCCAGTGGGTTGTTAGGACTTTGCCACGCATTTTGGGATGAGGTTTTATTTTAGGATGTGGTTTATATCAATGACCCTCTTCTTTTGGGAAACACCTAGGTTGCTTTGGGCATTTTTGTCCTCATGTGTAACTTGTCAACCTTCCTATTTCGCATGGACAATGTTTCTTTTTCTTTCCTTTCTATATTTTTTGGTGGGTTTTGATAGGAGAATTATGCATGTATGTGGGACATTATAGGTCTAGGATCATGGTGCCCCATCTACTTTTCTAAAGAGTTGGGCTTTGGTGGTTGTATATTTGTGCGCTAGGTTTTGTATTTTTGATAAACCCGTTTGGGAGGAATATGTTTTTAGGTTAAAGGGGCCCATGTTTGTTTCAGTCATATTTATGTGAAACACAAAATGGCCTTCCTCCTATTGTAAGGGAGATGCACGTTTGTTTTGAGAATTTGGTAGTTACCAATGCCCTAGGTCTACAAGCATTTTTGATGGACATCCATCATGACACATCTTTTAAGTATATCTTGGAAGATGATTCCATTTCCTTAGCATCTAAAGCCCACATTCGTTCTTGTTTCGGCAAGGGGGTAGGGTTATGGTTGGTTCCTAAGCCATTTATCTATTCATTTCACATCACGCATTCTACTTTCACCTTAACATTACGTTTTCGTTTCGATTTGATTTAACCTTTGACCAAATTTCTCGCGTGTGAATGTGGACATGGGTTGGACACATTTAACACACATTTAATTCATTGCTTCCTTGGAGGTTAGTGAATAGCCACACATGATGCCATCTGAGATGTCATATATACCCTCATCCAAGAGAATGGGCACGCTGTATGGAGAGAGCGGTAGTACACCCTTACATTAAAAGTTTCATTATAAGCCAAATTCTACATGACCCGAGAGGACTACGTCTTTGTTGTCGATGTGGCGGTTACTGACCTAACCCAAGAGATGATGGTTTTGAGTGTCATTAGTTAACCAGTAAGTGCAGTTGCGGAACTTAACACCGTTGTTAAAATTCATAAGTATAGAAGGTTTCATGAAGGGCGTCACTTTATTCCAATGGCCATGGAGGTGCAAAGTGCACTTGAGTGTGATATGGATCATTTCATCAAGGAAATTGCCTATCTTTTCCACGATAAATGATCGGGGGGGTCATTTATCCTTGTCCTTTTACATTTAATTTTTCAAGCAACGTGCTAGTATTGCTTTTCAGTGTACTTTA
>Ga0209611_10012700_pt1 | contig 11777 bp, 7 predicted proteins | sample S1TSphgellanicum_3_FD_187693 | JGI IMG/M metagenome (GOLD analysis project Ga0209611, IMG submission 187693) | Host-associated microbial communities from peat moss isolated from Minnesota, USA - S1T2_Fc - Sphagnum magellanicum MG (SPAdes) (version 2) | ecosystem: Host-associated > Plants > Peat...
TTTTTTGTGATTTAAGGAATTGCAATTGCAACCTAGCTTTTGATCATCAGACCCTAATGTCTTCACAAGATATCTACTTTTGGTGGTTTCTGAAGAGGATTTGTGGTATCCAGGAGCATAATTAGAATTTGGTTCATTATCACGAGGTGACCTTGTAATAATTACACAATCACTTGTTGGCATGGCTCATCTCCAATGACTTGCGAATAATGTTTGGGCTGCTGGTTTGATGGAAAGTTCTTTTAATGCATTGTCTTCAAAAAACACATATCATGGTTTGTTCACTCAAACTTGGTTCCATCAGTGGTCTTCACATACCAGTCAAAGATGCATAGAATAAAAAACTTTGGGGCGAAATTAAGTGTTCTGAAGGTTTCATAAGATATGAAGATGGTGTAAATACAAAGATTGCAGATAAGAAAAGAAGTTGCAGTTCAATCATGTGCATAGATTCTGTAACAAATGTTGGAGGTGAATCATTTTGCAATTCTGAGTGACAAGTATGTGTGAGAAAACCATCAATATGCCATAAGGCACAGACATGTAACTGAGCAATCAATCAATGCTTAGAATCTTCTGAAACTTCAATCAAATAACTCAAAATTTTTTGAGGTAGCACAAAATGTTGTTAGGAATATTCTTCCAACTATATGCACAATTATTCTTGTGTAAGGAATTTTGCCAAGTCTACTTACAACAAGCTATTTTTTGCTCAACTTGTTTGGGCTCAACTTAGTTGTGACCATAACTTCGGGCTCATGACTAAGGCTGGGGCAGGCCAAGGGAAAAGAGTTGAGAAGGAAGCCGAGTTGTCCCAAGACTCAAACACACTCTCACAAATATTTCAAATTTCCACAGCCCATACCCATTTAAAATTCCAAAATATCCTTCTTTGAGGTTAAGACAAACAACTCTGCATGTTTAAAAATTTACAAATCCAAGAACTTGTGCCGCTCACACCAGAAGTATTTGGGCAGTTTTCATGTTCATCACTGAACCTTGGAAAGACATGAAAATGCAATACTCAAAAATGTTACTAAGATTTTTCAGGGTATCAGGGAACCTCAATAACTATGAAACAACCCCATAGAAAATAAATGAACCAGCCTCTCTGCAAAAGAAGATCCCAAGCACTTTGAACGATCTCCTCATGAACACACCTGCCCTCCTCGAGCGCTACCATGCTCGCACATGCCTTTAGCACCCCCACAAAAGTAACAGCATTTGGTCACACACCTTCCTGTTGCATTTGCTGAAATAGTTCTAGTGCCTTCTGCCCTTGACCGCATCTCACATGTCTGAATATCATGGTGGTCCAAGTGACCACATCTTGACATGGGATCTTGTCGTACACTCTCCGAGCATCCTTTATGCTCCTACATTTGGCCTACATGTGAACAAAGCTATACCCCAGAAAGACACCCGCCTCACAACCACTTTGAATTATCTGTTGACGAGTCTGCCTGCCCTCTTGAAGTGCTCCTAAACTAGCGCATGCATTGAGCACCGGAACAAAAGAAAAGCTGTCAAGACTCATGCCTTTTTGTTGCATTTCTTGGAAAAGCTCGAATTGTCTTCTCATGTTGTCCAGCTTTAACATATCTAGCAAGCCTCCTATTCCATGAAAAATTGTGCACTTGTAGACTCCCTAGTGTTAGGGCAGCCAACTTTGCTTCCACCCATGGGGGGTTTCTTCGGTTCCCAAACCAGAGTGCGGCCTGCGTCATCTTATGCTTAAAATCCGGGTACCTTGCATTGACCTTCTCCTGCCTACAATCCCACCACTACGAAGGATCTGAAAAGAATTCCCACCGAATTGTCTCACGTTGACTTGCTGCTGCTGCTGCTGTTGGCCCAACCTTTTCCACGCTAAGAAGTTGCTAGCGCTCTGTGACCACAAGTCACAATATGTCCTAATCGACGCGACTCAAGGATAAGACGGTGACGAACTGCCATGACCACAAAGAATCGACTTAGCAAACGAATTAATGGAGTTGGAATTCTCCGCTGCACCCCACTAACATCAGCAGTATCGCAACCAAAAAAGAGCTTCAGCAGACTGGATCAAAGCGCAGCTCGCTACAGGGCTCCCAATGAGACGAAACAATCGACAGTTTTGCTTGCAAAGAAGTCGCATGAATAGGTACATACAATACATACATAACCCTATTCTCTGCACCAATCCGGAGAGCATGATAAAAATACAGTACGCAAACAACTCTTTTATCGACTTCCTGTCAGTGAGCCTGTGAATTCTGCAAAAGTTGGACACCTCTGCCATGTCCCTGAGTGGAACGTCCGTTGCAGACCAGGCATGATTCCTCTTCTTGCTCCTTCACTCACATCTATCGAGAGTCCATATTCTATAGCTCATGTCTACAATCCTGATGCTCCCAGTGAAGACACATAGATAAAGACATAAGTGTCGTTGGCCTGTGCACACACCTGCAAACAACATCCTCTCTCTCGCAGACTCCCCCCTAAAATCTTTTCTATCTTTTGTGAATTACCACTCTTCAGCATAACATCACTACTGCAAACATATCTCCACATAATTTCGCCCCCCTAACCACCAACTGTCCTCAGATGAACGGGTCTCACTCCAAATCTATCCAGACAATTGTTGTCTCTTTGAATCCTCTTCTCCTGCTCCTATCCACAGCATGTAGAATCTGAAAACATAAGAGTTGGAATTCTGCTCTACGTGGGCATTAGCTGCTTCCAAAATGAGCAGCAGTGCTATGTTTGAATTTGTCCGAATGCATCAGCTTCTGGATGGCTGTGAGATGAGAGAGCAAGTAAAATGCAAGGCATATTCCAACTGTTTGTATGCATGGATGGCCTGGCAGTTGGAATTGGTGTTAACTAATTTCTACAAGGTGTGCTACTTCAAACCATGTGCAAGCTGATGGTGTCAAATTCAAGGATGAACCAGAAGGAATGGGAGTAGATTCTACAGAGCACATTCCTCATCTGAGAACTTGGGTATGTTTAAGCTCATGCAAACAAGGAGTTCATTTGGAAATAGTTTGGTTGATGCTGGTTTTGTTCTTGAGCACAGGAACTCATCAGAATTCATTTTTGCATGTTCTTCAGAGTCTGGTGTTGCAAGGACTCATTTTCTCTGCAAGCATATATTTGTGACCCATTGCTCACTTTGTAGCACAATTTGCAACTGGTGACAGGGAAGTGGAGAGCCAAGAAGAACAAAAGTTGCAAAATTACAAGAAACCTACAGCTATGGGGTGGTCATAGTGAACATGTAATTGTGCACACAAGTCTGTTATAGAGAGAGATGTAGGATTTGCAGCACTGGTGCATGTTTCACAAAATGGTTGTCTCATTTTTCTCTTCCTGCGGTGAGTGTTGGCAGAGATGTTTCTATCTGGTCTGCCTGACAACATTAAGGCTCAGGAGATTCTAAACCTATCTTACACTTTCAATGGAGATAATCACCTGCAAGACTGATGCCACATCCCTCTCTTTCATACAACAGATGTGAAATACTTGTTATCCTGACCAGGCAATAGAAATGTAAAGTCCTTGGTTCTTTCTGCATTTGTCAAGTGATCTAAACAGGATTTAGAGAGTCCAAACAACCCCACATTTTCAACTCACAAATATGGATCTTGAACCACCCCAAGAATTTTAGGAGAAAGATCAAGCCCATAATCTCTATAGTTAGAGAAATCTTGACCTAAAGATGAAAAAAATTCCAAGCTACTTGGTAAGAAAACTGAAATCATCTAAGTATTGCAGGAAAATACTCCATCATTCAATGCCCTTCAGGGTGGCTTCCTAATGCCTCAAGTTAGGCAACAGATGGTGATTAGAAACACGCTTTGGCTCAGCTGAAGCCACAGGCACATTGCTGAGGTACATGCCTTGTAGGGCATTACAAGAACAGGCAAGTGATATTCAAAAGGATCATTGTAAATAGTCAGTACACTGATCATGTATGGCCCAAAGGACATGGCCTAAAAGACTACCTGTACACATTATGTGCCGGTGTGTAGTGGGACCACAATACTTTTTGGAAAGACAAAAGTCAAATGATGTAGACCTGCAAAAATATGATAATTCTTCAAAGGAATGGAGCATAGCAGGCTGCAGTATTCAATGATCCCTGATTTGAAGGTTTTGATGTTGGCACCACATTGGAAATAACAATAAATCTCTATCCATTAAAAGGTTCTTGCTAACCCAATCATGATGGATCAAGGTAGTTGCTCTCACACCTGGTTAACTCGTCTTCCAAGACTCTTGAGGAAGTTGTCCAGTATGAAGAAAGCCCTTTGCATGCACAATATTCCACTCTGTTGGATCTGCAACACAGATCTAGGTCAATCTAAATCAACAAACATGAGCTCTCATTTCCCACAACTCAATAGTTTGTGGAGTTTGGTATTCATGCTAGATTCCAAGCAAAACTCACATGAAGGTCTTGTCAAAGGACTGAAATGTAGGGGACAAGATGTAAATCCAGTTCATTAATCTAACAATCAGCAACCCAGATTTTATGAATCATAAAGTTCCAAATTACTCCTTATCCAGAGATAAGAGTGATAAGCTTGGAGGCATGCATAGAGACAAATGCACACATCCTAAACCTTAGGAGCTAGAGCAACCAGAATGGTCATTCCAGCCAAGCAGTGGCCATGCCTTGCACTCCACAAAACAACCTGCTGCCTGAAAGGGATATAGTGGCACTAAGTCAGGAACCTAACCAAGGCCTCAGTCAAATTTTTGACCTTATGGAGCCTTGCAATTTAAGTGGATCAATATTTGCACAGAACCACAACCTACTGTTATCCAATTGGGCCCAAATTTCGTAAGAAGGTGACTACTGCCCTTATCACTACCTAAAATCTCCTTGAAAGAAATGAAAAACCTAACAAACAAACAAATTCCTACAGAAACATATACTGTGATGAGTGGCATGAGTTGAAATCCAACTGGTGTGCAGCTCTTATCATCATATTTCTGATCCTAATGTAAGAATGGCCACTTCCAGCAGTGTGAACCCTCAGCACAAGTCAAAAGAGCTGAATAAATAGAATCTTAACATCATGGGAGCCATGATTGGATAGGTACCCTAAGAGTTGCCAACATAGTGCAAGGCCCAAGAACCAAATTGTCTTGAAATTTCACAGGGTGTTGACAATTGATGTATTCATACAATACCATCTAGAAGCAGGCCAGAGAAGCAGTCTATGTAGAAGTTTTGGGTACAAACCTAGCTGGTCTGCAAGCATTAGTACAGTCTTCAAGGAGAGCTTCTGGCTGCAGATGTTGAAGAGATGTTTGAGACTCAGTTGCAATAAATCAAGCATCAGAACATTGTAGTCCCTCAATGCGAAACCATCTGATATTTGCAATCCCAGCTGCACAAAGAAAAATAGTCATGTTCCAGGAATCCAGTGGTGCAGCCAAAAAGGGGCACAAACCAGGTAAGCACAGATTCAGTGACTCCTTACTTCCCTCCCTGAACAATGCTATACAGCTTCAATTCATATAGCAACTGCAGATGCCTAATCTTGACACTCTCCTGCACAGCAGGGGATTAGCTTTCAAAGAAACACATTATCAGCCATCACAATGCCCCTTGCCTTACAAAGTGATACTTCCATGAGAATGCAATCAATTAACAACCAGCCTTCATGAAAGCTTCCCATTTTGGGAGGTAATTCAAATGAAAGCTGGGACAAATGTCGTGACATTTTCCAATTACATCAACACACAAGGAGCAAAGTCTACATACCAGCTTAATGCCAACTTCCTCATTGGTTTGAACACTAGTCCATACAGTTGACTGTGCGCAACACCCCAAAATGTTGTTGGCATGGAAGCAGGTGATGCTTTCTGCTATCAGAGACCCTCAAAGCTACTTAACTAAACTTGCTACTTATAATTTTAGGTGCCAAAATCTCTTGAAAACATATGAGAAATTATACACTCAAATTGCGCACTCTTGGAGGCTCCAAAGATATTGTTTCTCAATGAGGTGTTCTTCCCAAATCCAGATTTGCATCAACAAAGTTCCCTTCAGTGAAAGTACATGTAGAAATCTGTAACTGAGTCCTGTTGACAGATGCACCCAAGCTTAAATGCATGCTTCCTGCGAGAACTCATTGCCCAACTTGCACCTCATGACTTGTAAAACATACTGTGTCTTGGTGATACATAGGCAGCGATCAAATTTATCAAAAAAGACTGAACTGGGTGGCATTGCTACAACACTAATTCCTCAACTTTGCACCCTTTGGCAATCTGTCCCTTCTCATTTTTGTAAACAGGAGATCTATCAGTAGCTCAGGACGGATTGGACTATTAGTAACAGATTTCTTCCCAAATGCTTTGATCTCTGCTATACTAAGAAAGCCTGCCAACCGCTTACCATCATGGGTTACAACCAAGTTCTTCCCATACTGCTTAATTATCTGGCTTGAGCTTGACTTGTGCTTCTTGGAAAGTGTATGGATGAGTGACCACCGTAAGTGGTAGTTCACAATAGCCTTCACTTTCTGATAGTTGTCACACCATGCATAAAATTCCAGAAGTCCTATACTCACCTTGTGATACCATGCTACAATGTGATGATCTTCGTGGCCTAACACAGAATCATTTGGCGTGGGTCGCTTCTTCCTCTTGGTGATAAAACCCCTTGACTCAAGAATTTCATAGATTTCAGCAACAGGAGCTTCAATCTGGATTGTGGCTTCTTGTCGGGAAGGTGATGGAACTGTCAAACCACTTGGCCTTCCAAAGGTTTCAAGCCTTTCATCATCATCAGAGTCTTCTGAATCTTCTGAATCATCAGAATCTTCTTCTTGAAAATCTTCAAACTCCTTGAAATCTGCAGCTTCTTCTTCTCCAAACTCTTCTTCTTCATCATCTCCAAACTCTTCAGCTTTATCCTCATGTGTATCAAAAGCTTCCTCTTGCATCTTGATAATCCCCTGTGTGCCACCAATTCTACCATTATCATTATTCATCTCCTCCTCCCTCAGATTTTGGTAAGCCTCCCGTGGTGGAGGAACTGCTTTGGAGGCACGGGCCCATGTTGATGCACACTTCACTGGACCTGCCCTGTTCATGTAAATTCCAATCATCTCAAACATAACACAAAAGTTCCTCAATGCCCACTCATTCCTTGGCAAACAACACCTCTATTCTGTATGAATAGAGTCACCAAGGCAGAGAACTTCTAGAAAAACCTAGAGAAGAAGAAAACCACAGTGTCCATAGTTGCACAACAGACCAACTTGACAGACCAAGACATATCTTTTCCCATTCCACAAATGCCTGTAAGTGCAATCAGGTTACCTTAGAGAACAATTTCTTGAAACAAACATCTAGAAAATGGCAGAGAAATCTCTGCCACAACAATTTGAATTAAAAATGACAGACCATAAGTGCAGTCATGACCTTATGAGAGTCAATCACAAAGTCTCAGACCATCACCTTCATCCAGAAAAGCAGTGACAAGTTGCAATGAGTGACTTCATCAGCTCACAACAGAGGATATAAATAAGAATATGATAATCCACCAAAAACTCAGGCAAAGTTTTATACAAAAATCTGCATCCTGAGTTTCTGCCACATTCCCAGTAGTGGCAGGAAAGACTCAATCATGATGTTGGCTATAACTCAATTTCTTGAAACAAACAACCAAAACTCATTGCAGCAAGTCGGAGATGTGCTAACAAGATGATGTGAAGACAAAGAGTCTCATAAAGCAGTTGAATTTGAATTTGGCAATTCTGAAAATGTGACAGTTTTGTTTAGGTTTAGGGTTTAGGGTTTCACAAGTGGGGCACATACAGGGAGGAGGGCTTCATGACCACAGGATCAAACAATGGCAAAGGCATCCACTCAATTGTTGATTCGCCTAGTTTGCATAGTCTGCATTCAGTAGCAAAGCTTTGACATTTGCAGATGTCGCCTGGGGGTGGTGCAATCTTCTTCTGCAATGTCCACAACACACAAGCATCATGAAGTTATGAACCCTGTGAGAATGTCCTTTGGTCCACTTACCTGCCTTCATGACTCAATACCTATTCTGCCAGAAAGCATTGAATTTGACCACCAAAGATGGCATACCTTTCAACAAATGTAATGTGACACACACAGCAAGCAATCGTGGTTCATGAATACAAAAAAGAAATCTTCAACAAAAAAACCACCTACAACTTTACAAAAAATCCATGTTAGCTCACACAATTTGTAGCTTGGAGAATGAAGGAGACGTCGCATCGGTCACACATTAAATCCTAAAACCCCCTGACCCACCCCGGGAAGAGATTCCCGAGAGAGAGAAGACTCGTACCTGGTTGTCTTCAAGCAGCGTCTGAATGCCGTTTATAGCAGTAGATGAAAACATGGACAGCGTCGAAATCCCTGCACGTACCGCTGCACCTGCTGTGGCCACGGTCAATCTCAGTGGCCCTCCTCCTCTCATCATCATCAATGCGTGTGTGTCTCTCTCTCACTGTCTCGCATCAGCAGATAGTCCAGAAAACAACTGTCGAACATGGCGCAATGGCGACCCTAGTACACGCCGCAAACAAACTCCTTGGAAACCTCTACGCTCTCATGCGATCAGAGACCACTGCTGCAACTATCGTGCGCGCTTTTCTCCTGTAAAAACTTGCACCTCCTCAGCGAGCGCCACATACAGGCGACGCACTGCAACACGCCGAAGCACTTTAGGGTTCACAGGATGTGGATCGGGACAGGCATCGTCGAGGTGTCGTCTTTACTCGACGCTTAACTCCTGCTGCGGCAACGCACTCTCGTATGTGTGTGCGCGCCCGCGCGCGCGTGGAGGAGCAATTGCAGCAGTCATGGCGGCATCTTTGGCTCCTGCTTTTGCATCGTTTTCCTTGTCGTTACCCCCCGCAGCAGCAGCAGGAAGAGTAGCAGCTGGAGGCGTTTCGTTCAGTTCTTCTTCTTTTGGTCAAGTATCGGGGCTAGTCTGTGTGGAGCGGAAGGTGGCTGTGCTTCCTCCTCTTGCTTTTTCTGTGCGTTCCAATGGTGGCTTTATCCCCGCTGAGCATCGCTGGATGCACAAGGGCATCGAGAACAAAGGAGATGTAAGAAGAATTCTATTCTTCTCCCGTTTGTGTGTTTTGATTTGTATGTTTTTGCACCCTCGGCGCATTGCCAGCAGTTGTCGCGGGACATCGAGTCCTGACTCCCCGTTCCTGTCTTGGTCGTTTTCGGAATTCTTTTTTTTTCCTATCTCTGTCTCTTTCTCTGTTGTGTGTGTGTCTCTTTCGCTCTTGTTTTGTGATTCTTTTCCCCGTGCCAAGTTATTGAATGCGGGGAGTTGGATGTCATGACGACGGTGGTGGTTGTGGTACGATGTGTGGAACAGAACCTATTACCCGAAAGCTGCAGACCATGAGAATGCGAAGAAGCAGTGGTACATTGTGGATGCTTCTGACAAATGTCTTGGTCGCCTGGCGTCAACAGTGGCTATCCACATCCGAGGTAAACACTTGCTCTCTTACACTCCCTCCACTGACATGGAAGCCTGTGTTATCATTGTATGTTTCTATATTCTGTCACCATGACTCTAGCACTCTTGTTTCTTTTCTACAACCACAGCTGTGGGCATTAGCATTGCTAACAGATTTTTGGCCAAAGCTTTCCAAACTAAGCAAAGGGCACTGCAAGTGAATAAGTATATGATGTGTCTTGAACACATTCTGATGCATATCTGTTTCCCTGTGGAAATTCTGACCTTGATGAAATGGCACTTGGTTTGAGCATGGTTGTTTTTTACTTTGGCAATGTGTGAAGATCGATCATGCAGGTGAATGCTGAGAAAGTGGCAGTTACAAGCAAGAAAAGGTCACAGAAGCCTGCACATCTGAAAGTGTACAAGGGTGGGAACCATCCCTGTGTAGCTCAGACTCCTGAACCCTTGCCCATTAAAGATAAAAGAATCAACTTAGTGCAGTAAACTAGGCAGGCAGTGATGGCCATGTGATCAATGATCAAGGGGTTATTTTTGTGAGCACCAATGTCAGTCATGTGCTACAAATGTACTTGTAACTTCATTTTTTGTGAGATTCTTCATGGCTGTAGATAGGGCTTGTCAGTAACTTCATGAGTCATCAAACTAGAAGTCCACTGTTCTTTGTGTCTCTTCACTGGTCTGTTCATAATGGTGCACTGGAGGTAATGAGACAGGCTGAGACCGTTGGTCAAGACTCCATCATACAAAATGCAACCCAACAGTAAGAGATATTACTGGCAGAAGGTTCAGTGCCTACTCAACCAACTTGCTCAGACCTGAAGACTCATCAGATGCTAATAGAACTAGAATTGTTTGTACTGGGGTAATTCCTGACTCTTATGCAGTCCTTTTGCCCTCCACAAGAGCTGCTCATGGTCTGTAGTCTTTTATCATGTTTTATGCAGATTTCCTGAGAGTGTTGTATAGAAGTTGTCCCAGCAGTACTTATTGGTAACCATGACTATAAAATGACATGCTAGGAATGTGTTAATCTTAGTTGCAGAGTCCACATATTGGCAAGAGTCACAAGGCACAACTAATATGGCAATCTATTCAAGATATTTTGGTTTTTTTTTTTTTCCTGTGCTTGATGTGCATTTCAGATCAGCTGCTTATGGTGGGGGTTTCTAGAAATGTCCTCTCTCTTTGTGCCAATACTGTTCTTATGTTGTGATAATTTTCTAACCCAAAGCACATCAATGTCCCCTCCACTTATTTTCTGTTTTATGCCAGGTATTTTGGAGGATGAGTGGTGAAAGTATCAATTGTCACCAATTATCAGGTACTACATGTTACGTGCATGATGAATTATGTAGAGTGTCCAGTGTTTTGAATGTCTGATGAATTATTGAGTACATGCCTTGAAAACATTTGAGTGGAGATGGGTTGATCTTTCTTGTGGCACCAGAACCAGGTGCTGCTGACAACAACAAAGATGAATCCATCTGAGTGCAGATGAGTTGACCTTTGTTGTTGACACTGCTCTCTACAAACATTTAGGAGAGAGGATTGCACATGCATGAATGCATCTGTAGATCTTACAGTTGTGTCTTGATTTTGAATCTACTAGCCAAAAGTAGGCTCTGCTATCATGCATCTCCTGTCTTGTTAACATTGATAGTATCAAGTCCATGAAATGTGTGAATTCATAAATTGCTTTGGAATGCAGACTGCTTTGTGAAATCTTTTATTTTTTAAATTTCCATAAAGTCCCAAGCTACATTGCTTTCTTATTTGTGCAAATGTATTCAAATCCAATGTTTTTTAGTATTTATGAAAACTGTATTTGGGGATAACATTGTGTACATGAATGCAAATATGATGGAGGCACAAAAAGCTAGAGCAAATTTGTCACACATATGAAGAATATGAACATAAAGTAAACATGTGTATGGATTTAGATTTATTCACACCATTTATAAAGTAGACTTAAGTGTCAAGGTGAATTATGTGACAAGATCTTAATTGAAAATAGTGTTGAAATCTGATTTAAAACAACAGGTTGTATTACATACAATTCACCCTATTTACATACAATTCACCCTTGGTTATGCCCAACTTTTTTTTCTTGGCAAATTTTTGCATTTTGTTAAGTTTTTGTTTCACAAAATTTTGAAAAGTCTGTTTTTTCAGGGAAATTTCAATTGAATTTACTGTTTGTTTTGGGGCAAATTTGACCAAGTTTTCAGAATATTTTCCACTTTGGTGAATATTTGATCTCTCAAACTGAAGCTTTGGATCCTTAAGCATA
>Ga0209611_10012705_pt1 | contig 11771 bp, 12 predicted proteins | sample S1TSphgellanicum_3_FD_187693 | JGI IMG/M metagenome (GOLD analysis project Ga0209611, IMG submission 187693) | Host-associated microbial communities from peat moss isolated from Minnesota, USA - S1T2_Fc - Sphagnum magellanicum MG (SPAdes) (version 2) | ecosystem: Host-associated > Plants > Peat...
TTCGCCCCTTGAATGGTAATGTTACTTTTTTGCAGGTTTTTTTTGAATCTTACCCTGTGTATGACCAAACTCAGGGTACTGGTGCTGTCTTTTACTGACTTTACGGATATCTCTAATGTACAATATTGGGTAGCTTTCACCTCTTACATCAGGATGTCAGGTTCAAGGTAGCCAATATGTAGTTAGTGATTGAGCAGTTTACATGTGACCTGACCCTTAGAACCCTGTGGCCCAGAAAAAAAGCTCTGAAAAATCCCATGATTATATAGTGTCAATTCGAAAATTCTATAATTGAATAGTAAGATTCAACAGAGTTATATAGTGTCAACTCGAAAATTGTATAATTAAATAGTAGTCTTCCCAAAAGAGTAGGAGTTTAAGCAGAAATAGTTGTGTAAAGTTCAAGGTAACGAATATTTACTTCATATATGGGGTCGTCGTCGAGGAGGATTGCGTGCGACGCATCGACGGCCATTCAGAGGATTTTCTTTTTGTTGGAGGAAGAGCAGAATGGCATCAAATCATTTCCTACTTTTTTGTCGTTTCCATGAGTGTTTGATAAGGTCCTGAGTGCACCGGCCATCTTCCTTAGGGTTTGCATAGATTCTGCATCTTGTTGTTGTTGTTTTCTTTTTTTTGAGCGGTTGCCATGACTGGTGAAGCCGAATTGGAGCTCGAGAGCTCTGGCTCCGTGATGGACATGTGGCGAGCAAGGCTTCTGACTAGAATCAAGGAAACTGGGTGGAAAGCACTAGCAGTGGGTCAGGTACTGAGCCTCCTGATCACAAGCACAGGGTTCACTTCTGCACTTTTGGCTAGAAATGGCATAGATGCGCCCACCACGCAGTCTCTCCTCAATTACTTGCTTCTGGCTGCAGTCTATGGCTCCATCTTTCAGTATAGAAAGAAAAAGTTGCAGATCTCGTTGTGGATTTATGTTCTGCTAGCCTTACTGGACGTGGAGGCTAATTACCTAGCTGTTAAAGCATACCAATACACATCCATCACTAGTGTCATGCTGCTGGACTGTTGGACCATCCCTTGTGTGCTCATTCTCACATGGCTGGCACTCAAAACACAGTATGCAATTGGGCATTTTGTTGGAGTGACAGTCTGTGTAGTAGGGTTAGTGCTTGTCATCTTCTCCGACGTGCATGACAAGGACAGATCTAGTGGCAGCAATGTCATTCTGGGGGATATTCTTGTGATTGGAGCATCCATCATGTATGGATTCTCAAATGTGAGTGAGGAATTTGTGGTCAAAACAGTGGATCAGGTGGAGTTTCTGGCACATATTGGCTGCTTTGGTGCTCTCATCAGTGCCTGCCAGCTCTATGTGCTGGAGTGGGGTGAACTTCAATCCATTCACTGGACGGTGCAATCCATAGCCCCATTTGTAGGGTTTGCGTTTGCATGCTTTGGGTTTTCCAGCCTGGTGCCCACTGTGCTGAAGATGAATGGCTCGACCATGCTGAACCTCTCCCTCTTGACTTCAGACATGTGGGCTGTTTTGGTGCGGGCACTTGGCTTTCATGAATCTGTTGATAGCCTTTATTTTGTTGCATTTGGCACAGTGGCTGTGGGTCTAATTGTGTATGCTGTTGCTGGAGAGCCTGTTGCTGACCCTGTAAGAGGAGCTCATTCTATTTTGAGCCTTGAAGACAAGTATGAAGAAATCAACCTGGGGGAAACAGAGATGGTTATTGACCAAGCTGAAGTCGAGGAATCATCACTTGAAGAAGATGAGTTCACTTGCCTTTCTCCTAAACCTCAAAAGGAACCACTCATTCTTGATGAAACTGCTCCACTGCATGCTGATTTTCCATGAATTCCAGCTGTACAATTTCTCACAAAATGACAAGATCCTTGGTGCTCCCCCATTCTTTGTCTCTTATGTGCAATAACTTCAACCTCTTGATATGGTGGGAAGCACTCATCAGTTAATGGGTTACAGAGATTTACAATGATTCCAACTGCATCATCTCATCAATATTGGGTTACAGAGATTGGCAAGGATTCCAACTGTGGCATCTTTGTCTCTAATGTACAAGTACGTGCTATCCTACTTGGTCAGGATAGAGACCACCATGATGGCCAACCCAACCCAGCAACAATTGTCATCAATTGGTTTCATAGGATGTGGTAAAAATTAGGTTTCATTTGTAATGTTCAGACGGGTAATAGAAAACTCTCTGGACAGAAAGTTGTAACATGCAATGCTCTGCTTCAGTATCAGTCCCAAGAAACCTGAAATGGATGATGAAATCTGCAAGCAAAGCTTCAGAGTAGCAACTGATTTTGCTGTTGAATTATTGAGGGTATTTAGTGACACTGAAAGGCAGAGAGTCTTACCAACCAAAATGACAACATTGGACCCTGGAATTGCGACAAAGCACTTTTTTTTTGCCCAAACAACATCCATTTCTCTATTTCCACATACATTGGGTGAAAGGGACAGAATGGGCTTGCAGCTTGATTGTGGTACCCACTACCGATGATCAGCACTTCTTTGTGAAATATTTGTTTATTTTAGAAAATGAGGTTTGACAGTTTCAAATCTAATTTTCCAGAATTTCAAGAGTTGAGGAACAAGCATGTAAAATACACCTTGAGTTGTGTGTTTTGGTACAAACAATTTTTTACAAGTTGGGACTTTATTTCTTCTTAACTTCAACAAACATCCAGAAAAAATTCTTTTTTTTTCAACAAGACCTTTTGAGAATTGTTTTGTGCCAAACATCAGTAATAGGTGGTAGTCTTCTAGTAATGCACAAATCAGGAATTTTCTGTATTAAGGCTGTCATCATCTCTCAAGCCAATAACTCTCATGGGAATCAAGAGATCTCCATACTCATGATGGGGATGAGTATGAACAAGGTTCAAAAGATTTTTCTTGAAGTCAAAGAAAGAACACCAAATAAGGACTGAAGAATCAGGAACAAGAAAAACACCAAGGGAAGAACTCGAAGGATGAAACAGTAAAACTAGCAGTATGAACAAAAGTGACAGGCTCTCACTTCAGGAACCACCAACAGTTCACATGTATGATAGCTACTTATCTATCACAAACTGACTACTGACTTCACCATCTCCCTATATCCCTACAGTGACAATCAGCCATTGTAATCACTAGGCCTTTGTACAAAGTTCCTGTTGCAAGTCTGGAAGCACTGGCAAGACTCAGCCATGATACTGGCTAGCAGCAGAAAATATAGATGCAGCCATGGTCCTGGCTAGCAGACTAAAAACATAGAATGGAAAAAAACGAAACACAAAGAAACAAGGAGAGTAAGAGAAAACATTTTGGGTATATGCTGCAACCTAAAGAGTCTTTGTCCAGGTACATAATAATCTGAAAGTCTGGAAAGCTCAGAACAAAAGACCATCCACAAACCTATGAACAAGGAACAATATCTAAAGAACATCAGGGCGAGGTTTTGGTCTTCAAGAGACATTTCAAGAAAATCAAACTCAATAGTAAAAGATGTTGGGCCCAAAGCACAGTTTGTTGTAGTTCAAGAGAGACATTTGTCATATGATGTTGAAAAAATGACCTGATTTTTAGTGTTAGAGGATCTCTGCCAAATGTGGGGAGGGTAATAAATGGGTGGTCACATGAGAGCAAGGCAGAAAACTCTCAGCAAATCTCATGAAGAGAGGAAAAGGATGCCAGTGAGCATCCAAACAGGACCTTAAATATTTTAAATACAGTCCAAATCCATGATCTGCTTCTCTGTGTAGAGAAGCTGCCATCTTGTTCCACAAAAGAAGAACTAATATTGTACAGAGGAACACAATCACCCCAACTGTATCTTTGAAACGCTTCTACAGGCTTCCCAAGAGGCAACAACTAAGCTAAGAAAGTAATTACTATTCTGCTCTGAGATCACCGATGCATGTGATTTACACCCACTTGCAAATCACAATGGTAGAAGTAGCTGTACAGGAAAGAATGAGATTACACTAGAGGGAAAAAGATTGAGCTGCGCAGTGGGTACATTCACCATTAGTAGTGGATCGCCTTGGTGTGCCCTGCATCAGGGTTGCAGGGATCCTCACCCCAGAGCTTGTGCAAGACCTTCAAGAGCTGCAAGGCTTTTCGTTTGGCACGTGCTGTACAATCGCTCTGGATGAGCAAAAGTAACTTTGTTGGTGCTCCTGCTGCAACTGCTGCTTCCTGTATAGCTATGTTATCGCCACAAATTGCATGAAGGGCTCCTGCTGCATACTCGGTGCCTCTGTCTGAGACTCTCAATATCATGTCTACAAGGATTGGGACAGCCAATGCATGTGCACTGACAGACATCTTGCCTTCATCTATTGTGGTTAGAAGCTCAAGAGTTGCAAGAGCCTTCTCTCCAGTTGCAGGCTTGACCATGGGGAGCATCTCAAGCAATGCTGCAACTGCTCCAGCTTCAACAGCTCTGAAGAAGAAGAAAAATAGAAATATATCAGACAAGAGAAAGCAAAAGAGAAAGAACACCAGAAAAGAGAACAACCTAGTAGGACTTGACAGAGAATAAAACCATACAAAAGAAAATCAAAGCAAAGTGCATCTTAGGGTTGCATCGCAGATCAGCCAACAGTACTCTCCAAATACCAAAACACACCCAACAAACAAAACAAGCCAAGATCATTTCTCTCTATGGTGGGAGAGGATCGGACAATTGATTCATGCTCAAACATCACAGGTGCCAGTAGAAAAACTCATCAATTCAATGACAAGAAACAGTATACCTGCATCTGTTCTCCTTCACCAGGCAGAGAGCCAACAAAGTCTTGGTGGCCAGTTTCACGAGCCGTGGTTGCTTTTCTTGACGCAACAAGCTCACAATCTCTTCTAGCACAGGTGAACAGCTACCCATTGTGATTTTGAAACTCTCCACCAAAGAAAGCTTCTCCAGAAGTTGAGCAGCTTTCTCCTTGGAGTCCTTGCTTCCTTTTCTAAGATGCCACACCACCAGTGACAGCATCTCAGGAGTTGCCACAAGGATCATGGCCGAGTCTTCGTCCGACAACCTCTCGAGCTCCGCAAATCCTTTCTCCCGGAATGGAATGCCCCCATTCTTGGTTTCGTCCAAGGGTGTGGGACTGCGCTCACAGTCGAGTTTGGACAGGAGGAAAGAGATGAGGGACGACACGACTCCGGATGATCGAAGCTGCTCTTTGCACATCTCGCTCTCGTTCGCCAAGTCCAACAGCCTAATGAACGTGCTCTCGCTGTATTCCCCGGCCTTGATCGCGCTCAAGAGCTCGTCGAAGTACATCTGTCTATTGTCCTTGCTCCCTGCAGCAGCAGCAGCAGCAGACGAAGATGATGTCGATAGTCTCCCCTCTGATGGCGCTTCTTCTTGATCGGCAGGTGCGTAATTCGCAGTCTCCGACGCAGAGGAACTGGTCGCATTGTCAGCGTCGCTCACGGAGGGGGAAGAGGGAGACGGATCTGACAAATGCACGACATCCGGCAGCGTTTGTGAATCCAAAAGGGATGTACCTTGCACCATACGCTGCTGCTGCTGTTGTTGCTGGAGCCCACCTTCGTTTGCAGCCCAGACTACAGTGGCCTTTCTTCCGAAGTCTTGGAGACCCGGGGGTGTGCGTGGGCTCAACACAGCGTTTGCACAGTTGCCAAACATGCCGCACACAAACATCTGGCCTCTGGCATGCTGCAACCGCACATTCTGCTTCTGATTTCGCATCATTCCTCGTTCTTCTCCTCACGCGGTTATCTCTACTTGCAAAGAACGAAAACCAATACCGCTCGCTACTACAGAGCCTGGAACCAACTCTCCACTTTGCGCTCCCTAATGCACCAGACGGTCGAGAAAGTGCGTTCCCCCGACGACGTTTCCGCTTGATGCTCTCGAGAAAAATACAGACGCAGCGCGCAGCGGCACGAGGAGTTTGTTCAAACGCACACGGCGGTAACGGCAGCAATCAACTCCAACGGAAACAAATACCAAGAAAACAAACAGAAAACAGAGCGACCAGAAACAATCCGACGCCAAAGAAAAGGCCTCGAACGAAAGAGCCAAACAAGAGCTCGCAAACGGCTTTCCTGCAGCTTTGCTACTCTTCCAAACACAATCGTCGAAACCCTAAGCACAACACGATCGCTCTGCAAACCCGGAGAACAAGCCCAGGGACTCGAGAACGTGGAAAGCATCCATTCACTCACTCGCTAATCCTCCCACACTCCTAACTACTACGCCGATCCCGTGTCTATGAATGCCTGAAACAAGCAGGGATGTCTTCTTTGGCAAGCAAGCAAACTTTCAGTCCGACACCAACACCGGCAACAACGACGGACACTCTCACTCAATCGCAGACGATGCAACGACAATAGGTACCAACCGGAAAAGAAAACAGAAAACCACAAATGCAGGCAAGCAGGAGGAGCTGCTGCTTCCTTTCTCCTCTCTCAGGGTCTCAATCAAAAACACACAAGAGACCGAAACAGTGCACAACCAAAACAAAAACAAATCACCATCATACCAAGAACACGAAGACGAAAAGAAGAAGATATTGATGGATCACGACAAAGACGACGACGAGAGGGAGAAGAGGAAGAAGAAGAAGAAGGAGATGTTCATGACTGAATTTTTTTCAACAAAAATAGAAATAAAAATGGGACCAGCTGCATGCTGCTGTTGTTGCGCTTAGTTTGCTCCAGAAGTTGAGTCAGCAAACCATTTCCGAGCCGGGAAAAAAGAAAGAAAGAAAGAAAGAATGAAGAAGAAATCCAGCTAAGTGACAGAAGAGAAACTGCTGCAGCTGCTGCACGCAAGTAATGCAGCGCTTCCAACCTGCCTGCAAAACCCCCTGTCTTGCTGGTGCTACTGTTGCGTCGTCTGTTGCGCTTTTGCCGCTTGTGTGTTGGGTGGGTTCAACGCTGCTTCCAGACTGGTCAGAGATTCGGTGCCGAGTTCGGAACCCTAGACACAAATTGTAAGTAGCAGCAGGCTCTGCAGGGCAGGCACGCAGGCAGGCAGGGCGGGGGGTTCATGATGATTTGTACAAAAGCTTTGCGTGCCTCTCGCCTCACGTCGTTGTCGCTGGTCATCGGCCACTCTGCTGCTGCATTCACGTCGCCGGCGACCAACGCCTCTGGGGATGGAGGGGCAGTGCATTTTCAAGGAATTCTTAAATGCAGCCGAAGTGGCTATCAACCATTGGAGGCAGGGTTTTTCTTTTTTCTTTTCTTTTTTTCCAATTCTTTGAAGTAGGTGGACTGGCAATCATCTACCAGAGGAATTAGCCAAATTTGGCTAAAGGTCAGAGAGGAAAGTACATTTTTATAAAGAAACTTGTTATATTCTGGCGAACTGATGTAATCTATTATCTTTTTTTGAAGTAGGTGGACAGGCAATCATCCAAAAGAGGACTTAGCCAAATTTGGCTACAGTTCTGACAGGCAAGTAGGTAGGAAAAAATAAATAAAATCCCTGTTACATTTTGGCGAGGGGACCAAATTCTGGCGATTCACTTCTTGTTTTTTCAAAATCTTTTATGTGCGGGGCACTATGGAAATACTTTAGCAGCCTACTATGGATATGTGACACACTAGGACCAATTATGTAAATCTGGTGAACTCAAAAAATATTTGTTCGAAACCTGGCGAATTTGGTGGAGTTTTTCCAAAAACATCCTTTGGGTGGTTCCGAGGCTCCCTCTTTATTTGGCCAAGTGGCTCGACCCAAGAAATAAAAAACGCTTTCTGGAAGATGCCGAAAAAGGGGCAATCATCGCTAGGAAGATTTAGCCAAATTGGCTATAAAACCAGATATGAACTACAAATATATAAATTAGCTACACACTGAAAACCAAATATAAAAATACGGCTTAAATTATTATTTTCCTCATTTCTGGCGATTAAGAACCTCCGAAATCGCATCATTTTCCAATTTTTTATTTTATTTTCTCTTTTTGGCGAAATTTCGCCGGTAAATGCTTTTAAAAAGGGCTACTGCTGGGGGGTTTCGTCGTTGGTGGTGGCCACTCAACGTTCATATCATCCGCTTTTCGCGATGGGTCATCGACGAAACAACAACAACAACAGTCATGTCTCCCACGACGCCATTGGAACTGTCGCCAGCACTTGTCAACAAACAAAACACTCACGCCAACATTCATGTCTCCCACGACGCTCTCGGTCGTCGTCAAACATTCATTCGTGTCTCCCAAGCCACGACGTGATTGGTAGCTTGTCAAGGACTTTTTCGCGACATTCATGTTGTCGCCAGCGACGCGATTCAACTGGTCGTCGGACACTGAAGACCTTTATTTCAATTCTCTCTGTCTGTCTGTCTGTCTGTCTCATTTGCCTATGTTTGACCAGGCCCCCTACTAGTAGGTGTAATGTACCTACTTATAGCTGACTAGTCTAGACCTGAATATTGTACATTAAATAATTTTGTGTGGGGAGTTGACAGTTGACTGTTTGACTCAGAAGTCAGGGCCAATAATAAAGAGCTCTCTGAGTTTCTTTTCTTTACCCCCCCCCCCCATTGTTTTTGTCTTTTTTCTTTCTTTTTGGCGGTTTCCTTCAACGACAGCTAGGGCGGAACGGATAGGATCTCTTTTAACTTGAGTTAAAGGAAAGTTAACCATGTGTCCCAATTTTGAATTCTCTCTCAATCAAACAATAATGTTGTTTTTTTCATTGAGTGTGAGGAACCGACCGACCCGCGAGCAACGACCACTAGTTTGTCTATTCTGAGAAAAAAAAACAGGGATTTTTTTCACTTTTGAGGGTCAAGTTACCTAAGGTTGAGATATTATTGCAAACGTTGTTGTTGTTGTTAGGCAATTTGTTGGCCTTGCCTTGGTAGGCAAGGATATTGTGTTTAGATTCATTATAGAGTATATACCCTAGTACCTTGGCCAATTGGACTCTAATTATATTATTTTCAAAAATGTTGAAATTTTCAAATTTTATTTCTTCCTAATCAAAAAAAATATTGTGAAGGATAATAGTGAATATTTAGGAATATTTCATTTGTTGAAATAAAAATTTCAAAATTAAATAATTATTTGATGGTTGTGTGTTGCAATGGCCAAGGTACTACAGTAGTAGCTTAAGGGATATCAGCCTGTAGGTAATAGGTCTATTTTTAGATGAGGATTTTTGAAAGATGATATATTGCCTTGTGTTGGAACTTGAGATTAGTTAGAGAGTTATAATATCTTGAAGGATTTTGGTTTTGCTTAGAGGTTTTTTTGAAGATTATATTTTTGCATGGTGAAATATTTGAGTTTCCATAATTCTTCTTTTGCCTTAAGATACTTTTTAAGGTAAATGGCAAGGCCATAGTGTGACACACCTCTTGTTTTCTTCCCTATAGGCCTACCCTAGTGCCATTGCAAGTTCAAAATTTCAACATCCAACAATTATTTTATTTTTAACATTCCATGTCTAGGGTGTACACCGGTGTTGTGCGGTTCTTTAATCACGAGTTGGGTATTTGGCGATTCTTTAATCGGGTAAATGAGTATATCACCAACAATTATGTGTTGACAAAAGCCCCTCCCTTGGAACCAATTCAGCATTTGTGAAATCGCAAACACTCACCCCCACCTTCAAACCAATGATTTCAAAATTGTAATTACTCGCCCTCACCTCAAAACCTAGTTTAAAAAATGGTCAAGGTTCTTTGACAAAAATTCGGATTGCTTTGAATTTAAAAGCCAAGGTTCTATCTTGGAAAATTGCCATTGTTGGAATTAAAAAGGATATTTGAAAAAACCCAAAACTATAGAAATTTAAAAACTGAAGGTTTTTAGGGTTTAGGTCTTTTGTTTTTAGGGTTTGAGTAAAGAAAGCTCAAGCTTTCTAATGTGCATTTTCCATTGCCGCGAACTATAAACCTCCTTGAATGCAACTTCAATTAGAGCACTAGAGGACGTTGTCATTTTGAAAAGCACTTTTACTCAACACTTGGGATGGCGTGGGTGAAAATTGTTGAGGATGACGAAAAAGGTAATTTGTAATTTTGGATTTTAAAAATATTAATAACAACAATTTTCCTTTTTTTTTGGTTCAATGCGCATTATCTTCTATCTTCTTTGTTGGCATTTTGTGGGGTGTTATGTGTATGTGATATCTCTTTCCAATCACTTTCTCCTACATTTTTAGTGTTTTTTTTTTCTAGGAACTTGGGAGCTCAAGGTTTGAAGTTTGAATCTCCATTGTAGGTCGCCTATTTTTTCGTTGAATGCCTTTGCCTTTGCAACGATGACCACTGCCACTGCCATGTCCCCCTTTTATTTCTACTACCTACTGCTACCATGACATCATCTTTAGTTGGGATCTTGAGTGTTAATGCCTAAGCCATTGAAAACTAATGTTGTTTGTGTTGTTGCTAGACCCATTTTAGGTTACGGTAGTAGCAGTAACGACATCAATGGCTTGGAACTTGAACTTCATAGCAATGATGACCTTCCCATTCAAGAAGAGCTATTGGAAACAATGAAGAAGCAATTTGTTTAATGGAAACTTAACCAAAAGATCGCACTCACTTGAGCATTCTTCAAAGTAAACAACAATCAATTGGTTGATTCGAAGCAAAGCCAAGTCATGTGATGGATTCTTTAACATAGAAAAACACCCAACCCCAAATTTATGGCCTTGCGCACAAGGTGCTACAAAGGCCTAATGGTGTACAATAAGTCCAATGGCATATTAACCATGACGAAGCATGTGGAGCAAGACCATGCCTATTTGCTTAGGTGGTTTAAAGAGGAGCTTGGGTTTCATTCCCAACCACCTTCCAATTGTGAACCTTTAATTAAGTGACAACAAGTAGCCTTGAGCTCCATTTTGGGTTTTTTTTCCCTCCCCACACCCTTTCCCAAAAGATCATGAATTGCAAAAGAGGTTTTTGGGAGATGTAATGTTGTTCATGATTAAAATTTTTTTGCCATTAAGGATTGTGGAATCTATTTGGTTCCAAAGGTTGGCTCTCTGGTTATGCCTGAGGATGAGCTTTCCATACATAAGGGTTTTCATCAAAAAGGTTCTTCTTTCCTTGGTGAACATGACCTTGACCAAGTTTGTGTAACCTGCTTTGGTAGAATGCTTGACCACCACCCACACTTTTGATTTGTGGATGTCCAAGGGGGCCCACGATATCTTTGCAATGGTTGTTAATTTTATGTCCATTAATTGGGAGCCGAAGCACGCCACGATTAGATTATTTGAAGCCAATGATACGAGCGATGCTAACATGACCATGAAGCTGAAACAAATCTTCGACAAATTTGGGTTCACCCAAAAGATTTTGGCCTATGTCAAAAATGAGGGTTCCAACTTGGCCATTTGTGCTTAGGCTTTAAAAGTAGTTGTGTCTTGTGTAGATCTTAACACAACGAAACCATTTGATGGCTATTGTTTTGGGCATGCGCTATCGAAGGTATGCCAATATGCAACATTCAATGAGAAGGTGGCTCATGGGTTACTATATGCATTTATCAAATCTACCCAAACAAATGTCCAAAAGTGCATCACATGGCTGAAGAAATTTGGCAAGGGGTGGCAAACGTGGGAGAAGGCATGCATGGATTTTAGTTTCAACCTTTGCAAATTGAACACCTTCGTGAAGACGAGGTACATGGAAATTTTCCATTCTTATTTTTATTTTTAGGGTCGGTGAATTTCATTATAAATATGTATTTTTCCAATGCCCATTTATTATATCTTCAAAGGGATTTTTTCAAACATGGTCTTTGATGGAAAAATTCAGCACCCACATCTTTAAATGGTTGTTTTGTAA
>Ga0209611_10012706_pt1 | contig 11771 bp, 8 predicted proteins | sample S1TSphgellanicum_3_FD_187693 | JGI IMG/M metagenome (GOLD analysis project Ga0209611, IMG submission 187693) | Host-associated microbial communities from peat moss isolated from Minnesota, USA - S1T2_Fc - Sphagnum magellanicum MG (SPAdes) (version 2) | ecosystem: Host-associated > Plants > Peat...
ACATATATTATTGTAGTACCTTTTCAGGTTTGGTGATAATTTATTTATTTTTAAATTTTGACATTTTAAACAAACAATTGCTAAAATGTCAAAATTTTAAGAAATTATAAGGGAAAAAAACACAAAAATTAGTCAAAATATTGGAGGTTCTTGCTTTAGGCCAGTCCACCATTGCAGAGCAGATTCAACAATTGACCGAAAAATTAATAACACTATAATTTGGTGAAACGGTAGAGAAATCCATAACGTCATCCTGTCTTCACCCTGTCTTTGGGCCTCTTTTCACCCCCTATCCCCTCTTTGAGTGAGCTCTGCAAAGTAAGGAAGTTTTATTAAACCTGGGTATGAAATGTTGAAACTCAGCATTTAATGCACAAGGTTCGAGGTAATTATAGAAGTCCTACATGTAGGAGCAGTGAAAATATCATGTCAATTGTTATAAAATGCCTTAGGGTAAACTGGCCGGTCATAGTACACTTAAAAGCACAGAGGAACTTTGTGATCTGGGCAGACCTCGGTTGCCTCTGGGGTCCAAAGATGAGTTATAGAGGAGCTCTGGGCACACCTAGTGCGCTTTAGATCGTTGGATTTGGATTAGAGATGCAAAAGATGGCCTCTGGAAGTTCTGGGTCTCATTGTCCAAAACAAAAAGAAGTCATCAAACATTTTTTTTATCTATGTTCAAGCAATGGAAATCCTATTAACGAACACCTTTGCATTGACACATGTCACAAATCCACCCTATCACTAAACAATCTCATGCTCAAACTAATCATGTTTGTTGAAAAAACTAAACACCTTTATTCAAGGGTTGAAATTAAAACCCTAAAAAAGGCAAAACAATGTTTGGTTATCAAACCCTAAAGGTTTGTTAAACCCTAAATTAGTTGCCACTCTCCCATGCAGCACCAACCCAAAAACCCTTACCCCCTTCCCCCTTCCATCTCCTTTCTGCATGTGGGTCAGATTCTTGCGATTACGTCCACTTTTCAAGTTTTCTTCCTGTTTGTCTCCTTTATGTGCATGACCTTCACACCTCAACTTTTGTTCAATCTCCTTTTTACTTGAGTTGGTTCCGTTGACTTAACATTCGCTCCCCCTTTTGTCTCCTCTTTGCGCACAAGTTGAGCTCCTCTCGACTCAATTCTTGTTGCATTGTCCATTTCCTCTCCATGTGTGAATAAGATTCCCCCTAACTCGACTTTCACTCCACTGTCCATCTTTTCTTTGTGCATGGGTTGGGCTCCTCCCAACTTGATTATCATTCACCTTTCTATGTTGCAAATACCTAACCGTGAAGCTTTAGCATGTGCACAAATTTCATGCAAGTAGGCAGGGCCCAGTTTCAAAGATTGAAAGGAGCTCAAACCTCCTTAATTCAAACTTCTTGCTCAAGTTTTTTTACAATAAAGGGAATGCGCAACTTGGTTATTTAGTTCTTTTATTTTGATGTCCCTTTGCCAATTAAGAGATCAATGAGGTGGAGCAAAATCAAAACACATTGTAGCAATAAACATTTTTGTCAAAACTTTTACATTTGTAATCATGGATCAAGCAACATGAAATTGTTTTTCAATTTAGATGGCGTGCTTTCTGATAAGTAATTCAACAATGGATGATCTTGGTTGTGACTTGTTGAAGGTTTGGTTTTTCACATTTCATTTGTTACAGCTTGGTGCATTGCTTGAAGTAAGTTTTTCTGCATCTTCCAAACTAGTGGTAGTTGAACTTCAACTTGCCTTTCATTGATCTTAGTTAAAATGTTACTTTTCAATTCAAAGTTCATCTTCACTAGCTAAAAATGTTTACTTTCTGTTGTAATGTACTTACATTTGGGTTGAAAATGAGCATAGATGTAATGGAGAAAATATGTTTTATAACGGGGATTGTTGTGATGATTTGGATTGTACATAATGCTAGTGGTTTAGCTTTCAAGTAAATGACTAGAATGATTTCCATGACTGTATAAATAAGTTTTTTTACTATTGAATCAAACTGTTATGGCTATTAGTGGTGCTACTTTGATTACTTCAATGTAAAAAAATGCATGTAAATTCATTTGACATTTTGGAGTTACAAGATTGGTGATCCTTCAATCTTGACATCACCAAAAAATATACAATTGTTAATCCAATCTACTATGTTTATAATGATAAATTTGTAAAACAATCATTTCTATATGGAAAATTGCATGTAAATTTGCATCACATCTATCGTTATTGAATCATTGGAAATCCTTCAATCTTAACATCACCAAAAAAATTGTTCATCATCAACAATAGTTACTACTACTCCTAATTATTTTATCTTAGTAGCAACTATTCCTCCTAACTTCTTGTTCATCCTCAAGTACACCTTTTCTTCCAGCCTAGCAAAAGTTCCTCCTCCTTTTAGTTTTTCCACCTTAATAACTATTGTTCCTTCTTTTAGCTATTCCACCCCAATAGTTCAATTGTCCATTTGTGGTTGTTGCAAGGATGTTGCAACTTCCCTTATGGCTCAAATTCGAGCCAAGGCTCGTTGTTGAACTTGTTTCTACACTTGTGTTATTTCACCAAGATCGCACCCTTGTATCCAATAAGGTGAGCTCGCACACTTGCCTTGAAATGGGAATGAAATTTGTATCCTACCTTTCTAATTGCTAAGGATGACCAAGCTATAATGAAATTAGCTCATTATTGTTTTGTAAGTTCTCTTTTAGCCAGTTTTTCAACTACAGTCAACAATGTAAGTGTTTTTCTTACTTTCTTTTTTTGTCTTTCTTTCCTTCTGCTTTCTCGGATATGCTCTGTTGCTCCCCTATCCATTGCCTTTTATCACATAATCCTCAAATATTTTTTTGAAGTTACAACATGGCTACGATCATCATGATCTAAATCCCCATGGTTCCAACACCTAACACATTGGGGGTGTGTTATTTGGCCCTATAAGAGGTACAAACTTGAATCTTTTGTATTTTGCCCAACTTTCAAATAAGTATGACAAGTCAGGGTATGTCTGAAATGCATATGTCTCTAGTTGTTGGGAAGAAGTTATCAATGCATAAAACTATTCAAAGTCATCCCAAACTAAATCCTGGTTTGTTGTTTTTTTATTGGTAATACGGGTGTACAACAAATTATGATTTCTTGGAACTAGATAAAATCTACCTTTCTTGGGACTACCTAAATTATATCTATGAATTATGGAACTTTGCACCCGATGGTAACATAAAAACTTCTTGAACTTTTGTTTGTAAAACTGATCTACTCAAGTTTTCGTAGTTGTCCCTTTACATCCACGTCTAAATCTTGAGTTCCTATCTCTTCTTTGATAGCACTAGGATCTAAATCCTTGATGTTCAAGTTGTTGTCGATCTTCAATGGTTACTTTACTATTCAAATTCTACTAATCTACTTCTAGTTCTTGTAGTTTTTTTAGGCTACCCTAAAATGGCCTCCTTGTTTTAATTGATATGTTAAGACTTTTGTTTTTGATCTAAAATTCTTTACAACTTCTATGTTACTTTCCCTTTATTGGTCTAACCCATATGCTCTCAAAATGTTGGTGAAAGATTTTAAACTATCTCTTTCACAATTTGGAAACTTTGACATGCGCAAAGAACTTTGCTTGTAAATTTGAAAGATAGGATTGTGAATCCAAACCTTGCCTCGTGAATTTGGCAAATTAATTTTGGTGGGAATTGGATGTGCTTGAATTTGGGGGGAAATCGGAAGTCCTAATTAATGTGTACCTACTATTCTTGCATTAGATTCTTATAAACCCTAATCCTTGTTTATGGTTAGTTGTGTGCTATGTAACATGACCTTTGCACCCCATCACCATGATGATACTCATTTTAGGTGCACTCCAATTGCTTATGACCAAACACTCATTCATGCTCCAAACTTTGGGTTGGTGTAAAATTGGACCATCTTTTTCCCATAACCAAACATTAAAAGTACCCCTCATGTTGCCCCCCTTGCATAATGAAAATCAACGCATGACCCATCACTAAACTGATTCTTTGTAATATTAGTCAATTTTTTTACCATTGTGCCCACCTAAACCCCTTACACAAAAATTTGATGGCTGGTCATCAATATGAAAAATTTAGAACAATTTTTTTTTAACCAAGTGTTTGGTAGTGGGTTAAAAAGACAATGCCTATAAGCAATTTTTTGTCCTAACATAGGTTAATTCTTGCACTACATGGGTGCTTGGTGACCAGCCTCTATTTGATGATGGGCCAGTTTACCATATTATATTAAGAGTTCAGAGAACCAATGAAGGAAATTGAAATATATTTATTGCTGAAATGCCAGAAATGATGAAACCTTGCCAAACTTTATTTTTAAAAAAGCACTCAAGAAAGGGAGAGAAAAAGAAACAATGGGCAAGGACCAAAAGAGGGCAGGCCACAAGGAGGTAAGGGAATCACTAAGTACTGAAACCTCCACAAGTCACATGAAGCATATCAACTAAAGAAAGGGGAGATAAACCCCATCAAACTCCAAGCCAAGCCTACAAGAACCCTCCTTTCTTAGAATAATAATAAATTATTATATTTTATTATTGAAGTGGATTTTGAAAAATAAAATGATTATGGACCACTGATTGATGCCTTCTTCAACTTTTTGCACAAGCTGCTTTCCGCTATGAATAAATAGGTTAACTATATGGGAAGCATATATTTCTAGAATGTTTCAACCAGTGTTGGTCGGTTATTATTTCTTGGCAATAATTGATTGGGTGGATTTCATTGTCAAATTAATATCCTCAATCATCAATTTATTTGATTATTTTCTCGTAATAACTATAACTGCCAATTATCTGTCAATTATATATATATTTTCATTTTTCATTTTTTTCCCCTGTTTTTTCTATTTTCTATCATATACATGTTTAGTTATACATGTTTAGGGTTTTAGGATTAGATGGAGAATTAACTGAGTTGGGGTCAGTTGCCATGTTGCTCATCCAGTCACTCCACTTGACACCAACAATTAGGCTAAGGAATAAGTAATTGAAAATATAGTCACAAAAGGGTTTTGCATGTCATTCTAACTAGTTTTTAGGGAATGCCCTTAACCCTAATAAACCCAAGGGCACTAACCTGGTGTAAAGTATGAGGTAAACCATTGGATTTAATATCCATAGCTCATGAGGCTATGGTGATGAATCACAAGGCCAACCACCCCTCTAGGTGCAGAGCAACCTTTTAACGCCTACTCTTTTGGTGTTTCATCAATACCAACGAGGAAGTGTACAAAGTCTTGGGAAAATGAATGGCAAAGTGAATGTTGTTTTCATATCATAAAAAGGATTTTTTGAATCTTCACCATTGTGGGAATTTTTGGAAAATCTACTTCTTGAAGTGCAAATATGTTAGTATCAAAATCTTGAATTTCCAACAGATTTGATAACTTTTCATAACTTGCAATGGTAGATTGTTCTGAAGCTTTAATACTGTAGTCAAGATTGAGATCAGTGGCAATTTTCATTGACAGGATTTTCCAAACATAAAAAAATTGGTGACTAGAAAAAGAAAAACAAGCACAATTTTAGGCGCTTTGAAGAACAATTTAGCCAAAAACCCAGATGGAAAAAGAACAATTAAAACTAGCCAAAATTACAACAATTATCCCATAAGGGGAGGGGTGCGGAGGGGGGCAAGAATAAAACCCTTCACAACAACCAAAATAGAATACATTTGGTTTGGTCCCAAAAAGCAAAAGAACAAGCCCAAAAAAAAAAGGAAAAAGAAAAGAGAAATAAGTATTTTTTTAAAAATTATGAATTTGTAGAGTTTTGATCCACAAGCAATAATTATGATAGGCTCAAATTATCATAACCTTTGATCCACATTTAACTTTCATTATATTCCTACCACACCAAGATTGGAATACTACCAAAGACCCTTTCACTCATCCACACACTAATATGTAAATCTTATGTCACATTTGATGCAACACGGTTAAATAGGTACAACAACATCTTCCTCCTTACATAGAATTGAGCTTGGAATACCTTTCTCCTTGTTTAAGCTCACCAACTCTTCACCATCCCACCATCCTTCTTTAAACCACCAACCCTTCACCTTCCCACAATCGTATGAAACAAATTGACCATATTTATCACAAGCACAAAAACTATCATGACAAAAAGAGTTTCAAAGTACACAAATACTACGACAATTTGTGAAAAGAACAAACCTAAATCTAAGTCCAATTAAGAAACAAAATATTCAAAAATAAAAATATAAAGTGTGCAAAAAAAAAAGTTTAAATGAAATTTTATTCTAATAATGTATGAAAATATAAACATGAAATGAAAGAAACAATGTTATGATGCAAGATCATATTTTAAACCGATGTTGAACAAATAGAACATAATGAGAGGATTTATTTATATCTATATTCATTTAAGGACCTAACTAAAGAAAGCTTACATGGAGGCTCTCGTGTGACTCATCATCCAAGGAAATTTTTTGAACATTTTTTTAATTACATATTATGGATGAAACATGTGTTATGATGAAATTTTCATACATTATGGATGAAAAATGAACATTCATGAATGAACTTGAAAATTTATGCTTGATAATGATGTTAAACAATGATGATCTTGATGATGATATTGTGACCATCTTCACGAACTATCATTATATCTATTATTTTCATTTGAATTATCCTAAATGACCAACCTTTGATCAAAGACTATGCATTTACTTTCAAACCCACCTATTAGTTTATAACACAAGTCCTCCATTTTCAAAATGCTCATTCCATGCACAACATTTCTTTTTCCCTACCTTTTCCCCAATCCCCAATGTGTAAACTGAGTGCGGGATTTCACATCCATGTAGATACATTGCCAGACCTTTTATTTCTCTTGTGAACATTTGATACTTCATGGTTTATACCATTGTTGGCTAGTTGTATTGTTTTTGACCCAATTATTAAATAAGTTATTAATAATCTACTGGTCAGTTATTTGATTTTTTGATAATTAATTAATAACCTAACCGTCTGATATTGGATTTTCAAAAGCTAATAACCTATATATATGGATGACATGGTAATCATGTAGGTAAGTTCATCTTACAACATAAAAAACAAATTCGATAAAGAACCAAGCAAAATAATACTATTTTTTGAATTAAAAAATCTTATAACCAATTAATAATCGATAGGATAAAGAATGATTATCAACTGATTATTTGATAACCTACATTTATGCATAATCGTCGGTTATTATTCAAAAAGTGTTAGCAACTTAACCAACACTGATTTTTTTATTATTATTGATAATTTAATTGAAATCCCAATTTTTTTGGAATAATAACCTACCCAATGGTTATGAAAAATAATCAATAATTGGCCAACATTGTTTTATATATAAATCATCATAACAAAGTCCTATATCACATACCAAAATTCCTCTTCACCCACGACTCTACTACATGGAAAGGTTTCATTAATGATTTTTCTTTATAAGGTTTTTTCTTAACAAAGCCCATTGTGCCCCCCTTGGCTATTTCCATGCTCTTGTTCGTACCCAATATGCTTTTGCCAAACCTAATTACATGTACTCTAGATATCCTCTTAATTGATAGCCTTCTCACACATTTCCACCTTCCTACAAGCCCCACCCTTTCAATTCACATCTAGTGCATATAATACACATATTTCCATGATTGATTTCCATAAGCTGCTATCTCTTGAAAACTTATAAGTAGAACACTGTATTGAGTACCATTTGCTCATGAGGACGACTAGTTGACCCTCTCTTAGTCACCACTAGTAAAATAGAGAAGTGCACTTGCTCCCTTCCTCTTGTTATAAGCATGATTCCATGTTGTGCCCTCCCATATCAATAGTTTACAAACCCATGTACACATCAATTTGATCCGATCACCATCTAGCATTTTCCTCAATAAACATAAACTTGAATCTAAGAATTTTCTTAAACACCAATTCACATGACCATTGCCCCCTCAAAACCTTATTGTTTTCCTTTTCCCCCCCATTGCACAACCCCACTTTCAACTACCTTGCACTACCCTAAAATTAAATTGAAACAATTGAAAGAAATGACCAATGTTTTCGTTTTTGGCAAGATTTCACCAAATTTTGATTTGAAATATAATTTTGACCATGTAAACAATGGGTCAATTTACCATGTTTGGAAGAAAAAAAAATTCAAATTGTCATATTTTTATCATAAGTTTTAGCAGGTAGCCAAGAATATAAAAGGATTATGTTTTTTTCTCCTTTCATATCTAGTATGCATCCAAATTAGTTAAATAATTTTGTGGATGATTGCTAATTTAGCTACATCACAAAATTGGAAAAAAACCCATGACAAAAGGGAAATATCCTTATGGTGAAAAGGATCTTATTCATGAATGCAAAATAAGGCATTCGCCTTCCTTTTGTAATAAAAAAGGATCATTTTTCTTTCCAATGACTAGAGTGGCATGTTGGTTGTTCATATATTGATCCTTTCCAACTCCTACTCCTCGACAATATTTGAAGAATTTTTTTATTCTTATAACATAGTGGCTCAAATTTGTAGGCAATTGAGTTGGAATCCATCCTCACCATGTGTCAACCCTTTTTGTCCTAAAGTTTCTATAACTTGAAATAAAGGTAAAAGATAAATAGCCACAAAAAAGTGAAAATTGAAAATACACAACAATGAAAAAAATCTAAAACACAAGACTAAACTAATTTTTATCACCAAATTTATTGCAAATTTTAACTTGGTACCTTGTTGTATGCTTGTGTATACTATTTTACTCAAAATTTGAATCATATCCTAAGTTTAGGTAACTTTCCAAATAATTTTAATATGTTGATTATTTCCCAATCCCCACCCATAAACATAAAAAATAAGTTAACATAAGATGAAAGATTATTTAAATAACACCATTTGGGGCAATTGTTATAGCTAAACCAATCAAAGGCCATCATTTTGTGAGCCTTTTACAAGCATTGGATCTTGTGCAAATGTAAGGGTGTTACTATTCTTCTTTGTCATAAAACAATTCATATAATTGCATAACTTAATTTGTCGCTAGCAATGGACCTACTCTAGCCATGTGGTGGGAAAAAGCCATAGACAAATTCTAAAAAGGAAGGAGGTTAGGGAAACTTTAGGGTTACACCTTTCCTAGTTAGCTAGTTGCTTGGGTTGTTGCATTCTCAAGTACCCCATGTGTTCATGCATTAATCTAAAGTATTTTCTTTTGGCAAAAGTAAATATGTGATCAAGTTTTTTAAAATGCTCTACTAAAGTGGTGGCTTCAGCACATGTTTGCCGAATAATTTATTTATTTTTTGAAGATTTCATTTTGAAAAATAATATAATTTGTGTCGAAGCCACCAAGGAGAGGGTGGTTTGTGCAAGGTCTGAGATTTTCTTTGGATTTGGGTTGTTCCAAGTGTGTTCCCATCAGATTCCCAATTATGTTCCTAGTGTGTTCTCAAGTTCCCATGTGTTCACCAAGCTGTCCCAATAACACCACACTTTATGGCATATCCTTTGCCCAAAATTCTACTCAATGGAAAGGTTAGTACATAATCTTTTGTTTTTGGGAGTATCCATAGTGTGGGTGCCTTTTTTTTAACATGCCAATCAAAGAGGGGCATCACCCCCCAAAATAACTCTTTGTTAACCACCCTCACAATTAATTAATTCAACTAACAAATACGTAAGCACACTCAGGTATGATACCTAGTAGAGTTCGAACCTGAGTTACCTTTAAAACAACAAAAAAACATTCGAATATGCAACATTACAACCAATTTTGTCATTGAAAAGTTAATAGCATCAAAACTATTTTTTAAGGGAAGTTTTTTAAAGTTCTCTTGGTAGAGTATTGGAAAGCCCTTGATGAGTAAAGTTTTATGAAGGTATTTTTTTTCATAATTTCTAGACATAAAAGTGCCAAAGAAATTAAATTTTGAGTGATTTTTTTCATTTAAAAAATCACAAAATCAAATTTCCATAGAAATTGGAATTTCATCATCCTTAGGCTATTTCAATAGTCCGGGAGAGTTTATTACACATTGGGAATGGGTGTGAGCATCGGGCCATAATATACATGAACCGTACAACTAGTCACATTATTAATACTAGAATCACTTAGAGATTGGTAATTGGGTGCCAATATGATGGAATTGACATCAATCATTCAATTGAATAAACCATCTAAAGTTTACTAGACCTCGGAATGGGCATGAGCATTGGTTTCTAACACCATAGTATTTTGGCGAGTTCAACAACCAAGTGTTGAATATTTAATTAAAATTTTAAAAACTCAATTTGACACCCATTTCTTAATTATTTTGCATATTCAACAAAATTTTAAGTATTAATTTGCAAATCAACAAAGGTTGAGTATCAATTCAATAGTTATTGAGATCGATTGCACTTTCATGAAATCAAAGGAGTTCAATCATCTTTTTTCTTTTAGAGCAATGAAAAAGCCATTATTATTCTATCTCATACTTTTTCATGTGCATGTACTAGGTAGAGAATCACCTTTTTATTTTGTGAAAATAGTAAACAAGACCCATTGGATGGGAGAAAAAGAACATAATGAATATATATATATACAATTCTAAATTTTTTGATATATTTATCAAAATTTTGAAAAAATCACAAATAATTTAATTAATGTTGAGTTTGGCCCACATATTGCAGTACACTCCAATTTTACAAGTAGGAAATTAGAATGAGCACGAGCATTTGTTTTCTAATACACGCAAACCTTACAAATGTATGTTCATGAGTGCCAAACCCATGAAATAGGTTCACATTCATTCTTGGCTAGCAAAAAATATCAACAATGACATCATTTGCTTGAAAAAATTCATTTTAATTATATTAAAAAAAAACCCCATAAAGTGGATTACACAATAGAATGGCGGTGAGCATTTCTTTCTAATGTACATGCACACCTTACAACAACAAGACTATAAAAGTTGCATATACCTAGTTGTAAGAATAGGTTTGCTTTGTATAGGTTTACAGTTGGATGCCAAATATCATCAATATGACATCATCAAACCCTAAAAGTTGATTCCACACTAGTAGAGTGGTCATGATTCTACCCATAATCTAAACTAGGGTTAAATAGGGTCCTTCTCTAATTCCACACTAGTAGAGTGGTCATGATTCTACCCATAATCTAAACTAGGGTTAAATAGGGTCCTTCTCTAATTCCACACTAGTAGAGTGGTCATGATTCTACCCATAATCTAAACTAGGGTTCAATAGGGTTCTTCTCTAATTCCACTCTAGTAGAGTGGTCATGATTCTACCCATAATCTAAACTAGGGTTCAATAGGGTTCTTCTCTAATTCCACTCTAGTAGAGTGGTCATGATTCTACCCATAATCTAAACTAGGGTTAAATAGGGTTCTTCTCAAATTCCACACTAGTAGAGTGGTCATGATTCTATCCATATTCTAAACTAGGGTTTAGGGTGCTTAGACTCCAAGATGCCATCATCATCTTTCCCCCATAGGCAACTTTGTTTTGAGGATCCTGAGGTCGGTGAGGTGGAGATGGGAGACGTGGGCACTATTGATTTGGTGTGCATAACACAAGCACGTGAGGTGGGATAGCATGGTTGAGATCATGGGGGGAAGGCTAAAGCAAAGAGCCAAGGATTATAATAATAGAAACTTCACAAAGCTCTACCAATGGAGAACAAGCAATCTATTCTCTCTCCCACTCCCACTCCCCTTCCCTCCCAACCCCACCACAAAACAACAACA
>Ga0209611_10012707_pt1 | contig 11770 bp, 9 predicted proteins | sample S1TSphgellanicum_3_FD_187693 | JGI IMG/M metagenome (GOLD analysis project Ga0209611, IMG submission 187693) | Host-associated microbial communities from peat moss isolated from Minnesota, USA - S1T2_Fc - Sphagnum magellanicum MG (SPAdes) (version 2) | ecosystem: Host-associated > Plants > Peat...
AAGGTTCTTCATGAACAGATTATCGAAATTGGTTGCCTACTTGATGTCTTCATGGGCAGTCACCTTGTTGATGTGTATTTAAGATCTTGGAGCATTGAGGACACAACACAGTGTTCAACATGATGCCCACAGGTGGTGAAGGCTATTGGAACTCTATGCTTGGAGGGCATGCCACGTCTAGGTATGGTGAGGAAGCTTTTGAACATTTTGAACAGAGGTATCATGGACATATGAACATCAATATTATCACTTTGTTATTATCTCGCCTTCAGTATCTGGAAGGATCTCCTGTTTATGGAACTTCCAATGAAGAGAAAACTCTCCGTGGATTTTGCAGACAGAAAGTGGCCATCATTGGACATTTTAGATTGAGTTTTCTGAAAGAAGCAGACTGTGCTCAGAAAGGCAGTTCATTTAAAGACTGATGACGGATGGTCACTTGACTGCTTCATAAAGTTGGTTTTATGACAACACAGGTGCTATGCTAGACATCCCTTTATGTTGCAGTATCTCAACAAGGCTGCATAATTTGGTGCCAGTTAAAGGGACCCAATAATACATCAACCCAGCTGTGGCTTCAGCATACATCTTAAAGCAATGGTTTGTAGCAGTTTCTGGACTCAAGCAAAGATGTTCCTGCACCTGGTTTATAGGAAAATGACAACTTGCCAGCTTATGACAATGACAATCCCCATTATGCCACAGGAAAATGACCCAATAATGCCATCTGGTGGTCCATCTCCAGACAACTTTCTAGGATCTACTTTGAATCTTTTGCATCACAGCGCCCACATTGTTTTAGAGATCAAGTTGTGTGTGATCAAAACTATGATCCAGAGAATTTTCTCTCCTTCCAGCTTTTTGAATTCCTTTAAGTCTATGACACAAATGCAAACTTTAACCAAAATTTACACTGGTCATCAGATGTATCCCTGGATTGTGGGCTTATTTTTTATGATGGTTGTTTGAATGGCAAGCAGGTTATTATCTCCCCTCTCTTTGTCATCTTGTATGGATGGTTAAACTGCCATGGCTACGCCTCCCATCTAGTAGTTCCTCTTCGGATTATTGAACAGATTGCTCGATTGTATGAAAGTTTTCCACCTCACTTGAACACTACAGCTGCTAAGTTAGCAGATGATTGAATCATTGTTTCAGTCCATTTTAGCAAGATTATGTTGTGAACCAGCAGTATATCTTTCACTGCAAAGTCTGAAGAGGTCAATATTGAAGCTTTGCTGATGCACCTTGCTACAATTCTTTTGAGTCTCTAAGCTGAGATTATGCAAGCTTTCCAACTGTTGCCCAAGTGATTTCTGTAAACTTTTGCACTATTTCTACATGTGCAAACTCTGTAGCTTTGTTGGATATGGTCTACACCTCAAGTCGCCCAAAAACAGTTATGAACCTGTTTCATGGAACTACATGGATTTTTCAAGAATTGGGATTTTCAGAGTTCCAAATGAACACCTTAAGGTGCAGTTTCTTATGGTTGGTTAATTGTCTGTTACATCAGTGAGATGAGTGAGCAGTTGAAGAAAGTTGCTGGTGATTGTTGTTGTTTGGTTGAAACCAGTGGCAACTGTAGTTCAAATTCCAATAAGGTTAACACATCTGTGGAGGCTAAGGAGACAAAAATGGTGCATGGTTTCTTTTGTCATGCATATTGACAAGTTTCGTCAAGTTGCAGTGAATGCCCATTTGAAGGTTGCTTTCTGAAGTTAGGTGTTTGTAGACACAAGGGCAAGTCTATCATCACATGCAGTTTGTGGAGAAAAGGCAATTTTGAGCCTGTTGTATGCACTTGGATATTCAAGTTTCATCACTTACTTTGGCAGAAATTGCAGAGGTTGAATTAGCCTGCTGCTCAGATTTCCCTAGATTTACTGTTTTATGCAGATTTTTATTCATTGTATGAGATTATACTGAAACAGATAGCATTTGTGGCCCCTTATGTAGAGGAACATTGTTCTCATTCATTAAGCACTCAGAGTTTTTTTAAGAGTGGGCGGGATCTTATCCTTAAGGAGTAGGCATAAAAACCCTCCCACTCGTAAAGCTCCTAATCTACTTATGTTTAGGTTCACAATAACCCTCCCCCTCCTAGGCCTTGTTCATGGTGGGTAAAGCCCGCAAATGGGGGACATTCCCAGAATGTGAGGCAGGAACAACTATGGCCTCATCCTAGTCCCCCTTATTTTGGTAAGTTCCCAGAACTTGGGTAAAGCTTTACCCTACACCTATGGTCAGTTGCATGCAATTTAGTGAACTGGTTTATCTAGGGTCCAGTGTCAAACATGAGGAACAGGTGGACATAGTGGGTCCTCAGAAGCTTCTGTCTCTGTTTAAAACCACAAACACTTCTGCCTTCATTATCAAAATTCTGTTAGCATGGAGATACCTGTAAATTCTATTGCTTCACTGACAATGAGTAAATGGTGACTTCGACAGTTTCTCTCCTCAACTACATCCAAGCTATGAGCCATCCTATATTAACAGGGCTTTCAGGAGGATTCAAATAGGGTCACATGATGAGAGAACTTAGTTTGCTGATTGTTATATTTCTCTTTCAAACTAATTATAATTGTAGGATGGAATACAAGCAAGCTCACCTCCCACTGAAGTAAATTGGCCCATCTCCAGGTCAGATATACATATGCAGATATACATACATAAATATTAACTTATATATTTTTTGCAAAACATATTAACTCCAAACTTTGTAGAAACTTTTAACCTAGGTAAGCAACCCAACAATGCAGGAGAAACATGAGATGAGTTCCACCCAAAGTCATCCCCTTACCAGAAAGTGAGTAATTTTCCACTTTTGATGAGTGGCAGTTGGATGAACCCCAATTTTAGAACCCCTGGCCACAACTGAACTGAGATGAAAGTCATTTGTGCCTGAGTGTGTTCCATAACGGGGGTTGTCGAAATTCTGGAATTCCTAGTTCTCTCCAATATCTGCTGCCAAATACTGTCTTTTCTGAATGTTGACATGGGCGATGCATGTTGGAGCAGACTGCCAGTTCTAAACCCTAGATATTTCTCTCTGCGCAGGTTGGAGCCAAGGAGGCCATCTACAATTTCAGAACTGAAGAGGATTTGACTCATGTAAATTCTGAATCTGGGCCTCTTTGCCAACTTAACTGGCATAGAGAAATGACCCACTTTGTTGCAACACATGAAGCTGAACCTTGGGATTCATTAGAAGAGAGGAGAGACATCAGGGTAAATAGAATACAATCGTGTATGATTGAAGATCAACTTGATCAGTTCACCAGTTGGAACAGATGTCTCCTCATCCCAAACCTGTTCTCATGGGTTTTGAATGTGAACTTGAGGTAAATGTGTTGGAGATTGTGATGGTGTGCAGGTGAAGCAGGGAATCCAGTGTCGCAGTTGCTGGGTGGATAGCCATCAATTGATGCCCTTGATTTCTGCATGGAAAAACAGGAAGTTGATGTTGCTTTGACCACATTGCAGAAAGGCTCCCCTGTCTTTGCCTACTGGCCTTTGCAAATTGTGTATTTGTCAACTGGGTTGATTACCTTTAATTTTACAAGCTTGGGTCTGTCTGGCCATACACACCTAAGCTAGATGTAGTATGGTCTGTGTGCATCTCTTGATCTCATTGTCTATGAGGAAGGTCTTCACAATGTCATCTTTTGGCACCATCATCTTGCAGAAGCAACTTGTTACTACAGATCACCACTTGTCAACGTGGAAGAAGTACAATGTCAGGTTAGTTAAGGTGTTGGCCTCAACAAGATTGTTGTGAAAGTCTTCCAGATTTGTCATCTTGGGAAATTTTAGTGAGGCACACATCAACTCTACCTGGGTTGCAACTTGAATAAAGCAGCTTCACATATCTCCAACGGAAGGAACATGAGGATGTGGGGGGCATCTGTTAGTTTAAAAGGTTTGTGGGTGTGTTAGGGTGTGTTGCTATTGGGCTTCATTGTGGTGCCTTGCAGCTGCAACCGCTTGGTACTTTTGCATGTGTGGAGTTGTCACTGCAGGATGTTGGATATCCAGTGACCCTTGGCAGTGGTGTGGCTGCAACCCAAGCTCACCTGCAGAGATCCACTCAACCCATTGCCTCAAGAATCTGAACATCTTTTCTTGAGGTTTGTCCAGCTGTGAATCAAACACGGACAGTAAATGGCTCACATGAGTGATGAAGAGGAGTTAATTGTTAGTTAGTTGAGCACTAACCCAGGGCAATCACAACAAGCTTGTGTGTATGATTTTGGCTGGACACTAAATCCCTCTACAAATTGGTGAGTTTCTTGAAGAATTCTTCCACTTGTTATACTGATTATGCTTCTAGCCTTTTTTGACCTATTCACCAATGGACAGAGACAGATATAAAGCTTGCCTTGGTTCTCCGCACTGCTGCATCAACACATCTTATTTCTTCTCCACTTCCAGAAGTCCTCTCACCTGTCTTCTGATACACTGTCCAACCTAGTGCCAAATTGACTAGGCCGCACTGGACTTGCAAAATTTGTTGGATAGCTTGCCAACATTTCTATTTCATGTTCATTGAATTATCACTCCATGATGTGTGGTATCATAAATTCCAAATGCATGATTTTTTCAGTACAGAGATGGATGCATTACAAGACACATGTGTGCACACTTAAGTGTAAACAATGGAGCCTATCAAAGTAATGTAATTTCCATAATGACCTGTGGAAAGGTCATTCATTACTCAGGGCCAAGTTGCAAAGATATGTACATTGTGGTAAAATTAGTACAATATATATTATGAGTTAGTAATACAACCTATTGGAGTTGGATTTTAGCTTCAAACAACACTGTACAATTCCCTTCAACTTTCTCTTCACACCAAATTCTGTCAGCCAAAGTCAGTTGCAATCCTGAGAAAGATGACGAGTGCTATTGCACCTTTCTGCCCTATTGCTGAAATATGGCGTGACCACCAGGTAAACCCTCTTGATGCCCTTCTAGTTGAAATGTTGAACTAGGTTATTGGCGGGACAGTGGGTGATGGTGGGTTGGAAAGAAAAAAGTTTGGACTGGACATATTGAGCTTTAAAAGAATATAAGAAACATTTGAAAGAAGCATTTCTTGTAGAGTACATAACCCTTTTGAAAAAGAGTTACATCCAGTAACCAGTCAATAAAACATAAAGGAAGACTGGCCACTCCATATTAGCACAAGTTACCACCATGCAAAGTTCAACACTCTTCATAGAGTCCATGAGTTTGTGCATCTAAACTAGAAAGCCCATTCTGTCACTCTTCCGCAAGTCTATACGTAGGCACATCCAAACGTCTATCACTATCTTTCAGCAAACCAATGCTCTTGGAGAACACACATTTTTCACTTGAGGACAAGTCAAAAAGGCTTTGAATTTAGCACAAAATAGTCCTCAGTGTCACAACGCACTTAAGTCAATTTGCAATGATCCACAAATTGTCAGAACATCGAGTAGCATTTTCTTGCCATTATTGATCACTTAGGCCACTGCATGTATCTGGGGTGTCATAAGATCCCTATTTGTAAAAATATGTACTTAATCATATGTTTCATATGATAAGACTATCCATACATTGGGATAGGTATGATTCAGGGTTTTATTTTTTCAAATTCCGGAAATAGGTCCACTGTGCAGGAAACCCAGGGACAATATTAAACAGGCCAAAGGAAATGAATGCAGTCCGCACAAAAGTGCTGCTGCGATTTTTTCCTCCAGTCTGCCCATTTGTCCAGCCATATTTTCTCAATTGACACCCAAGCATGTTTTGCACTCATAAACTCATATAATACAGCATGTTTTGCACTTGTAACCTCACATAACATGCCAATCAAGATGTTATATACCCTTTTATACCCCTAGTGTGTTCATAATGTACATAACATGGACTCAAAACATGCCTAGGCATGACAAAATGGGCAGACTGGAGGAAAAAATCGCAGCAGTACTTCTGTACTGACTGCATTATTTCCTTTGGCCTGTTTAATGTTTTCCAGAAACCCAGCATTCATTACCATGATATGTTTGGTCTGTTGAATGTTTTCTGGAAACCCAGCATTCATTACCATGATAGGAGACTGTCTTAGGTGGGCTATAGCATTTTTACAAAAGTGTCAAATTTTAGCAAACATATATCTCTTACATGCAAGGGATGAAATCGTGCAACTTAGTTTATTTCACAGATGTGTTACGTGGACCATGGCTTTCTCAAACTTCAATTTTTCTATTTCAGGTGAGGTGTCCTGCTTTATGCCAAGGTTAATATGTCACATTCTTGCAAACAACATATATATTGTTTGATGACTCGACATTTGGATGTGATAACAACACATGTATATCTTACATAAAAATGGATGAAACCAGTGTTGGGCGGATATCACATTTTTATGATACCCATCGAATTTGGTTTTCATAAAACAATCTATAAAACGGTTCAGTTTTCACTTTTTTTCCCCCTTATATTTATATGCCAAGCAAGGGTATCAATATTGTTTTTTTTTTCAAAAATCAGTTTTCAATATATTGGTTTTCAAAATTTTGAGAATAGCCAGTTCTCCTTTGTTGGTTCTCACAAACTGGGTATTACTTATTAATTGGTTATTATTAAATAAATTTCCAGAAATTAAAATTAAAAAAAAATCTCAATTTTATTATTTTTCTTATCAATGAAAAATTACAAACATTGTTGGAAACAACTTTTTAACACTAAATAATATTTTATTTATTGAAGTTTTACACCTCATCAACTTCATCCCTTTCAAATTCACCTTCAAACTTTTCTAACTCCTATTTTAGATCTACATCTTTTTCAAGGAATTCCATGAAGTTAGATGGAGACTTACAACATATTATACAATCATTAGGTCAATTTTTATTGATAAACATCAACTTTTCTAAATTTTCAATTTACAAACGACATCTCCTAAGGTTGGTAAGTATTCCAGCTAAAGAAAAAATTCTTTCTATTTCAATTTGAGATCCAACAACACCCAAAATTTGCTAGGCTAAAAATCCAATTGTAGGAAACATCGCTTCATGTTTCTGCCACCATTGAAAAAAACATTTGATGTCCTTAATATCCAATTGATATTTCTTGAAAACTAAGAGCTCCCTTTTCACAAGCTCTTTTGCTAATTCACTTGTGCTTACAACTTGTTCAAAAATATCTTGGTCAGCACAATTTGTATCTAAATTTACCAATGGATGTAAATGCTCATGACATTTCACCAACATAGGATACAAGGATTTTTTATCATATTCTTCAACAAGAGAAACACCTTGTTTTTTTCCAACAAATGAAGACACTATATAAAGACTCTTAAACCTAAGGTTTAATATTAAAAAAATCATATTATGAGCTTTCTTATTTTCATATTTTTTCAAGAATGAAAGGAAAAAATCTAGCATGTTGATTACTTCCTTTTTAATGTTAGAGGCTAGCAAAGATAACTCATTAGAAATAATGGAATCATCTTCCATTAGGTTTTCAAATGAAGGAATAATTTTTATTTTTTTTTCAGTATCAAACTCATGGAAATAGTAGAGTGTAAAGCATCACTGAAGAACCAATGTCCACAGGACTAATTAAGAGCACAAGCAAAAAATATTGGAGAAAAAAAATCCATTACAATTTGAGAATTGTGCCAAGTTAAAGGTGGACGCATTCAATTAATGACTTTCAAAGTAGTTTGTTTATTATAACAAGGCACAATGGTAGAACAAATTTATAAAGCCTCTTGAAACATAATGACCTTATTAGCAAACTTGTAACACAACCAATAATAAAAAAGATTAATTATCTTATATAATTCATAATTTCAAAAATTGTAAATTGTTGAAATAATAATGAAACAAAGAAGACTACTTGGTTTTCATTGGAGTGTTCAATTTTTTGGGGCGAATGTTAGTCTCAACACAAACCTTGTTCCATTCTTGCCTTCCCTTTCTAGATTTCTTAGGCCAAATGATACATTTTTGTAGATTTACTTGAGCAAATTTAATAGAAACATACTTTAAATCCTTACACACCTTTTCCTATGCAATGCCATAATGACATGCTTTTGAAAAAGCATGGCCAAAGCAAGTGCCCTTAAAGCTCTCTTCTAAACCAAAAGATTCATAGTTTACAATAGCTTTCAATGCAGTAGTCATTACATTGAAATTTAACCTTTCATCTTTAACATAACCAATGATTTTTTTTTTTAAAACCATATTTGTCCAATAATTTTGTTAGACTTCTAGCCAATGTTTGACCACTAATCTCTATCGCCTCAAACAAGCCAATAGTTACATGTTTTGGCTACCAATCATTGCTCAAAAAATTGATCACTATTGCAAAAACATAATAAGTTCCTTTAAACATCCAAAAATCAAAGCTAACTATTGCAGAAAAACAATTTGCCAATGCAGGAAGAACATACTATTGATTGGTCTTTTCAACGAACCTTGGTAATATATCTTTTGAAAATTGCCTTTTGGAAAGGAAATTTAATTTTGGACACAAATGTAAAATTAAATGTTTCAACCACATGTTTTCCACAAATTGAGTTGGTAAATTGTTTTTGACAATCAAAAGGCCCAAGTCTTTTTTTAATTCTTTTTGTGGCACATCCTTTTTTTTGAAGGCAAAGATTTTACTTCTTCTTCAAACATTTTTATAATAACAATGTGCTTTACATCCACATGTTTTTTTAAAGAAGTTATTCCATTTGTCTTGTAATAAGAAATTAGTCCTTTCCTTGTTTGAGTTTTTGAATTTATTCTTGTTATAAATTTTTGATAACAAAGGATACAACACATGATTTGTGTATTCTCAAAATCAATTTCTGTATTATCATTGACATAATAAAAACTCCAACACAAAGATAATCTTCCATGTGGTTGCTAAATTTTTCTTTATGCAGGTATTTTTTAAAGATTTATCTTCATTTATTTTTCTTTTTCATTTTATGGATTCTTGTTTGTTTATGTTTGCACACCTACATTTCCTTCCATAATTTCATCATTCATACAAATTTCAATTATCTCATTATTTTCCATTGCAACATTTTCACTTGCAGAGGATTATTCCATTGGTAGTTTTCACAAGAATATTTCTAGAGTTAAATAAGGCACAAGATTAATAGACAATTCCAATTTTTTTCATAAACAAAGAAAAAGAAAAAATCAAATATTCACAAAGGTTTAGAGTTTCAAAGAAACATTTACCAAAAAAATGGGTTTAAGGGTAAGAATTTGATTACACATCCATTGTAGTTAAAACATTTACAAATAATGGGGTTGAAGGTTAGGGAAAAGAAAAAAATTCACTCACTTTTTTTTCACTAAAATTACAAAAATGTATAATGATAATTTTAATAGAAAAATTGTTTAGGTTTATGGATATCCTGCACATTAACAAAAAATAAAAATAAAATTACATTCTAAACAAAAATATTGCAAGAATAAAATAAAAACCAACAAAAAAAAACTACTTAACAAAAGAAAACAAACAAAAAGAAAATTTTTAAAAAATATTCAGCTTCTCTGGTGATTACTATAAAATTTTCTTTTCCAAGCTCCAAGCTCTTCCAAGCTCCTCCTTATAAAACAAGAGGGAGAAGAGAAATACCAATCAACACAAGGCAACGAAGCAACAAGATAGCAAGGTGCAAAACAACAAGGCGACAAAACAACAAATGGGGATGGGGGGGGGTTAAAAGGTACCTTGAGGCAATGAGGTAGCGAAGTAAACCAATGAAGCAGTGAATGATGGCAGCATGATGAGGTAGGAAGCAACAAAACAGGGCAAATGAGGTAATGTGATGAGGCAACAAGGCGAAGTAGCGAGGTAACATGATGAGGCAATGCACAAGGCAATGATGAGGTAGTGTAATGAAATAGCGCACAAGGCGATGTGATGAGGCGACAAGCCAAGGCAATAGGACAAGGCAACGAGGTAGTAGTAGGATGAGGTAACAACTCAATGGGGTAACAATTTGAGGTAGCACAAGGCACAAAAAGATGAAGAGGTAATGACAAGACAAAAGATAAGAAGCAAAGGAAAAAGTAGAAGGGGAAAAAAAATTGAATGAAAGTGAGGAAAGGTGAGGAAAAAAGAAATAAATAAATAAAAAATAAATTCTATGATCTAAATTTAAAATCTAAACAACACAAAAACACAAAACATGGGGGAACACAACACACACAACCTTCGTGAACACAAGTGAAAAAAATGCAAGAGGAAGAAGTAATGTACAAAAGTTCATTTTATTAAAACAATTTAGGGTTTTCTTGAAGTGGCTGTTGGAATGTGGTGCCTCCACCTAACCCTAATTTTTTCACATAGGATTCTCTTGAGACCCTTACCTGGGTTAGGGGTCAGACCTTAATTGGGTCTCACTATTTTAAAAAAAAAAAAAAAACCGATTATCATCATCTGGTTCTCACACAACTCACACAAGTGAGAACTGGTGATCCGGTTTTCAGGCAGGGTATCACTCAGTGTGATACCCTGAGGGGTTCAAACTCTAATGCCCGATGAGATTTGTGATACCTGCCCAACACTGGATGAAACCACATAGATATATCATATGGAGGAAAGTGGTTTATTTGGGTTGTTTGTTTGCCATGTTGAGATCTCCCAAATCACAGTGCCTCTTGCTGCACTCTTGACCTACCCTTGGAAAACCCCCAGCGAGTAGGATTTAGTGAAGGCGATTTGGAAATTTTTAGACCTAAGGTGATATTGAATTTTCAGCTGATTTTGTCACTGCAATTTCAATTCAATTACAAAAAATTGTTTTGTAAGGAAAATTTATTTGGGTAACCGGTTCAGACTTGCGCCAACCGCACAGGCTGAGGAGGTTGATGGTGAGGTTTTCACTCTGTAAAAGACAAAAATAAATTTGAGGTAGAAGTCAGAGATATCAAAAGCATTGTTTTAAGAAATACTTTGGCAAATTTTGTTCAAAACTGCGAAAAACATGTTTTTTGAAGAGGAACTTCTGACGGCCAAATCTCAACTTTTTAATGAAAAAAAATCACCAGATTTTACATCAGGTTCCAGTTGATAACCAACAATATGGAAGGATACTTAATTACTTTACTTTTTAGCCAAGTTTGGGTAAACCGTCTTACATAGATGATGACAACTCAGACTACATTATAAATTCAAAATTTTATTTAAAACAAAAAACAAAAACCATTGATCGAAAGATATATGTGGAACCCATAATGAGAGCATTTTAAAAAAAAAGCCCACGTAACATCATATAATTTTGCTGCACAAAGGGTCACATGAATTTCAAAGGAGTCCCACATCACATTCATAGGAATTAAAAAGGGCTTCAGATCCCCAACAACAAGGGCATCAGATCCCGGTGAAAGCTGCAAACAATTAATGCATAATCATACCGAAATGTACAAACAATTAAATTGTGTATTATCAGAGTTCAGTTTAAGAGAAAATCAATCGGATAATTAGAAACTGACAAAATTAATCCAGCTGATCATGTAGTTGATCAGTTATTAATTAGCTGAAAATTTTCTCTACTGGATCATTAAGAGTTAAACTGGTGACAATTGGTTCTAATCTGGCCTGCAGTACCAGTGAGCACCTCGACGTTGCCCATGGCGATCATGGAGCTAATGAAATTGGCGGCGAAAGTGTTGAAATTGGTGTTGGCACTCACGAATCCTGAAGTGGATCCGTCGGATTGCAACTCGGCATCCGATGTCAGAAGTCCCAAACCCACTTGCAAGTTCCTGAAGTAGGCTGCGTC
>Ga0209611_10012709_pt1 | contig 11770 bp, 12 predicted proteins | sample S1TSphgellanicum_3_FD_187693 | JGI IMG/M metagenome (GOLD analysis project Ga0209611, IMG submission 187693) | Host-associated microbial communities from peat moss isolated from Minnesota, USA - S1T2_Fc - Sphagnum magellanicum MG (SPAdes) (version 2) | ecosystem: Host-associated > Plants > Peat...
CCACTCCCCCCAACAAACTTAAAAGGAAAAAAAGCAAGGCAGCTTGAATGCATGCTTGGGCCTTCCCATTGGCCAACTGAAATTTATATTACCAAAAGAGTTCGTCACCATTTTTGGCCTGGGGTATTACCCCTTGCAAAGAACACCCTACTTATTCTGTTTCATATTAATTAGTTGGGGGTGCCTCACAAGTTCAATTACTATTTTATTTTTTGGGCAATAAGCCAATTTTGATTGACCCATGGCAAAATAAGTTGAAACTATGAAGGCTCCCCAAAATAAAAGATTCTATGGGAAGATGATGTGCCTCTTCCTTTGGCTCGGCTATATAGGTGTGAAGGGGAGGACTTTGGGCAAAACATATGGGATTAAAGCGAGGTGCTATTGGGAACACCCTTAAGGAACACATTGAAGACCTAGGGAAAATATTGAAAACCCATTGGGAACAAAGGGAAAAAGAAAAAAAGAATCTCCCCCCACTCTCCCCAACCCAAAACTTAAAATAAAAAAAGAATCAAGGCACTTTGAGTGCATGATGAGACCTCGCATTGGCTGCATGAAATTTCTGTTTCCAAAGTTCGTCACCATTTTCGGCCTGGGGTAATAACCCCATTATAAACTGGGGGTACTGAGGTATTTTAGAAATTCCTTTTGGGTTTCTATCCATTTAGGTATTCTAAATACTTCAAAGATGTATGTAGATCATACAAACAGACCCATTTAAATGAAAGTCTCTTTTCCCACTTGCCTCCCCCTATTTTCAGGCCTTCACCCTCAAATTAGAGAAGGCCTTGCACTAGGAGCAATCATATAGTGTATAGTTTGCTTGCACACCATTTGCCATCATGAGCAATAAGCTGCCATAGTGCACAAATTTACATGTACAAGTTATAGAAATTGAATGGTGTGAGTACACACACCCACTCAATGCAATTGAGTAGGTCTCCACATGTTTCCTTACCGTTGATGAAATACTGAATGTTTTAACAAAATTTTCAAAGCTTTCAAAGAAGCCATTTTATTTCTGAAACTTGGCAATGAAAAATTATGGATCCAAAAAAAATTTGGTGGAGGCTTGGTTCAAGAAAGTGAGCAATATGGAAACCTTAACTACGTATCATCCAAATTGTCTAAAATACTAGAGTTTGTTTCGAGGAGAAAATTTGAAATGTTTTGAATTCACCTGCCCCCAAAAGTCACAAGTGTCCCCCACCTCCCCCACATGCAGAACTTTAGTATGTAAAAATTGTAACAATCTCACTAACATCATATTTCTAGGGTTAATATTCATAGCACCGGGGCCAAGGACCTAAAATTTATATATTACGTACCCATTTTTGCAAAACCATAAATTTCAGTTAAATGGTGTAAAAATGCCACATTCCTAATGACTAGGATGTTACAACTTCTAACTTCCATTCAGCAAATCAAACTCTTAAGCTCCAATCACACTTGGTGTTAATGACTCTAATGTTAAGTCCCCTAACACCAATTTACATTTACAAAATAATTCTAGCTACTTAGAGCTTAAACTTACTTATGATAAATTACAATATTAAATTAAATTTTTACACTCTTATTACTGGCTATGATGTTACAACTCTTATTAATAATTAGGTCATATTAAACCCTAACATTTTCTAATGATCATTTGCACTTGTGATGATGGTAAGTTTCTTTTGCACATTGTTTTTTTTATTATATTGAAAAAGTGGTAGATAAGTGAATGGATGGATAAGTGAGTACATATGGTGTTTATGGCTTAGGGAACATTGGTACACAATGTTAACATTGAGTTAAAAAACCCTTTGATGGAATGCTAACTAACATTATCCTTTGATTGAAAAAATTTAAAGATTTCTTGTTAAGTTATTATGCTCATAACATTTCTTAACATTCTCGAACACCAATTACCACATATAATACATTCCTCCCTATAAAGTGGAATCAAAGATTGATATCATATATACATATCAACCTTTTTTTTGCCTGTGAAATTTTGTGATAGTTTGAAAGTTTTTGTTTGTTTACTAGTCTTCTGGAAAAAAAAGGTCCAATTTTTTTTTTAAAACCTTGAAAATCACCAGATTTCAACAAGTAGGTAGCCAAAAATATGTCAACATGTTTACATATATATATTTATAATTAAAAAAATCAGCCTACAAATGATTGCCACCTCACCTACATGACAAATACACATGTATCTCTCCTTCCACATTAAAGCCAAAGGCTCACACTTTTTTCATAAGAAAAATGGATTATTAGGGCCATAGTGCTAACGAGACTAATGTTTAGTAATTTGGGTTTGAGACAGATTTATATCCTATAACTAAAATCAAATCTAATTTTTTTGTAAAATTGAGTAATTAAAAAAAATAGAGATATATTGAAAATTTCTATTCTAACAGATAATTAGAAGTACTCAGTAAAGCCAAAAGGAGTTTTGCTTTTGTATTAGGTAGGCAGGTAATTCATTCATGATAAACCGGACTGGTGAAGGAGGTGGACAGGGGGGGTTGGCGTCGATTACTTTCACCGCGCGATTATTCCACACATAGTTACCGTCTTTAGTCCGGGCAGCATCTAAATTTGTTTGGATACCACTGCCCGATATTTAATGGGTAAATACCCTAGGACCTGATTCGCTGATTTTCGGCTAGTTAGGTATCCTGACCCTATTGGGGGAGGTATGTAGGAATCGGTAAAAAGAAAAGCACCCTATCGATCAGCAGGTAGCTATGAATAGATAAACAAAAGTACCTACCCTGCTGGTGGCTGGAAGGTCGGAAAAAATGAGAATGCCAGGAGGGACATAGGTAGGTCGCTGTGGACAACTTCTTGTTTTGATACCTACCCTGAGTTAAACTAGTGAGGTAGGTAGTCACTAATCATGATTAAGTCACCTGTTGAGTGATTTGATTAAGAGTTTCTACTTCGTCTGGTAACTTATGCCTTTATCTAGTTCACGAGATTAGTGGGTACTTGACTAATTATGGCTGATTAGTAGGTGTGTAGTAAATGCGCCGTCTTCCTCCTGCTGCGCTTCCCTTGGCTTTCTTGGCGGTCCCTGGTCTTCATGTGTCTTTTGCGTCGTCGGTTTTTGTGAACTACGTGCGGGCGCCTCTCCTCCGCGAGAGAGAGAGAGAGAGTCGTCCTTCGTCTCCTCTCTCTTGGCGCCAACCGAGTGAGTCCCAAGAAGTGCAAGAATAATGCCAGCGGAGAGGATGCGCATCCGAGATCGCACGCTGCCTGTGCGGCGGTTGAAGGAGCGCATCATCGACAAAATCAAATTGAATCGTGTTACTCTCATCTGTGGCTTCACCGGATCAGGTATACTTCCGTCGGCACTTTCTCTTTTCTTTTCTTGTCTATTTCTCTCTCTCTTTCTCTCTTCTGGTTTCATTTTCTACCTCGTTTTGATTTGTTTTGTGAGTCAATGAGATGGAAAAAGGAGCACGAAACTCGTCAATATCTTCTTGTGTTTCTAATTTGGATTTTCTTGTCGGGATTTGTCATTGTTGAAGAGAGATTGTTCCGTTTCCGTGAGATTCAGGCTTTGTACGCCAACATGTTGAGCCAAGATTTTCCTTCCTTGGATTTGTCGGTATGCTGTGGGGTTTATGAGGAGGTTTTGGAAGTCGTTCTTGTAAGCTCAGTGTGGACGCCTGCTGCTACGGCATAGTTATGTGATGCTCAGAACGCCGTCGATGATGTCTTAGAATGACATTATCGCTTTCGGCCTTGTGGAGAAGTGAGCAATTGGAAGGTCTCTTGTCTAGAATCCATCTTGACCGAATTACGCCGCTGAAAACCGATCGACTTGGAAGAAGTTGCAAACTGGAGTGTAATCTCTCTGGACTTTCTGAAGTTCCGGTATGATCTATACTTTTGTTTCTACAATTTGCTGAATTATTCATCGGTGATTGTTGTTTTGTAGGTAAGAGCTCTCAGGTTCCTCAGATGCTCTTGGAGGAAGGCCTGGCACCAGTGTTATGCACACAGCCTCGAAGGCTTGCTGTTGTGGCAGTAGCAAAGCGTGTTGCCAAGGAGCGGGGCTGTGTTCTTGGGCAGGAGGTCGGCTACCACATCGGGCAGCTAAATATCTCATCCTCCAAGTACTCTGCTAATCCTCCTGTACCAGACAAATCTATGATTTCTTGGTTGCAAAGTCCTGCAGACATTGAAATTCTTATCCATGCAAACAACCTTGACAAGGACATGACTTAGAAACCAAGTCAGTCCTACTGGGCAAACATCAGACATATGCAACACACCATGTTTATCTGATGTGGAGAGAAGCTACATTTGCTGGAAATTGTAGCTAATGCTAGAAGATGGTCACATACATAAATGCCTGTTGCAGGTCCAAGATTGTATTTGAAACAGCAGGAATTCTTTTAGAGGAGCTCAGGACTAATGGTGTGGCAGCTCTGGCTCGATATAAAGTTGTTGTTTTGGATGAAGTGCACGAGCGCTCTGTTGAATCAGACTTGGTCTTGACTTGTGCGAAGCAGCTGATGCTTCGGAATTCCAATATCCGGTACTGCACTTCCCGCACCATGCAAGACACAGAAAAGGGAACATCCTAGAGAATATTACTAACATGCAGTTTCAGTAGAACTTGCTTTTTCATTCTCAGCTTGCATACTGGCTCCAGAGTTTTTTTGATAGTTTTAACTTTCCAGGGAAAAATCCTGATTAAAAGATCTAAGTATTTGTCCTTTTTTCAGGTTGGTTCTAATGTCTGCAACAGCAGATTTCCAGAGATATAAGGAGTATTTTAGTGAGCTTGGCAAAGAGGACAGGCTTGAGACGATTGCCATCCCAAATATAGCAAGTGCTCTCCAGAGTTGTTTGCTGCAGACAAAACTCAAGTACTTGGAAAATGTGAGTTCCTCACTTTCACCTGAGTTATGCCACCTATTCTAGCTATCAGTTGTTTGAGTTCACTGTCTCAAAAATTTATGTTCAGATGAAGTTACAGATTTCCCATAAGAAAGATGTTGCATGTCCGTTTATAGAGTAGAGGAGCAACTCTGGAGTGCCATACTGATAGAGGGGAGTTCACCAAAACTCTACACCTTGCAATGTCGAAATAACTTTGACCCTAAATGCTCAAAAGTGACTGACTTAACTGACTTTCTGCAGGTGGTTGACCAGCTAGGCAACCAGGCAGAACATGTTTCTGTGCTCACTAAAATGCAAATTGACCCAACTCCAGCAGAATGTAATACAGATATAGGGCTTGCAACATTCTCAATGATTCGGGACCTTATTGTCCACCTCCATGAGAATGAGACTGATATCTCAAAGAGCGTCCTTGTTTTTCTACCGACTTACCGGGCCTTGGAGCAGCAATGGTCCCTTCTCACAGAAACAGGATTGTCTTTTCGTCTGTATGCTCTCCACAGCAGCATTGATATGGAACACTCCTTGAAAGCTATGGAGGTTGCTTGTAACTTTAACCGCAAGGTTTGTCATTTAGATTTTGGTTTCACTGCAATTCTGATCTTTGTTTCAATCCTAGCATCTATTTTGGTGTGAAATATTGAGAAACCTTAAATATAACTCCCTGCTTGAAATGTAATTATTCATCTTGTGTGGCTGCTTCTCATTTTTGCAATCAAGGGTGTGATTTGGAATGTAGTAACCAATCTGGATCACATGCTAGATCTTTGTTTACAAGTTATTTTGGTCAGAGATATCTAAGTTATGAAGGTCTAACCTATGTGTGGAATGATGGAGCTTATTCAAGTGCTTGGTGTGAAGTCTCACCTGTGCAGGGTTATAAAGTTTTGGCTTGTACACATTTCTATTCACACCCTGGCTGGCTCTTCATGGCAGGTCATTCTGGCAACAAATGTTGCCGAATCATCTGTGACAATTCCAGGAGTTTCCTTTGTTATTGATTCTTGCCGCTCCGTTGAAATATATTGGGACACTGTCAAACAGCTACATTGTTCTCGTCTCGTGTGGATATCACAATCTCAGGTCATTTTTTTGGTTGTTTGAAGTTACATTGAAATCTCTTTCAAAGATGCTCCTCTTGTCCTATCATCTCACCATTCTTGATGTAGCAAATGTTCCTATTTCTTGATTATAGTCGGTGCTTAGGTTGTTTTAGTACGGAGAGTGGCTTTTCTGAAAACATTTTGTGTGGATGTGAAGGCAGAACAACGAAAGGGAAGAACGGGACGAACATGTGACGGGACTGTTTACCGTTTGGTCACGAGGGATGTATTTCATACATTTGAGAAGTTTGAGACCCCACAAATGCAACTGCTTTCTTTAAGAAAGCAGGTCCTCATTATTGCAAGTGCTGAATCAAAAGCCATGAATGACCCCATTTGTAAGCTATAAAACTACCAATCTCAATTTGCTTAGTGCAGGGAGATTTCTTCTTTCAGAAAAAATGAGGATTTTCAGTCAAGATGAGGGAACTAGAAAAATATTCACACAGACATTGCTTGCTGAATGATGCAGTTGTTTAATTTCCCAACTTCTTTGTTTTTGCCATGAGCTTTTTCCTACTCTTATTTCTTGTTTGTTTGATCCCTCTACCTTGATGAACAGTCAGTTTCCTTCTGGCAACTCAGCTATTTTTCCCTGTTTTGTATCAAAAATTGCAGCGCTTTTCCAGAAGTGCATGAATCCTCCGGCCCTCACTACTGTGATAAACGCTCTGGAGGTATTGGAGAAACTACAGGCAGTGGTTGTGTTATCTGATCAGAAAGCCAGAGATGCCTACCAACCAACAATGTATGGGCGGCTGCTAGTGAGCTTGCCTGTGTCCTTGGAATCAGCCATCTTTGTCATCCATGGAGCTAACTCTGGGTACTTAAGAGAGAGTGTTGTACTTGGTGCAATAATGGACACCACTCCATTTCCCATTCTTCAGCCTTTTGGCCAGCAGCTTCAGGTATGATCCCAGGTTTAACTTGTGTGGATGTCCACATATTTCAAGGTTTGATCCTTTCTCTGGACCTCTTCTTAGTTGTGTTGCTGACCTATTCTCACATGCTCTGTATATGACATGCTTTTCTGCAGTATCGATTGAACCTACACTGCTACTATCAAGAGGAAGGTGAAATGGGTACAGGAGGTTCTCCTATGCACACTTCAGTGCTTCTTGCCAACCTACATGCATTTGAGTTCTGGCAGCGGACATTCAAGGTGGGCCTGCCTTGCTGAATACGTATATGAACCTGTTTCACATTGTCTGTTGGACAGGTTCCTGTCAGGCCAGAAATAGCCCAAGGTGAGATGTAAAGTGAGGAAAACCTCTCCATGGAGAAGAATGTCAATGAGAAATAGAGGGCGATCTAGAGCTCTCTGTGATCAATCAAAGTTCATGCACCCAGTTAATTTGCTACAAGCCAGAATAATCTGGTAGAAGAACCAGGTCTGAAGAACAGGGCCCCTCTGTTGCTAGCATTGTGAGTTAATATAATTGAAGTCCTCATATGCAGGACAAACATCGATTGGACAACTTGGAAAACCTTGTACAAAAATCAAGAAACAAAAATCAGGCGTCTTCCAAGATTGAATGGGGAGCATTGGAAGTGGATGAAGTGGAGAGAAATTGGTGTCTTCATCATAGTCTCTCATTGTCAGCACTTCATGCTGTTGCTGAGACAGGCAAGTCCATTTTGGGGGAATAATTGGGAGCTATTGCTAGAGGTTCATGGGCACATTCTGTGTCTTTTGCATTGTAACTGGGTTGGTTGCTTGGTATGCTGATGTAATTCTTGAGTAGTTCTTCTATAGTCCAGAAACATCTATCATAAGCACATGTGTTCATGGGCCTGGAAAGCTTAAACTCAACTATGTCACTTTTATGGTACACTATCTCATCATGTTTCAATTATGTGTGGCCAAACATGTTTGCAGCGGATGTAATGAAGGAAATTATGCATCGGTTCAGACCAGAGTTTATGCATCTAGTCTCCGGTCCACCAGCATACTATGTGACTGAGGGTAATAGCCATAGCTGCATGGTGCAATCCAAACTTCAAGGACCTAGAGTTAGTTATCTCTCAGTGGATGGGAGCAACTTTACCAAGGATGAGGAATGCCAGACTTGTGGAGGACTGCCTTTTGTACAGTCAGGGGTATTTCGCAGAACTGAGGATGAAAAGAAATTGATGACACTTGCAAAGAAAGTGAGTTCCATCTTCTACCTCTACCTTAGTGTCAACATATACAAAATATTTCCTTTAGCTGTGAGGGGTATGATGGATTGCACATTCACTGGTTTGATAGATTCATCCACTGGTAATCTCAGGTCTCATGGAGGGATGTGCAGCCCACTAAATTGCTGGAGCAAGAAGATTTAACTTTCAGCAAAAGACCTCAGTGTAAGTTCTATATTCTTGGAACTTGCACCCGAGGTACCAGCTGTCCCTTCTCCCACTCATCTTCAGCGAGGCGCCAACATTGCCGCTACTTCATGTCTCCCACTGTAAGTCAGTTTGTGTAGTTCTTCTGTGATGGTGAAAGTCTGTTGAAATGTTAAGTTCAAGCTAACAATTTCTGCAAGTTCTAGTTCAGAATTGTTTTATCACCCCTTCTGCTCAGGCATGTTCAGTGCTTGGTTGCAGGGTTGTCGTTATGGCAACAGCTGCGCATATTTGCATGAGGTGATACAGGGAGCTGATTTCCTATCAGATAACTGTGCTGTTGAGTTTGAGGAAGTCATTCCATCAACACAAGCTTTGATCAACCTTATTCCTTCTAATACAGCCTACTGCAATGGCTTTCTGTATAAGGAGAGGTTTCAGATTCTATTGCTAGGAGAGGGGGATTTCTCATTTGCTCAGAGCCTGGCAGACCATGTTGAACCAACCAGAATCATTGCAACATCACTAGACGAAAAGGAGAATGCCCTATTAAAGATGCCCTCTCTGCAAAGACGGCTCCATCAACTTTTGGATGTTGGAGTCCATGTGAAATGGGGCATTGATGCAACAAATCTGTTGGGTCAAGGCTCAGCTGGTGACCTGGATGGTGGGAGCAAGAAAAATGTACAGTGTGCTGTGCCATGGGACTGTGTGGGCTCCATCATGTGGAACTTTCCATTCTTGGGCATTGATGAAGATCTTGAAGTTCACAGACAGCTTATGCTTGACTTTTTTGCCTCAGCTGCAGTAACTCTTTTCACAAGAAAAAGGGAGGGGATCCGTGTTTTCCTCACGTTATGCAATAACCAGTATTGCCGCTGGCAGGTGAGTCTCAATGTGTGAGGCTAATTCTTGAAGTAAAATGGAGCAGCAATTTATTAGCATGTGTAAGCAAAGCATTATAATATACAGGACTTGCGGATGATCTCTGAAGCATTGCTGCTGCAACAGGTGGAGCGGGCTGCCAGGGAATGGTTCTTTTTCCTTGAATGCTCTATTCCTTTTGACACACATACATTTGGGTCCTACAGGCCCATTCGCAATAATTTAGAGGTAACTCTTTATAAACTATTCATTGTACATATTTTAGCTGTGATCTTGTAGCATGTATGCGGCAGGTCTTATGCACAGCCAGATGCAGGGGATTGAAGGGTAGTCTTTGTGAATAGCTCTCTCCAGAACTCACTGAGGGTGTCGCCAACTGTGAACTCCATATCTTAGAGGGTGACTTACACTGCAAGTACTAAGCACATCTGAGAGTGATCCAAATCTTGAGGCAAAACAACCACCAACTTCACCTAACATGATATTCTAGAATATACAGGGAAGTCTGAGATCTTCACTGGAATGAGAGCTCAGAGCTTTCAGAATTTCAAGACCAGGGAAGTAATTGCCTGCTCTTTGGAGTCCCTTTTCTTTGTTGGACGACTCCGTGCCTGAAAGTTGTTGTGTATTTTGTGCATGTGATCAACACATCACAAAATACAGTCTTTTGAATACAATATCTCATCAAAAGTAGCAACTTGTCTTAACACTATTCAGAAAGATATGGCTTGTGTCTGGCTAGTTGCACGGAACCTACCTGATTTCAGAGCAGGTCTGATGTCAATAGAAGATTCACAGTAGGGATGACCATGGATATGAGAGGGTAGACCCAAAGTTGTAAGCTGCTACATAAGCCTTTCCTTCCTGCTTACATTTCATGATGCTATTTTGGTTGTGGATGCAGTCACATTTTCCAGCTGAAAAAGCAGTGGTGTATGTATTTGGGCTCTACCCAGTCTGTGAGGTCTCCCTCAATACTCGTTTGGAGAACATGTTAGCTGTGGCAACATAACCTTGGTGAAAATTTGACACATTTTCCTTGTTACTAATTATTTTGAGGGTAGGCTTCTTGGTACTCTTATCTGTTTGCTGAGTCAGTTATGAATGCCGTTTGAAAGTTCTTGGGTGTATACTGTGACTGCATTCAATGTGCACTTGCATGCTTAAAGCAATAAAAAAGACACTATTCTATGTTAAATTGGATAAAGGATGAGTGTTGAGTGCCCCAAGCGGCAAGATTTTCTGCAGACCTTTCTTGTGATGTATTATTATGGGAATTTTGTTTGTGGGGTCTCGATTCGCTTGACAAACTACTTGGTGGGCCCTCACAGAAAGTGAGATGGGAGATGGCAACATTGAATTGAGAACCAAGATCAGTTTAAGGTAATCCTCTTTTCCAGTTAATCCATTCCTTGCAGTTAGAACATGTGGCAAAGAAAGAACGAAAGTTGGAAGGCCCCTTATGGTTTTGGTGCACGACTACATTTGATCAGACTTTTGTTCATCATTCTCCTTGGCTAGCTTATAGTACATTGAGAAAATCTGATGCAAGACTGATGCTCTACTATGGTGGTCTGAACAACTTGTCCTCCTCTTGCCTACATGTTCTCATTCCTTGCAGTGATGTCTTTTGATCTCTGCACAGGTATATTTCCTACATTATGAGAAGTTAAGCTGATGTCATGCCATGATCTGTAGAATGGACATTGGCTCTGCAACAATCTTATACCTTGGGAACTTGGAACTCACTTGTCAGTTTTCTATGCATAAAGCTAGCAAGTTTGTTTTGAATAGAGTCTACTGGAATGAAATGCTGAGAGCATCTCAAACCTGACCCTCTGTTGTGGGCCTCTATTTGTATAAATGTAGCAGTGTTTCCCCATCCAAAAAAGTGGAGTGTACTGACTCTTTAGAGGGTACTGTATCTTGAGCACATGCACATTCCCAAACTCGGTCTTGTGCCTTTTGATGGCCTACTGTACCTAGACTTCTTTATTGAACATTTATTTACTTCAGAATGTTTGGCAGTTTGAAATTTAATTTGCTAAAGTTTCTTCTACTGAGCAATAAGCAAGCAAAGTAGCTGTTGTTTTCATATTAGTACCCAATGGTTGGGATGAGATTTACAATTTCAACAAATATCAGTATCAACCAGTGAAGATCAAGTGATCAAATGGGATGACCTGTAGACTTGGAGCCAGATCTTTTAAAATCTAAGCTAGGGAACTGATGGTATTTAGCTTCATCAGAGGAGTTTCTTGTCCCAATCACCAAGCTGGAAAACCTCAAAATCTGTTCAATGCTCCCAGCCATCTTTCAATTTCACTACCTGGCTGCTCACCTTGGAATAATTCTGTTCAAGAAAATTCAGCCTGTTTGGATCTTGTTACCTATTTTTTCAGTTTTCTATTCAAGAGTTGGGAGGAAATAATTGGCATATCCAAGATGTGTTGTGACTTGCCACTCTTCCTATTTCAAGTTTGTTAAAACGTTTTTTGTTTGGCAAAACTATGGCTTAGCCTAAAACCGTAAGATATGGGGCACAC
>Ga0209611_10012710_pt1 | contig 11768 bp, 12 predicted proteins | sample S1TSphgellanicum_3_FD_187693 | JGI IMG/M metagenome (GOLD analysis project Ga0209611, IMG submission 187693) | Host-associated microbial communities from peat moss isolated from Minnesota, USA - S1T2_Fc - Sphagnum magellanicum MG (SPAdes) (version 2) | ecosystem: Host-associated > Plants > Peat...
GGGGGGGGGGGGAGGTGGAAAGAAAAAAGAAAAAGAAAAAAAAGAAGGGGCCTAAAATAATCTCTGACATAGGTACAAGATCAGATGAACTTTGGCAGACACTTCGGTGCAATAAAAGGTTCTTTTTTTTTTCTTTTTCTTTTTCGCCCTCACTCCCACCCCCCCAAAACTGAAAATGAACTGAAAAAAGTATGTCAGCTAAAGACAATTACTTTTCCGGGTGTTCTGTTACTGACAGAACGGGTCATTCGGAGTGGTTCCACCGACCATTCAGTTTGGACACATGTTCTGCAGTGGAATCTGTCAGGGGTAATGTCCTTTTGTTAATGTCCCCTTTTGTTGCCAAACTTGAGGTATTTTTTCCTTTGCCCATTTGTGAGGAGTAAAAGGGCTTTCATATGTCCCCCCCACCCCTTCCCCACAAAAGACAAATAATAATAAAATAATAAAATAATAATAAAAAACTATACATATTGCTGATTTCTTCACAAAGATTGTCATATTTTCTTGCTCTTTTATAACTTATGCATTTCAACATGTAATATAATAATTTTAAATATCCTTCGCTTGCATTATAATATTCTCAGCATTAATTTTTTAAATTTTATTTTGATACATATTTATAATCATTTGTTATGTTTTTATTCATTCTTTTTTGCATTTGTTTTGACATTTCTTAATTTATTTTTATAAACTCAAAAAAGGCAATGGATTGTATTAAGATGAGAGTGGAGGATTCCAAAGCAAACCTTGTGTCAAAGTTTTTGATGTTTACACAATGATATTCACCAAACATTTTGCATGCAAATATCTCATTCTCCATCAAAGTTTGAGGTCATATTGTCAAGCAAGCAAAGCATTTACAACTTAACAACAACAACAAAAGAAAAATCAAAACGAAAAAAACATGTCGGTAACCAAGGCTTATAACCCCTTAGGTTTCTAAAATTTTTAGTCATTGGGCAGCTCAAAAATTTCAAAAACTTTGACACTCTTGACAAGGAATGAATTTCTCAAAAAAATCAACAATTTAAACAATAATTGATTAACACCAAATTGATTTAAGTCCTATGGTATTGTAAAAACTTTCCATTGTAATTGCACCAACAAGGACATTATTTTTGTTTGAGGCCCGGATGGAGTTTGATTAGGTAAGTGGCAATGACTAAACTTGAATGAACTTGTGTTATGGTTTTACTTGATGATTTTGGGCAAAAGTATTTTCAATATCCCCTGGTAAAAATGTGGAATAATTTTCAAAATAATGTCAATAAAATTTAATATATTTAAAATTTCATTATATAGTAAGAATGCAAAATGTGATAGCCCAATCCATAATGATTTTAACCTAAATTTGAAAATCTATATAACACATGCCATCACAAAGAAAGCACCTACAAATGAAAGCTGATTTCAAGAATCTCACATAAACTTTGTCATTGAGCTTCCATAACAAATCATACATGATTTTTTGGTTTTCCCAAATTCTTCAAGAAAATGAAGATGTCATTGACTTTATGACCTTTCCAAAATAATCCAAATACTCACAAAAAATCCATATTGTAATATATGTTATAAAATAATAAATGCATTTGTAAAATTAAATGGCCATACCAGGTATTTTAACATGGTCAAAATGTTATTTTCCATTCATCACCTTCTTGGATATAAATAATTGTTAATTCATTTAGTATTATTCTTGGTATGCATTTTTTCATGACCAAAGTGATAAAAGGATATCAATTTCTACAATGAACCTATTCAATCTACAATCATTGACAAAAATTCGGAGGAATAAATCATTTTTTCCTGATGGATACGATTAGGGCACCAATCAAGAATTTAAGTGTTAAACGTTTTGCTTATTGTAATTCAATCTCAAATTGTTTTAAGTTCATGCTATGTTAATGTTAGATGGGTCATCATGGCCCAATTATGTGTCTTCTCTTATATCAAACTTGCAATCATGTGGTTGATAATTACCTAAAGTAATTACACTATTCTTCATGAAAATCTTTTTATCATATCAAATGGTATTTAACATGATCTACTTGTTTATCATGTTGAATTTTTTTTGTATTAACATAACAAATTTTACAAATGCAAATTTTTTTTTGACACCACACAAAAAATCCCCTATTCCCATGAACAAAGGTTTGAAACATTGGAGCAAGGTCTCATGTCATTTCCCATCATGGAATTCCAATCACTTTGTATTCAAGTTCAACCTCATGTCCACACTCACCCCATAGTTTTGAGTAAACAAATATACGTTGAAAATTATGATGTGTTGTGATAGTATTACTCTTATCTTGGCTTTCGTATTGCTACCTTGTACTACTAGTGACAATCACTTATGCAAATGATAAAAATTAGGTGGAGGCAAATTATTTTCCAATTGTGGGAATTTAACCATGAATTGATATTGCGGAAACCCAATTTTTGAATTTAAAAACTCAAGTAATAATGTTATATTAAGGTAATTAGGTTGATAGGAGTAATTTGGTGGGTTGTGGTATTTTGGGAAAATGTATCTATAGTTCATGTTTGATATTGATACGCTCAAATTTGTGGTAAAACAAATTGGGATTATTTGAGTTTGATTGCAAATGGGATTTGACTCAATTTGGAACCTTGCTCCCTAGGCAAAGGTATTACATTCATTCACAATTAAATAAATCTTTGTTTAAAATTTTGCCAAATTTTCAATATCACAAAATTGAAAAGAAAACTCTACTTCAAACACACTAAAGTTTAGGTTTTAAAAAACCAAAAAATAAAACCCTTGTTAAGTTTTTTTCTTTCTTTCATAAGATCCTTATTCTAGTGACAATGGATACATCAGAACTGGTTTAGGGCATGATTATTGAGTCTTATACTATTTCATTCTAGCAAAATAGATTTTGATTTGAAATTTGTTCTAAAGGAATGGAAAAGTGGTTTTTCAAATTTTTGTTCTTTCAAATTTTTCTTTGTCAACACCATTGTCACAAATGATGAAAATGATGAACAAATTTTATATTTTTTTACATCAATTTGCAATCCCATGTATCTTCAATTGAATTTGAATTCGATTCAGTCAAAGTGAAATTCAATTTAAGACTTGAATCACATGACCAACACATTCTTCTTCTTCACAATCTTTCACTCTTTTGTGGTTTGTTGGCAGAATTTCCTTCCTTCTTTGATCTGTTGTTGTTGCTCAAGAATGTGAACCTGATCTTGTCTTGACAAAAAAATAAGTTCAATGCTTGACACAAACCTTGGTTCCCAAACAAGATATGCATTTAAACTTCAGTTTTATGACAAAATATGTGTAACACACTTAATAAAAATGGCCACCAACTACCAAATGCATTGTCAACCGATGTTCAAAACACTGGTTTGAAGAGCTTTGAAGTCTTGAAGCAAAGGGTTTATATGAAAAAGTTCCATAACATTCATTACACAGAACCACCAAGAGTTCAAATAGGCAATGCTTCAAGTTCTCAAAAGAATGAACTCAGAGTTCACAGTAACACAAAGTGAACATTCCGATACTGTGAAATACTAAAGATTTCACAGAGTTCACAGTATAACATAGTGAACAATTTCAGAAAAAACATTCCTTGAATTCTGGCAACTTTGGCACATTCTTTTCACAAGAATCCTTTGTATGAATTGCACTGGATTTCTTTAGTCCCTGGGTGGTGAAAATTCAACAAAAAAGATCCGTGAATGAAATAGGAAATAAGAAATGTTCCATGACGTTCCCAAAAAAAGATTCGAGAGTTCACAATAACACCTAGTGAACATTCCTCAAAATGGGAGACCAAATGAAAACTATATGGTTCCGTAAAGACCTCCTCAGATTGTTGATCTCTTGTTGTTGCATAAGCGTTGCCCTGAAGCTCTTATTAAAGCTTATGGGGTACTCAGGATTAGGGGGGTCTTCCTCTTTCCTGTGTGACCAGTTCTTCAATGTTCTTTGAGTATGAAGATCAAGTAATCCAACTTATCTAGTCCACTGTGAGAAGCAGAGAAGGTCTTCCCACCTGAATTTTGCTGTTAACAGAGAGAACGAGCTCTCTAAATTATCTGCCATCACCCACTTCTCGTTCTGGAAAACAACCATAAACCCTAATAATCTCTGAGCTATGCAGCATGGATGCGAGCAGCTCAGGCAGTAGAATCCATATGTGTTTTGCTTTAATGAGAAAACCCGGTTAGTGATGCTGGACGGGCAGTGTTTAAACAACAAGAGCTTGGCCTCCGTGATTTTTCACAGGAACCCAGGAAAGGGTGGGTACAGAGAGTACTCTCTGCTTAGACACTCCGATTGACTATTGGCTTCACAACTGTCCATGCAATTCAGAAGGCTCCAAGACCTGTAATGTTGGACATTCTGCTTTGACAAGGCCCTGTAGATGCAGGAATTGAGTAAGAAAAGTAAGCTCTAGTGCACAGTAGTAGTTAAGCCATAACAGTTTGAAGAACCTGCAATACACAAAAGATTGGGTCACCTTATTAGCATCTCAGGTATGTGCAGTAAGACATATCCAAGGTTGAAAGAAGCAATACAAACAGACATATCTGGATTCGGTTTGTAAAATTTCTAACTTCATCATGAAGCAATTCAGTGGAATTGAACTTGATCTGAATCCCCCAAAAACTTGCACATCCATCAAGAGAGTGCATTTGTAGAGGATTAGGATTGACAATCAGAGCTTTTCTTTTGACAAATTTTGTCATTCTTTGGACCAAAAAAATTGGGAAAATTTTGGAATTTCTTTTTTCCTAGTGCAGATTCAAGTAATTTTTATTAATTCTTTGGAAATTTTGGCCCAGCTCTCAATATCACAAAAATAGGGTTTTTTCTTTAATTAAAAAATCCCTGTTCACAATCTGTGATCTTATTATGGCTTTGTAAATTATGATCCATGTTTTGGAGTCTACAAAATGAAAAGATCATCAGAGGTGTGAGAGGAGAGCTATTCAACTAATGTGCTTCTTTCTTATTTGTTCTTTTTCTTTGGAGAATTTGTTTGAGTACGTTGCCTGCATCATCAGACTCTATTGCTTGAATGGCGATCCGTTTGTTAAAATTGTAAGTGGGAAAAAAAGGCAAAGAAAGAAGAAAAAAGAGTGAGTGTGAGAAGAAAAATAGAGAATTTTTTTGGTGGGATGGAGACGCCGGGTATCGATCCCGGTACCTCTCGCATGCAAAGCGAGCGCTCTTCCATTTGAGCTACACCCCCAGACAGAAGTCCCGTTCAAGTTGACAATTTTCATTAAGCTAAAATATTTATATAGTTTTTATCTTTCTTACAAAACAACTTTTGGAATTTGCTGAAATATTTTACATATGAAAATTTGTCTCTGTTAATGCTGGATAAACAGAGGAGAGAGCCAAGACTTTGCATTGACCCTCTACTTGGTGCATATTATTCTTACTGATTATAAGTGTTCACTTCAGGTTCATCCAATCCTTTGGCTTAGGGTTAATTGTGGGATGGGTGGAAAAACCCTAAATTTTATGTGCAACCAAATATGGTGTTACCCAGTAGTAGAAAGTAGCTTGCTCAGAGTGGGAGAGTCTTTTTACTGATGATCAAACAAGGGTGAAATGAGAGTTCACCCTTTTGATTTCTACAGGAACACTGATGGCTGTAAGTACAAAGATCTAACTCTCTTAGTGAATTGATGGGTAAAGACCAAGACCGCATGTTTAAGGACCTGTGGGAGGTAGAGCCGAGTGCCAGCCCCATTCTGGTAAAGCCCATGGCCAAAGGCTTTACCAAGCTCTGTTATAGTAAACCTTAAACCCTAAACCCTAAAATCATAACATGCCCTCCAACCACACAAAAAAGTTCAGAGCAGATCTTTGCATTCCAGTATTATCCATATTTTATTGAATACCTGAACCCTAACCCTAGTAGATGAAAGAGGGCACACACTGTGAAGGAGATGTGCCCTTGTGGATGAAAGCAAACAGTCATTTAGGGGGCCACAGTGAACCAGCACACACCAATGCACCATCCACTGGATGCCTGTTATGACTCTGTTGTGGATGATCCTCAACTGAGTTACTACCCAGTTTCATCCTGGTAACCCAGTTTGTAAGAAGAAGTAAGTCTAACATATAGACAGGTAGGTAACAACACAGGGGACTAATGGGTAAGTAGATAGTTTAAACATAGTAGGTAGGGGCTGTTATTTACTACCAACCAACCAGGTAGGTAGTAAATAAAGCAACTGGGCTAACCACCATGGTTAGCTAGGGAACTGGAACCCAACAGATAACTGTTTCCTGATCACATATCATCCATATTTGATGGTGCATTGATGGGTGCTGGTTCACTGTGGCCCATTTGGGGAAGAGATGGATATTGACAAATGCAGGGCAACAACAAGGTTTGGAAGGTACCAGTTTGCTGGATCAGCAACTTTCAGAGGTACAAAGACTTGGGTTGGAAGGTAGTTACATTTCTGCCTTCTCCTTGGATAGGGTAGAGCAGCCGGTGAGCAAACACTTAAGGGTTCGGAGAGCTGATGCATCTCAGATGTTGCTCCATTGCAACAAGAGCTTGAATAAAAGTTGTAGAGCTAAGAGTTGCACATCCAAAGGCGCTTGAATCATAGAAAAAGCTCAAGAAATGAGCAACTTATACATATTTTAGTGTCAGGGGGTCAAAAACTCATCAAGAAAATTCCTTGATCATTCAACAATGCATGAACATCATCCCGCTCATGCATGAACAAATGTTCAATGATCCATGACTGAACATTACTACCCTCTTCACAAATATTGAATGCATCATAGGGATGAACAGAAAAGGGCACAAAAATATTCATCTTTGGTTTCAACAAACATGATTTTTTTAAAAATGTTTTTCCAATCAATGGTGACAGGGCAAGAGAGAGCAAAACCCTAATTTCATCACCTGATCTCGGCCATTGTCACCTTTTCCTTCAGCTACATCTACCAAAATTTTGCGCACATTTTCTCTCTTTGGAGCTCAAATGATCATGATGTTGCTGATACAACTTTCGAATCGAATCACTTAAAGTTCAAATGCTTCAAGCTTGCTCCCTTTTGGCTACAATTACTAACGACCCTCTTGGTCGTTGTGATCTTGATCTTGGCGATCCTCATCTTGCATCTCTTGCTCTTGTAATTGTTCACGACCCTCTTGGTTGCAGTCCTCATGTTGATCGTCATCTTCCTTTTCCTCTCTCTTGGTTACAACTGTTAGCAACCTTCTTGGTCATCATGATCTAATCTTGGTGGTCCTCATCTTACATCTCTTGTGCTTGTAATTGTTCGTGACCTTTTTGGTTGCGGTCCTCACGTTGATCATCGTCTTCCTTCTCTTCTTTTTTTGTTGTAACTACTAGTGACCTTCTTAGTTGTTGTGATCTTGATCTTGATGGTTCTTGTCTTGCATCTCTTGTGCGTGTAATTGTTCATGATCCTCCTGGTCATGGTCTTCATGTTGATCATCATATTTCTTTTCTTCTTTTTTTGATGCAATCGCTAGCAACCTTCCTGGTCATTGTGATCTTGAACTTCGTGGTCCTTGTTTTGCATCTCTTGCGCATCCAACTACATTGATTCTTCTGGTCGTGGTATTCATGTTGATCATCATCTTCCTTCTCCTTTCTCTTTGCTATAATTATTAGCAACCCTCCTAATCATCATGATTTTGATCTTGGTGGTCCTCATCTTGCATATCTTGTGCTAGTAATTACATTCCTCATGGTCATAGTCCTCATGTTGATATCATCTTCCTTTTCCTCTCTCTTCGCTTTAGCTGCTGACAACCCTCTTGGTCATCATGCTCTTGATCTTGGTGGTCTTCGTCATTTCTTTCTTGTGCTTGCAATTGCTAACAATCCTCCTAGTCATGATCTTGATATTTGTGGTATTGGTTGTAGTTGCTAGTGATCCTCCTACTTGGGGTCTTGGTTGCAGCTCCTAGTGATCCTCCTTGTTGTGGTCTTGGTTGCAACTACAAACGATCTTCCTAGTTGGGGTCTTGGTCTAACGATCCTCCTAAACCTTAAACCCCCCTTCCTTTGATTTGGTTATTTAGTACAATGAAGTAAGCATGTTGCAATATGACCGTGAGCAAATAATTTAACCTTTCCTTGTAACCTTGCTTCTTATTGTGCTAGACTAAACCTTGAAAATCTTTTAATTGGAATGATCTTTAGCCCTTGTGCAACCCAAGAAGTTCATAGATGTTCATGTAGATGATGCCTTGCTTCCCTATCAATTGTTGCAAACCAATTGTATTCAAAATCTACTCTTACATTTTTAATAGCTACACATTGAGATGTCCGTTCATCTATAATGAAGTAATTTGCAAATTTTTAAACCCTATTTTCCTCCCTTTCCTTGCGATGTGTTTCCCTAATTACCTCTACAACAACTTTCTCCATAGCCTTCTCATGCATAACTATTAAGTATTTAGCATTGGTCACAACATGAGATTGCAAATAGTTTAATAAGGGCTCTTTTCTTCTAGTCTATTTTGCAGGTAGATGAGGGAGCAACAAAAGTTGGTGCATTCTCATCGAATTTTAAGTCAAGTTCGAATAAATTTATTCTTCTTGCACTTGCTATTTGATTAAGGTTGTCTAGATTTACTACTAGCTTCTTTAATGGTGAGTTATAATTCTTTAAATGTGCAAGCCCCCACCCCTAAACCAAACCTTCAAACCCTTATAAATGTTCCGTACAACACCCATTACCAAACCTTGACAAATCTATAAAGTGAAAAAATGGGCTCAAACTTGCAAATTATAAAAACAAATTTATAAAACCATTCGTAAAAACACCCATCTTCGAACAGCCAAAACAACATCACACACACGGGTATCTTTTTTGGGTCAAGTAAACATGCACAACTATTCATCTTGATACGCTATTGCACACATAATAATCTTTAAAGGCATTCAATTTTATTTTTTAAATTATGAAACTACCCCTTACACCAATCAGAGAAGAGCCCCCCCCCTAAATAATAAAAGCCAAAAATCAGAACACAAGAAAATTTTGTTGAATTTTTGGTAAAAGGTACATTAATGAACAACGAAAAGATATTGACTGGCCACTTTCCGTGTGTTCACCCACCAGCCCCTAAATGACAAAAGGTTGTTTTACCTTAATTAAAAACTCTAATTTGTTTTTTTTTTTCACTTTTAAAAAAAAAAATTATGTTGGAAAACAAGGCTACCTTCCCCATGGCATTCTCTAAAGATTTATCTTCTTTTTTAGATTTTGAAAAGTTTTATTTTGTAGCCTTTATCCAAATCTTATTTCTTGGGTTGTCAAGTTCATGGTTAAATTATAACCTTTTGTTTGGGTTTTTAGTAAAGAAGGTTTATTCTACATGCAACGGGAAAGCAAAGGATTATTTTAAGATGAGAATCAAAGAAGAAAATCTATAAATGTGAACTTGTACTCATCTTATTCCATTGTTGCATTATTATTATAATTTGCTTTCACTTAATTTCACAATAACACGACAATCTTCAAGACCCCATAGTTCAAATCTAAGATCTTTTCAACCCACCCAAAATATTACAACTTTGCAAGAATGGGCGTCTAATCATTTGGCCTCGAAATTCATTTTTGTTCAAAAGTACCTATCACACCACTACCATAATACCTTAACTGTTTTGAAAATTCAATGTCTAATATTTAATTTATTTTGAAATTTTCATTTTAGCATTTTTTAATTTTAAAAATTTTAATATAATAAAATTTGTCAATTATTATTTTATAATACATGGATGTCAAACACTATTCATCCATTTTAATCTTTAGTTCCAATTGTTCTTTGTTTCAACTGCAATAACTCTTCACCACTTGAATGATCCCTTGTAAAATAACCATGTTAAGTTTATAGAACACCATTTCAAGAAACAAATAGTGCAACAAAGAATAAAACTAATCTTTTGTCAACTAGTTGTGTTTGGTTTTTAAAGATTTATAAATTCAAAACCTATTTGATCAAACCACTTGAGAGCACAAAATCCAAGGCCAGGAACAAATATCAAAATGTTCATATATGAAGCCAAAAATCAAGCATTTCAATAAAGAATAAGGTTGAATACCCACTTCAAAACTATACTGCAAAAGTCAGATAAAATAGACAATTCACATAATACGTCCAAAAGTTCAAAATGTTCAACAACATGATGATGATGATGATGATAGATTCACAAAACCCTACCTATAAAACTATATCTTTTGTAAAACAATATCAACAAACAAGCGTTCAATCTCATTGTCATGGATGATGCATGCATTCCACAACAAGATAGACATGAAAAAAAAGTACTATGGCATAACCTTTGGCTATCTTGATGACCTTGTTTAGTAAAACCAACTTGCACACATGCAAAAGAAAAAGAAAAAGATGATGATGCAAGAAATTAACTTCAAATGTTCAACAACATCAAGATGGATTCACAAAATCATTTGCTTGGAAACCTATGGCACTTACAACATAACAACATCATTGTCATGGATGATGCACTCAACAAGAGAGGTGCAAGACAATCGAATTACAAAGATTTTGTTATCATGACAAGATGTTGTTTAGTTAAAACAACTTTTAGTACACATGCAAAAGAAGAAGAAAATGCAAGATGCTTACCTATACTAAAAGCTACACCCCTTGCATAAAAAAATTCATTTGTCATGGAAGATCAAAAAGAGAAGTCTTCCATTTTTTTATTACTATTATTTGGCCATCCCCATTTTTCCCCACAATGTTTTGTAGTCCTTGTCAAGGACATGAAAACCCACAAAAACAAAGGCTAAAGGAAAGGTCTAAGTCTAATTTCTAAACAAGGAACAAAATAAGATTATGTGATTCAAAAACAAGAACACAAGAACACATGAACACATAATAAGAACATGATATATGCAAAACAAATGTGAAAATGAATCTTTATTCTACTAACATGTGCAAACATGAACATGAAAAGAACATGACAAGGCTATGATGTAAGATCATGCTTAAAAATGACGTTCAACAAACCAAAGGAAAAGAGGGGTTGTACTCTTATTTATACCTCTTTGGGGACCTACACCGGTTTCCATAATTAATGTTACTCACATTATTTGCGAACAATGTTTTTACACATCGCTTTCCGTTATTAATGTTAATAACCTTAATAGCGCGTTAACATTAATACAGGCGTAATCTAAATAATGTTAATAACATTATTTAAATCGATACCTAATTAATGTTAATAAGAAAAAACTGTATTTGATTGCCAAATGATGTATAATTGCGAATGGAGTGGCTTGCCATGTGGCTACGAAACTGCTACAGTTTTACATTAATATTTATTATTGTGATGTTACGGAGGATGAAGCGCCTGATCACGCGAAACGCGACGAAAACAGTCTGTTGAGGTTTAATCATGCAACGGGGCGTTGTCATCATGCGGATCCAGATCCGGTACAGCAAGACCTTCGAAATGTTGACGATGTTTTTCAATGACAATTTGAAGATCGCGATTAAGTTGTTTTTCATGCCATTCTCCTATGATGTCGAAGGATAGCCCGCAGCGCATCATCGCTTTACGAGCGTAAGTCAGGCCGGTTTCACTAGAAGAAAAACATGTATTTTCGACTGCTTTTTGCGACTAAATTTTAGTCGCAAGAGACATTTTGCAACTAAAATCCTTTTAGTCGCCTAAGACAAGTCGCATGTGAAAACTAGTCGCAAATGACAAAGAGTATAAAGTCAACAAATACATTTCAT
>Ga0209611_10012711_pt1 | contig 11767 bp, 6 predicted proteins | sample S1TSphgellanicum_3_FD_187693 | JGI IMG/M metagenome (GOLD analysis project Ga0209611, IMG submission 187693) | Host-associated microbial communities from peat moss isolated from Minnesota, USA - S1T2_Fc - Sphagnum magellanicum MG (SPAdes) (version 2) | ecosystem: Host-associated > Plants > Peat...
AAGGAGGTGCTCATCTTGAGCTCCGTCCCCATTCTCTTCCACAAGGCCCTCCAAAACTTATTTGTGAACTTTGGATCTCGATTCGAGACTATGTCCTTTGGAAGCCCATGATGCTTGAACACGTGGGTGAAGAACAACCTTTTCGTCTCTTAGGCCGTACCATTTTCCTTGGTGGGAATGAAGTGTGCCATCTTGCTAAATCGATCAACCACCACCATGATGGCATCAAAGCCCCTTGATGGTGGCAAACTCACCATGAAATCCATAGACACACTTTCCCACGGCCCTTTCGGAATGGGTAATGGTCGCAACAACCCAACTTGCTTTTTATTGACTACCCGATTTTGTTGGCAAGTCAAGTAAGTCTTCATGTATTCTTCCGTATCCTCTTTCAAGTTGGGCCAATAGTAGGCCTTCTTCAAAAATGTGATGGTCCGCTTTGCACCACCATGGCCTACAAGGGGCCCATCGTGACATTCTTTCAAAAGCACGTCCCTTAACCTCCCTTTTGGAACATAGAGCCTTCTTTGTTTGTACCACAATAATCCATTTTGCAAATGGAAGTGGGACTTGGCTTCATTTTGGATGCTTTGCCTTGCCTCCTTGGCAAAAGCATCCCGGCGGCTTGCTAGTCTAACTTCCCTTTGAAGTTCCATCTCTCCAACATACACCACTTTAAGTTGGTGCTTCCGGCTCAAGGCATCGGGGACTATGTTATCCTTTCCGGGCTTGTGCTGAATATCCACATTAAACAAGGCCAATGTGTCTTGCCATCTTACTTGTTTTGATGACAACTTTGGTTGGGTGGCAAAATACTTCAAGGTCACATTGTCAATCCACACCACCACATCTTTGGAGCCTATGTAATGGCCCCAAGTTTTGAGACAATGGATGACGGCCCACATTTCCTTCTCATGGGTTGGCCACCTTCGCTCCGTCTCATTCAACTTCTTGCTTTCAAAGGCCACCGGCCTTCCCTCTTGCACTAGGACTCCTCCTATGGCAAAGTCGGAAGCATCGGAATGGATCTCAAAGTCCTTGTCAAAATCCGGCAACTTCAACACGGGTGCCTTCACCAAAATGCCTTTCAAGGTCTCAAAGGCCTCATTGCATGCCTCCTTCCATTCATAAGTCCCGGATGACTTCTTCAAAAGGTTTGTCAAAGGTGTGGCTATCTTTGCAAAGTTCTTGATGAACTTGCGATAATAAGAGGCCAATCCTAAAAATGACCTTAAGGCGGGGGCCAACCTAGGCGGTTCCCAATCCAAAATTGCCTTCACCTTGCGGTCATCCATTTTTAAACCTTCTTAGGTGATCCTATGCCCAAGGAAGTCCACCTCCGAAACTTCGAACTCGCATTTTTGGAACTTGGCATACAACTTGTTTTCTTTCAACCTTTGGAACACCTTTCGAAGGTGCTCCACATGCTCCTCCATGGAATTGCTATAAACCAAAATGTCGTCTATGTAGACGACCACAAAGTCATCAAGCCACTCTCGAAAAATGTCATTCATGAGGGTGCAAAATGTGTTGGGTGCATTGGTGAGCCCAAATGGCATCACCAAAAATTCATATGAACCATACCTTGTGCGGCAAGCGGTCTTTTCTTCATCCCCTTGTGCAATTCGAATTTGGTAATACCTGGAACGTAGGTCAATCCTACTAAACACTTTGGCTCCCGAAAGTCAATTAAACAAGTCATCAATCCGAGGCAATGGATACCGATTCTTCACGGTCACCTTGTTGAGGGCTCTATAGTCCACACACATCCTCAAAGTCCCATCCTTCTTGTGAACAAAAAGGACGGGGGCCCCATATGGTGACTTGCTAGGCTTGATGTATCCCTTTGCAAGGAGTTCTTTGAGTTGAACCTTAAGCTCTCTTAACTCTTCATGGTTCATTCGGTATGGGGCCTTGGCGGGAGGTGCCACTCTCGGCATCACCTCGATTACATGGTCAACTTGTCTTTTTGGGGGCAACTCATCGGGCATCACATCCGAAAATTCTTTTAACACTTGCTTGATGCACTTGTGGGGCCTCACCACTTTGGTGGCCTCCTTAGGTTCAAACTCATCTAGCACCCGCATGACACACAACATGCCATACCTTCCTACGCATTCTTTTTCCAAGTTTTGTGCCAACATCAAGTGGATGGTGGTCCCACCCACATTAGGCACTTCATGGGCCTTCACTCGCACAATCCCCTTTTTGGATGGGATCCTAACTAGCCTATTGTGCCCTTCTATGAACATATTATTTTGGGTGATGAACTCCATTCCCAAAATGTAATCCATTCCCCCTAAGGTGGAAATTAACAAATCCACTTTGCCCCTCCAATTCCCCAATTGGAGGGGCACATCTCTTGTTTGGAACTTGGTGGGATGGGGAATCCCATCCACAATGTGCACCTCGATGGGTGCCTTGAGCTCCTCCAAAGGGAGCTCCATTCTTTGAGCACTCTCTTGGGTTATGAAGTTGTGGGAAGCCCCTGTGTCGAAAAGGCACAACACTTCCCGCTTAGAAAACTTCCCCTTTAAGAAAATAAGGCGGTTACATTCACCTTGGACTAGGTTGGCGGAAAGGGTGCTTACTTTAGGAGCCCCATTCCCCGATTTGGGTTTGGGGCAATCCTTGGAGTAATGGCCCGCTTCATTACAATTGAAGCATACTCCCTTAGGTTTCCCACTAGCATCTCCCTTGGGTTGGCTCCCTTTGAAAGGAGCCCCTTTCTTGACAAAATTTCCCTTGGGTTTAAAACTCGAGCCTTGGAATTGTTTGGGGCTTTTCCTTGGTTGGGCTTCCTTGCCCTCGGTTCCATTCCCCTTCATGGCGTGCCTTCTTATGAGGGAACTTGCTATCCTTTTTGAATTCGAACTTTTCACCTCGTCCCACATCCGAAAAGCCTTCCACTTTCATGATGGCATCGGTTAGTGAGGCGGGCCAATTCTCTTCAAGTTTGCGCTTGGCCCAAGTTGGGAGCCCCATCACAAAGTGGCACACCCGGTCTAGCTCATGCATATGCCTAATTTCAAGCATGAGCTCGGAATAAGCCCTCACATATTGACGCAAGTTCTCATTGTTTGCATTCACCAAGTCACGGAGTTTGCACCTTGAAATGTAGTCGGAATTCTTGGGAATGAATTCCAACTCAATACACTCCTTGAAGAATTCCCATGTGTAGCCATGGGCCTTCCCTTCTTCTTGCCTCACGGTCCTCCACCATGTGGAGGCATAGCCCTTCAAATAGGATTGGGCAAGTTCCACGGCCGAGTGCCGACCAACCTTAGCGGCATGGAGGTAGTCTTCCATTTCCGCAAGCCAAGCATCCACAACCTTTCGGTCCCAGGCCCCATCAAAGTTCCCGAGCCTAGCGAGCTTGAATCCCACACTTTTGGTTAAACCTCCCTTGAAGGCCTCGTCCAATTCACCAAAATTGGGCCTATTCATTTTGAGTAGGACCTCTAATTGCTCTGGGGTGAAGAGCACCGCATTTGATTGCTCCTCTTCGTTTTCATGGTCCTCATGGCTATCACGGTCTTCCTCACCTTCGGAAACATTTTGTTCTTCCCCCATTATGGCTTGGGGTGGAACATCCAAATCTTGGGTGGAATCTTCCACCATGGTCTCTTAGACTACCTTGCGGGATTTCTTTGGTGCAGTCGGAACTCCCCAATAAGTGGATCGAGCTCACCGGAGCTCTGATACCAACTGATGCACCCCCAACTCCTTAAAGGACTCAAATATGAGTCCAAGTAGAAAAGCAGCGGAAAAGGAAGAGTTGGAGCACGCTCCCTAGTTCACAACCCTTTGAGGGGTAGAAGGGCGGGTTAGAGCTCCGGGATGGGACTAGGAAGAGTTGACAAGCTTTAGTCACTCACACGGGCCTGCACACAACCCACACAAAGTGGTTAGTGCAAAGTTGGAACACCCTTGGTGCTAAGACAAGCCACGGGCAACACGGACACACGAGACTCATCACGGCCCGGACTTGGGGAAGCCACCACCACCTTCCCCCCTAGAACTCATCATGGAACCTTTTGGTGTTGGGACAAGCCACGGGTGAATTCGGACTCACTTTGAACACACACACACTCCGGGCTCGGGAGTAAGCCACCACCTCACTCCCTTTGGTGGAGAAGCCAGCACCTTCCTCCTTGGGGAAGCCAACCACTTCCCCCTTATAGTATACTCTATAGGTCTCCACGGAGGCTACATCCAAATGGCTATTTTTCCCGGGACTCCCGGGTGGGACTCTCGAAATCGCGCCAAATGGGACTCTCGCGAATTTGGAGCCCCATAACTTTGCGAGCAAACCTCGGATCGTGATCTGGTCTGAAGCAAAGTTGTAGGTCTCATCGAAACCTTTTCAACGATATGTCGCACATCCTCTGCAGCCTAGTATTTCGGGTCGATTCCCGGCTTTTAGTGGTCGGGAGTCAAATTGGCAATTCGACTCCCGGCTTTTCTTTTGGCCATAACTTATGTTTTAGATGTCTAAATGAGCTATGCAAGCCCATTTTAGATATTTACGCTTCAAGAGCTTTCCATTGATATAAAGAACGTCATAATTCATTAAGGTTTGACTCTTGCAATCACTCTCTGAAGTTTTGGGAGTCCACCGGGACTCCATCTCTCACCAACTCCCAACGTGGGAATTCACTTGGGAGTGTGAGGGTTCACTCCCTCACACTTTCTGGACTCTTTGCACTCCTTGCACTCCCGGGAGCATGTGATGTGCCTCCCGGGTCTACTACTAAGCTCGCAACCTTGCAACCCCTTTGCTTTGGTCACAACCCAACGGCTAGGGTTGCGACACTCTCCCCCACTATAAGAAGAGGTCAATGTCCTCATTGACACTTAGAGTTTTTCTCTCTCACGGTTACACTCCCGGGAGCATGCAATGTGACTCCCGAGTCTACTATTAGGCCCGCACCTTGCAACCCCCTTTGCCTTGGCCTTGAGCCAAGTCTAGGGTTACGACATGTGGCCCTTCTTTTGCCCATAACTTGGGTTGCAGATGTCCAAATGACCAATGCGAGGCCATTTTCGATATCTACGTTTCAAGATCTTTACAATGACACCAAGAACACCCCAATGCAAGGTGAATTGGGCCTTGCTGATGAGCTTTGAACATTCGGGAGTCCCGAAGGACTCTAAATCCCCAACTTTGCAAGTGTTGGGCTTCACCCCCACACTTGGCCAAAGTGGGGTTGCGACAATTTCTTTAGGAATGTTATGGTGTGCTTTGCACCACCATGGCCCACAAGCGATTCATCATGACATTCCTTCAAAAGTGTGTCCCTTATTGTCGTAACCCTAGTTTGGCCAAGTGTGGGGGTGAAGCCTAACACTTGGAAAACTTGGGGATTTGGAGTCCCCCGGGACTCTCGAATGTTTAGAGCTTGATAGCAAGGCCCAAAACACCTCACATTGAGGTGTTTTTAGTGTCATTGAAAAGGTCTTGAAACGTAGATATCGAAAATGGCCTCGCATTTGGTCATTTGGACATCTGCAGCCCAAGTTAGGGGCAAAAGAAGGGCCGGGAGTCAAACTGGCAATTTGACTCCCGCCCACTAAAAGTCGAGAATCAACTTGTTCCCGACATGCGTTCTGGGAGTGCAACATGGTGTTAAAAAGCTTTTTTTGAGGGCTACAACTTTGGTTTAGATCTCATCCCGCTCGGAGGTCGGGGCGAGGAGCTATGAAGTCCCAGAATCCCGGGACTCCAACCTGGGACAGTTTCGGGACTCCACTTTGGGAGTCCCGGGAAAAAGTGACATTCAGGCGTGGGTGCCGCAAAGAGTCACAGAGTATACTATAGGGAGTAAGGTGGTGGCTTACTCTCAAGTCCGAGCCGTGGTGAGTCTTATGTGTCCAAGTGCCCGTGGCAAGTCGTAACACCCAAGGGTGTTTCGAATGCTAAACTAATATCTTGTGGTTGGTTTTTGGATGCAGATTCACAGGAGTTAAACTAGTCCCTCTTCCTAGTCTAATCCTTAGGCTTCCAACTTGACCTTTTACCCCTTTTTTGATTTGGAAGCCGGGAGCATGCCGTTAAGTCACAATTTCAACAACTTGATTTTGTGAAACCCTCAAGTGGGTTTCGCCCTATGACTTAGGAGCGAGTCACTTATCTTCCTTTCCGACACATAAAGTCGTTTTTCCTTGTACCACAATAATCCATTTCGCAAATGGAAGTGGGACTTAATTCCATTTTGGATGCTCTGCCTTACCTCCTTGGCAAAGGCATCCCGACAGCTCGCTAATTTAACTTCCTTTTGAAGTTCCGACTCTCCCACATACAAAACTTTATCACTCAATTTACTAAGTGTCAAATTTTATCTACATAAATTGCAAATATGAGTACATGCGTGAACATTTGCAATGAATGCCAATATTTCCTAGTCTTTTACCATTCCCACCTCTAGAATTTGTTATTCGCATTTGAAATATGGTTTTTATTTTGATCAGCCTCTAGTATTATTAAGATAAATGGCCTTTAAAAAAAATTTAAAATATGACTTGCACCCTTTCTTTCTACAAATTTTCCAATTCTTCCTTGTAATATTGCTTTCATGTAATGAAGTTGGACAACTTTAAATCATGGATCTCAAAGTTAGGTATGACTTAGCTTAGGCTTTTCCATATATAAGTTTTCTTTAGATGTGGGGCAATTACTTCTGTAAGCAATTGGTGAGAATTTTGTAAAAGGTGAAGGTAGATTAATTTTTATTTTTGGACATACAATGTCGCAGCGCTAGCTTTGGGCCCGGGACCAAAGGCAAAGGGGTTATAAGGTTACGGGCCAAGAGGAAGCCCAGGAGTCAAGGCAAGAGAAAGCCCGGGAGTCACATCACATACTCCCGGGAGTGTGAGAAAGTGTTAAAAAGTGTGAGGGAGTGAACCTTCACACTCCTAAGGCAACTCTCATTTTGGGAGATGGAGTCCCGGTGGACTCCCGAAACTTCAGAGAGGGATTGCAGGGGTCAAACCTCAATGGATTGTGGCGTTCTTTATATCAATGGAAAGCTCTTGAAGCGTAAATGTCTAAAATGGGCTCGCATTGCTAATTCAAACATATGAAACACAAGTTATGGCCAAAAGAAAGGCCGGGAGTCGAATTGCCAGTTTGACTCCCGACCACTAGAAGCCGCGAATCGACCCGAAATACTTGGCTACAGAGAATGTGTGACATACCGTTGGAAAGGTCTTGACGAGATCTATAACTTTGCTTTAAACCGCATTACGATCCAAGGTCTGCTTGCAAAGTTATGGGGCTCCAAAGTCGTGGGAGTCCCATTTGGCGTGATTTCGGGACTCCCACCCGGGAGTCCCGGGAAAAATAGCCATTTGGATGTAGCCTCCGTGGAGAGCTGCAGAGTATACTATAAGGGGGAAGGTGGTGGCTTCCCCCAAGTCCGGGCCGTGGTGAGTCTTGTGTGTCTGTGTTGCCCGTGGCTCGTCCTAGCACCAAAGTGCTCCAACTTTGCACTAACCACTTTGTGTGGGTTGTGTGCAGGCCCGTGTGAGTGACTAAAGCTTGTTAACTCTTTCTAGTCCCATCCCGGAGCTCCAACTCGCCCCTCTACCCCTCAAAGGGTTGTGAGCTAGGGAGTGTGCTCCAACTCCTCCTTTTCCGTTGCTTTTCTACTTGGACTCATATTTTGAGTCCTTTAAGGAGTTGGGGGTGCGTCATACAAGGTATCACTATAAAAAACTAGTTTTTATGAATGTCCCTCAACTTGCTATAACCAATTCTTGAGATCACATAATTTGTTGTCAAGGCCTTCATCAATAGCCTACCATGGCTTGCTAGCCTCCTTCTATTGCAAGATTGCACTCTGAAGTGTTTTTTATAATCATGGTCCAACTTCTCCTTTTGGATATGTAATTTATCAAAAGCCTCTTTCATCCCCTAATACTTGGTTGATAGATCATCTTTCTCACTCTTGAAATTTTCACACTTAACCAGCTGAAGCTATTTGTGCTGCTGCAAATCCTTGTGCATTTGTTGCTTGAACTCCAAGTGTGGTCGCAGATCCTGAATGACCCGATCCTTCTCCTTGATGGTATATCCTCCAAACTATAGATTATGATAATATATTCATCAAAGGTTTCCCTTATACTCAAGTGTTATCATGATTAAGAAGGTTTTTAATAACACATAATTCAAACAATTGCTACAACAACTGTTGTGCAATGTGTCGGGATGCATCACGGGCTATTGAAAAAATGTTACTACCTATTCTAGAAACTTATCTTCCTCCATGGTTAAAAAGTCATCAAGTATATTTAATCTAATTGGAAATTGAATAGGTGTAGGTTCAACACTTCCACCTACTGACGCACCCCCAACTCCTTCAAGGGACTCAAATATGAGCCCAAGTAGAAAAGCAGCGGAATAAGGAGGAGTTGGAGCACGCTCCCTAGTTCACAACCCTTTGAGGGGTAGAGGGGCGGGTTGGAGCTCCGGGATGGGACTAGGAAGAGTTGACAAGCTTTAGTCACTCACACGGGCCTGCACACAACCCACACAAAGTGGTTAGTGCAAAGTTGGAGCACCCTTGGTGATAGGACGAACCACAGGCAACACGGACACACAAGACTCACCACGACCCGGACTTGGGGGAAGCCACCACCTTCCCCCTTATAATATACTCTGCAGCTCTCCACGGAGGCTACATCCAAATGGCTATTTTTCCCGGGACTCCCGGCCGGGAGTGCCGAAATCGCGCCAAATGGGACTTCCGGGACTTTGGAGCCCCATAACTTTGCGAGCAGACCTCGGATTGCGATGTGGTCTGAAGCAAAGTTGTAGATCTCGTCGAGACCTCTCCAACCGTATGTCGCACGTCCTCTGCAGCCAAGTATTTCGGGTCAAATTCTGGCTTTTAGTGGTCGGGAGTCAAATTGGCAGTTCGACTCCCGGCCCTTCTTTTGGCCATAACTTATGTTTCAGATGTCTGAATTAGCAATGCAAGCCCATTTTAGACATCTACGCTTCAAGAACTTTTCATTGATATAAAGAACGTCATAATCCATTGAGGTTTGGCCCCTGAAATCGCTCTCTGAAGTTTCGGGAGTCCACCGGGACTCCATCTCCCAAAGTGGGAGTTGCCTTGGGAGTGTGAGGGTTCACTCCCTCACACTTTCTAACACTTTCTCACACTCCAAGGAGTATGTGATGTGACTCCCGGGATTTCTCTTGCCTTAACTCCCGGGCTTCTTCTTGGCCTGTAACCTTATAACCCCTTTGCCTTTGGTCCCGGGCCCAAAGCTAGGGTTGCGACACCTACACTAGTTCAACTTTTCCTTCACCTCAACCAACATATTATACAGTTCTAGTTTGTGAAGTGAGTTGACAGAAGTAGAAGGATCCTTAGACTATATTTGTTCAAGTTGAACACAAACACTTGCTTCTGGAAATTCATGCTCCAAAACTAGTTGTTCTAGCTGGTTCATGTTCAGCTGATTATAACTGCTTAGTTGCTGTAATGTTTGAGTGATCACCTACTGTTGTTGTGCTTGTTCTTCATGTGTAACAACTTGCACCACTAGTTTCATCCCAATTTCAACGCCTACCATGGAGCAGATTGTGGTCTACTTTGTGGTGACTTAGGCACTGAAGGACCTCTACTTCTTAACTTCTTCTTCACCAATTCCTTTTGCATAATCTACAAGGAATTGGACTCACTAGTTGACTCTTTACTTGAAGTTGAATCAACTTGCATTCACTTGATGATCAAATAAGTGTTGTACAAACTCTAATACATTTCTCTGTCATCAATTTTTTCAGCGCATGTTGATAAAAAGATTGAGTCATCTCCTCTGCTTCATGTTCATCTTCATTAGTTTCATCACCAGAATCCATGTCTTTTGATGATTTAGAAACTAGTGGAAACCACTTTCACAGTGAACTGTTAATTGGAGGACTTATTCCACAACCACTCTCCTTGGCTTCTACTTCAACAGTCTTCTTAGTGTTCAATTCAACTCCCAAGCAAGTAAGAAAAATTAAACACCAATTTGTGATGGTTACGCATTCTTGAATGTCAAGGTATTTTTATTGTTAAAAAGCTGTCACAACCCTAGCTTTGGGCTTGCGACCAAGGCAAAGGGAATGCAAAGGTGCGGGTTAAAAGGAAGCCCGGGAATTAAGCCAAGAGGATGCCCGAGAGTTAAGGTGACGCACCCCCAATTCCTTAAAGGACTCAAATGTGAGCCCAAGTAGAAAGCAACGGAAAAGGAGGAGTTGGAGCACGCTCCCTAGCTCACAACCCTTTGAAGGGTAGAGGGGCGGGTTGGAGCTCTAGGATGGGACTAGGAAGAATTGACAAGCTTTAGTCACTCACACGAGCTTGTAGACAACCCACACAAAGTGGTTAGTGGAAAGTTGGAGCACCCTTGGTGCTAGGACGAACCACGGGCAACACGGACACACAAGACTCACCACGGCCTGGACTTGGGGGAAGCCACCACCTTCCCCCTTATAGTATACTCTGCAGCTCTCAACGGAGGCTGCATCCAAATGGCTATTTTTCTCAGGACTCCCGCGTGGGAGTCTCGAAATCGCGCCAAATGGGACTCCCGTGACTTTGGAGCCCCATAATTTTGCGAGCAGACCTCGGATCGAAGCAAAGTTGTAGATCTCATTGAGACCTTTCCAACGGTATGTCGCACGTTCTTTGCAGCCAAGTATTTCAGGTCGATTCCCGGCTTTTAGTGGTCGGGAGTCAAACTGGCAATTCGACTCCCGGCCCTTCTTTTGGCCATAACTTATGTTTCAGATGTCTGAATTAGCAATGCAAGCCCATTTTAGACATCTACGCTTCAAGAGCTTTTCATTGATATAAAAAACGCCATAATCCATTGAGGTTTGACCCTTGCAATCGCTCTCTGAAGTTTTGGGAGTCCACCGGGACTCCATCTCCCAAAGTGGGAGTTGCCTTGGGAGTGTGAGGGTTCATTCCCTCACACTTTCTAACACTTTCTCACACTCCTGGGAGTATGTGATGTGACTCCCGGGCTTCCTCTTGCCTTGACTCCCAAGTTTTCTCTTGCCTTAACTCCCGGGCTTCTTCTTGGCCTGTAACCTTATAACCCCTTTGCCTTTGGTCCTGGGCCCAAAGCTAGGGTTGCGACATAAAGTAAGAGAAAGCCTTGGAGTCAAGGCGAAAGGAAGCCGGGAGTCACATCACATACTCCCGAGAGTGTTAGAAAGTGTGAGGGAGTGTGAGAAAGTCAACACTCACACTCCCAAGGCAACTTCCACTTTGGGAGATGGAGTCCCGGTGGACTTCCAAAACTTCATAGAGCGATTTCAGAGGTCAGATTTCAATGGATTACGGTGTTCATTATATCAATGGAAAGCTCTTAAAGCGTAGATGTCTAAAATGGGCTTGCATTGCTCATTTGGATCTTTCAAACACAAGTTATGGCCAAAAGAAGGGCCGGGAGTCGAATGCTAGTTTGACTCCCGACCACAAAAAGTCGGGAATCGACCCGATTTACTTAGCTACAAGGGGCGTGCCACATATCATTCAAAAGCTCTTGACGAAAGCTACAACTTTGCTTCAGATCGCATTATAATCTGAAGTCTGCTCGCAAAGTTATGGGGCTCCAAAGTTGCGGTAATCCCGTTTGGCGCGATTTCGGGACTCTCGCGCGAGAGTCCCGAGAAAAATAGCCATTTGGATGTAGCCTCCGTGGAGAGCTGCAGAGTATACTATAAGGGGGAAGGTGGTGGCTTCCCCCAAGTCCGGGCCAT
>Ga0209611_10012712_pt1 | contig 11766 bp, 8 predicted proteins | sample S1TSphgellanicum_3_FD_187693 | JGI IMG/M metagenome (GOLD analysis project Ga0209611, IMG submission 187693) | Host-associated microbial communities from peat moss isolated from Minnesota, USA - S1T2_Fc - Sphagnum magellanicum MG (SPAdes) (version 2) | ecosystem: Host-associated > Plants > Peat...
CCCCCCCACCCCAAAATGACAAAACCTAGTTTTAAAAGTACTATTCAAAAAGAAAAATTACACAATATTAATTTATATTAATGTTGGTTTCTTCTTTTTTTTTAATTGTAACTTTTAGGGAGGGTTTAAAGAATCAACCTAATTTTATTTTCCTTTTATTCAAGTTCAAAGAAATGATTTGGGTTTCAAGTTTTTGATTTTTTCTACAATTTAAAGTTATTAATCAAAGTTCAAATTTCATAAATTTAAAACAATCAATTATCTAATTTTTGTCTTAGAACTTAATTATCAAATTTTTATTTCATATTTTATATAGTATCCCAATCAAAAAAATTCTTGCAAAATGAAAAAAAAATTATTCCAACAAATCTCAAAACTAACAAGCTTATTAGATTCAATTCATAATAGTAATTTGTTGTCATTCATTTTTCTGATACACCAACCATCCCAAATTCATTTGAATCAATGAAAAAATGTTTGTACAAAATTTGTGTTATTTTTTATTGAGTTTACATTTTAAACTTGATATGTGTGTTTTTTGTTTTCCATGGTTGTTGAACATGTTTAATTTTCATTGTGATAGGGACAATGTTTAAATTGAAAAGTCTATTATGGTTCCCCTTTTTTTTAATCATTAATGTTTTTCAATATAATTATTACTAAAATCTATTTCAACATGAATAATTAAAAGATTGATGATGTTAATGTCGAATATGATTTTACATTTTAAGTTCATCTATGATTCACAAAAATTATAATAAGTTGATATTCCAAACAATTCATCTAACTATGATTTCCCACTCTCTTTTGTATCCTTCCATTGTTGGAAACAATCCATTGTTTAAATAAATTTTCACAAGCCAAACATATGTACCTATGTTTTTGACTTTGTAAATGCCATGAAGTTTTGTGAAACATCTTTATACACCCACTATGTGAATCTTGCTACCAAATATTACCTAAATACATATTCTTTGAGTAGCATAACCATGCACTAATTTCAAACTCTTTGTACCATGATTAAGCACTTGGCCTTCATTTTCAATGGGATCCAAGTCTAGTTTAGATGTAATGACAAAATGACATGGAAAATAATTTTGTCACAAGGGAGGTTTGAGATTGTTTGGCAAACTGTATTGAACTTGCCATCGCAAGCAAACCCTTCCAACCTTAATCTTTTTTTAAATCATTTTTGTACCATGTGTTTACCTTCGCCTCAAGTTTTTTATTCCTTTTTGTGTTTTTGTGATGTAAATATAATTGATTAGTTATTCCCAAAACTCAACTCTAGATTTCTTAGGCATGAGTTTTTTTATGCATTTGGCATCATACAACCCTACCATTGGTTTCTTGACGGGGTTTAAGAAACATTTCCAAAACATCTTAATATTTTGAAACAACATTATTTCTCTCTCATAACATTCTTACAAATGATAATAGTGTCATGCTTAAGTTAGTGCATGAAATGTTGTTTGCTTCAACACCTTGGACATGAAGTTTGGTCATTGCAAGGTTATCCTAAAAAGTCAAGCCCAAGCAACCCATGTGCCTTCCTTTAAATGACAATCCTTTCATTCATTACATGGCATTCAATTTCCTCTTCAAGGATTTTATGCCACATGCTTCATGAATACTTGAAGCTTCTTCATATACCTACATTAATTGCATGAATCCTAATGTAGAGGATGAAAGATGTTTTTGTAATTTCAAATTCTTTAAATTTAATTTTAAAAAAAAGATATTTCCTTAATATTCTATTATTTCATATCATAAGAGAAAACCATTTTTTACCTCACATGTTTTATTAAATATATGAAGAATAACATCCTCAAGCTATTTAAACTTCATTGACTACAATTTGCACATGTTCTCTCTATATTCAAATTTCTCTTTCAAAGTTTTGTCTATATTAAAGGCCAATGTGTGCATTTGTTCAAAATTTTCTCTTGTTATGTCTTACTACAAGTTGTTTATATTAGGGACTAGGGTTACATTTTGTATGTGATTGAAATATAACATGAAATCATGCCTCTCTAAGTAGTGGATAAGATTTGCCTTCATATTAATTATACTGAACAATGGAGTTAGTTTGGGCTCAATAATCATTACTTGTTACATACATTCATACCTTCCAAATTGTGACCAATATTGTTGGAGATTGGTTTTTTTCAATACTTAGTTGGGTATAATATCTTTAAAAAATAAAATTATGTCACACATTATTATATAATTGAATTGTGAAAATTTTATTGGAATTACATGGTATCAAATTGCATATGTAAACAATGCCTTTAATTATCAATTTGCATGATTGTATTATTTTGGTAATACATGTTTAACATGCATAAAAGTTGGTTTTTGGTTGTTGTATATTTTGATCAATATGTAGTGCAATAAATTGAAAAACATCCATGATTCTTTTCGAGTTTTCATGACAAGCTAAAACTTTTTACCATACAACAACCAGATTTTGATGAGTTGAATTTTGTTCAAATGTATTGTGTAAGCAAATGTGATGTTTAATAATTGGGCCCACTTCCTTTCTTTTGTTGACAAGGTTACATTCCCTTGTTGCAAACCATGAGGATAAATAATGAAACCGTGCCAACCATAAATAAACCAAAGCACCCAAAAAAAAAAGGGAATACAAGGAACAAAATGGAAGGACCCATGTTCAAAAAAAAAACAAAAGAATCACCTAAGAGGGTGAACCACAAGGGGAACATAAAGTTCCTGAACCCCTTCTTGTCGCGAAAAGCATATCAAATAAAGAAAGGGGAGGACCTCCTAAAAGGATGTTTGATTTAGAAGAACCCTTACTTATTGCAATAATACGTTTCAAAATAGAAATTGCATGTGCACATTGTAACACCATTGACATTGTCTGCATATAAAATGCACACAAAGCTAAAAGAGGAAGGCCTTTAATGGCCTTTGTACCCTAGGCCATGTTGGCACATTGATGAAAAAACCCATCCACCTACTAGTGTAAACATTCAAAAACTTTTATAGCTAGAAGAAAAAACATGTTCATTGGGAACCAATTGCAAATAAAGATCATCCTTTGCTTGAATCATGATTATTGCAACAACCCCATGAGAAAAAGCAACCCACAAAATCAAATCAACTCAAGTAGGGTCAGTGATGACAACGTCTGTCAACCCGTGGACACCATCTATTAATAACATAATGTCAACTCAACATTGCAAAGATTGCATGGCAAGGGGTTTGTGCTTGTGAAATATGAAATCTCACATTTCTTGTAGTGGTCACGAAAACATCTCACATAACATCATGTGAGATTGTCGTTTTTTCACCATGCACGCAACCAAAAAAGGTGAATCCCCATAGGATCCAAAGGCTGACTACAAATGCATTGTGACACCCCAAATGATTCATATTCGACTAAAAAATACATTCACATGCATGACATGAAAAATCATTGCATTGCCATATTCATATATTTCATTTTTCCATTCTGTAACCAAAAATGTAGAAGGATAATTAAAGATTTGCATTTTATTTCTAGATTATAGCCAGATTTAGATAAATCTTCCTAGTGACAATAGCCATTTTTCTCTACATCTTCCTTATATTTATGGATGGTTACCACTTTGGCTACAAACAAAAATTCCTGAAAAGCCACACTGCAAGTTAAACTAATTTAGGGTTAAACCCCGAGCATTTTGTCACCTCATTTGGGATGTGGATGTTGTTCGTGGGTGTGAGGAGGAATTAGGGCACAGAAAACAAACGTGAATACACTCTAAAGCTCGTCTTCCTTGCTCGCTCGCGCGCTCTCTCTGTGCCGCTCGGATCTCAAGCAGACTGTGCACATCTTTGCTGCTGAGGATTTTTGTAGCGAGCCTTGATTCAAGCCCCACGACGTTTCAACCATGTTTTTAACCAGGTAAGCTTCGCAAGCTTCTCTGCTCTTTCCCCCTTTTTTTTCCTCTTCAGTATCGGTTCCGATTTGGTGGCTTGGAAAATCATTGATGTGGCTAGTTACTGATCTGTCTGCGGAAGAGAGAGCGGCGTGGCGATGATGGAGAATATTTGGATGTGTGCAGGAGTGAGTATGACAGAGGTGTTAATACCTTCTCTCCAGAAGGTCGTCTCTTTCAAGTGGAGTACGCCATTGAAGCTATTAAGGTTTACTGCAAAATCTTGAAATCGTTATTGGCTCCAAAATATTGGTGGAATAGCAGTAGTTTTTTTTTCCTTCTTTTTCTGCCTTTCAAGATTTGTATGTAACCAATATTGCAAGCTCCTCAGATCAGCCAAGAATTCAAGTAAAACCCTAAGACCTAACCCTAATCGTCCACATGCTTGCATTTTGGTTTCTAACAAGGTTCTCTGTCTTTTTGGTTGTTTTTTAAAAAAATTTGTGGATTTGATCGCAGTTAGGATCAACCGCAGTGGGATTGAAGACCAAGCAGGGTGTGATTCTTGCTGTTGAGAAGCGAATCACCTCTCCTTTGTTGGTGCGTTTGCTTTTACTCCTGAGATGCTTTGGCAAATTGAGAAACAATGTCTACTTTGCCTTTTTGTTTTACTTGGTAAACTTCTTTTTAATTTTTTTGTGGTTTTAATAATTCATTCTGTTTTTGTGCTTTCACAAAGGAGCCGAGCAGTGTGGAGAAGATCATGGAGATAGATGAGCACATTGGATGTGCCATGAGTGGTTTGACTGCCGATGCTCGAACCCTTGTGGAACATGGTCGAGTTGAGACTCAGGTTGTCATCTCCCTGGTCTATCATGTTGATCTAGACCTAATTGTGAAAGATACCCACATGAGATTGTATTCAAAGTTGAGGTGATCAGGTCCATAAAAGAGGTGACAGACTTAGAGTAGTATCATGTGCCACAGTCGGTGTGAAACATTCTGCAACTTTTTTGTAATAGGGTGCTTCACGTATACTTGGCACATACTGAAACTTGGAAACTTTCATAGCCATGAACCCCAAATGGTTTAGGGTTTCAAGCAGAGTTTCCAGACATATGATAGCTAAATGCATTCTCTCCAGATTGAAGACTTTGATATTGCTGCTGTCAAACACCATTATGCCCCATAAATCGCCTACAACACTAGCTGCTCTTTCCCTGGTCGGCTTGTAACTAGCATGTGTTATGCCTCAATCTCAACCTTTTGTTGGGTGTTAGCACCAGGCAAATAGTGTTGTCAGTATGGGGGGTCAGGGTACAGTTAAAAATAGAATTTCTATCCTCTGAATTATTCTCATTCTGTTATTTCTGTTGTGTTTCATGGGTTGTTACAGAACCACAGATTCTCTTACAATGAGCCTATGAGTGTGGAGTCAACAACACAAGCCTTGTGTGATTTAGCCCTTCGGTTTGGAGAGGGTGACGAGGAATCCATGGTTTGGGCTCTTCTGCTATTTTTCTTTGCTTCTTTCCACTGGCTTACTTTGTGCAGATGGAGAGACTTGAACATGTAGCTGTACACTTCATTCTATTCTTGATGCTTTGCCTGATTTTTGGATATCCTAGTTTGTTGGACTGGGTGAGTGAGAACCATTTGCAGGCTCCTGTGTCATTTTAGTTTGACAAGTTCTTTTGTGCACAGTCTCGGCCCTTTGGAGTGTCACTTTTAATTGCTGGTCATGATGATAATGGCCCATGCTTGTAAGATTCCTAACTGTCCTTTTGCAATCCATACTCCATATTATGATGGTTGGGATGTTATGTATCATTTCTTTCAATGCATGTCTTGGTTGGTGTAGTTTGTGTTTGTGTTTATCTTTTGGATATTTTCTATGCCTCTTGACTGCTACCTCCTGCTTCCAGAAATGTAACAGGAACTCAAGATGTGGATTTTTGCTGAATTGTTTGCCCTAGGTTCTGAGTACATTGTTATGTACTCATCTAGACCCGCAGTTGGGAGCTAGTGAAGTTAGTGGGATTCAATAGCAGCTAGTGATTGCTAAGGAAGGTGCCGGTTCGATACTTTGTGAATGACACTCAGAAGGTCATGACAGCACTTGTTCTTGTTATGTTTGGCCAGACTTGATACCTTACATATGTGTTCAGAGTTACTGTCTACAATGGTACTCTTATATGGAGAATGCTGCATGAACATAAGCACGTGTGCATGTGAGTAGGTATCACACAGACCCATCAGGGACATTTTGGCAGTGCAATGCAAAGGCTATTGGCTCTGGCTCTGAAGGTGCTGACACAGCCCTCCAGGAACATTATGATCTGGTGCACACTCTTTACTAAGCATGCTCTTTCTTGGTCACTACTAACAAGCTGTGGAGGTTTTCATGTGAACTGTGTGGATGGATTTTGTAGTCGCTCCTTGAGGAATTTAGGTCATATGACGCACTTGTGGTTCATCCATAGAAGTGTGAACTCAGTTTGTTCCAGCATTAAGTGTTCTGGCATGACAGAATGGTGTGTCATAGCTTTTCATGTTCAACATTTCCCACTTTTCTGAAGGAATAAATTGCAGAAAGCATGAATATATGTGGATTTTTTTGGTGATGTAGAACATGACACTGGAGGAGGCAGAAACACTTGCACTCTCTACCTTGAAGCAAGTTATGGAGGAAAAGGTAATAGAATTAACTTCCTAGTCAATTGTTGCAATCTAAATCTGCTCTTTCCATTTATCTCCTTGCCTTATTCTCTTGCAAACCCACTTTGCCATATACCAGTTAATGGACAAACATTGTAGAAGTTCACACGAGGCCTCAAGATAGCATCTGGTGACATGCATATGTTCTGTTATTTAATGTGCATGAAGTGCTACTTTTTGTGTTATTAGGTCTATTCAAGTCTGTAATGCAACTATAGGTGATGCCCCCATGAACCATGCATAGTGTTCATGGTTAGTTTTCTTGAGTATGAGTTGGGTTGCCAAGTACCCTTGGAACTGAAAGATGGTTTCTAACAAACCTTGTACTCTTTTAGGTGACATCATCGAATGTGGACATAGCAAAAGTTGCACCAACCTACCATCTTTACACACCGCAAGAAGTGGAGGCAGTGATTCAACGTCTATAGAAATGTGTATCATTTACCACTTCCCTGGAGGTCAAGTTACAAGTCTCCAAGACACAGTATATGTGTCATTCTAAATTGTTATTGCATCGAGTTGCTAATTTGCAGTTACTAGTGATATTTTTTGCACCCAATCATGAGCAATTGTTGACAGTGGGTTAATACTCTATGGAGCAACTCTCCCCTGTCTGCTTTTTATATTTGAGAAACTTCCAAAGCTGCTGTTTTGCTGCTTTTGTGTTTACCTCATTGCCATTGTCTGCCTTGATGGACATGAATGAATTTTGCAGCAATCAAACATCCTTAGTTTAGGAGAAGTTCAGTGAATCCGTCTGCACTTGGATTTCCCATGGTTGCATGGTTCTAGGCTCCCTGTGAGAAGGAAACATGGGCACCAACCTAACCAAATACAAGTTTCTACATTGTGGAAAATGCCAGCACGAGGAAAGATGAGAAGCAGAATTGGCAGTTGAGTGGGGGAGGGGAGAGGGGGTTGTCTTAAGCCTACTTGTAGCTGTAAGATCCTTACTGCTCTTAAGGAATAGGTGCAAGAACCTTCCTCTTCTCTAGCAACTTTAGGATATGGTCGGAAATTTTTGGAAAAGATGAGGGTTATAAAGGAGTGGGATGGATTCATTCCCTGCATAAGGAGATCTTGGGAATATAACCTACTCATGGAGGTAAGCTCTAAACTTATGTGTGCATTATATTTCCAAGGAGTTGAGCTTTGCTTTGGGTAAATGCAGGGCTGGACTTGGCTACCACCTTGGCGTAAATCTCTTATTTTGAGAATGCCCACACCCCTGGGGCTTTCTTTGCCCTACACATAACTATCCTGGGTGCAAACTGCAAACCTTCATGTACTAGAGAGTGGCCTGCCCAGGGCGGATTCCTGCTCCCAGCAAGCCCCAGGGCAAGGCCGTTGGTGCACTGGGAACCACAATCTGCCCTGGGTGGCCCACTCTATGGGCTTATTAATGTCAGGTACCTCAAACTGAGGGAACAAACAGTTGAATAAAAGATCGATGGCAGGAACCATCACAGGAGAGACAAAACGGTTAGGCCAAAGAAAGGTCAAAAGACACAACCAGCTTGCAGGAACCAAAAGAAAAAAAGGGGAGAGAGCTAGTCCCTCCCGTGGTATGAAGCTTTCTCACCCACAGCCCCTCTAATGTCACCTGCATGTTAATTGTGAGATCTAATAATAATGGGGTTCTAGAACACTCATCACTCGACAACACAATCTTCCTCTCTATAACAGAGTCTAAAGCATGGTGGAGGGCAATATTAGTACACTGCATGAAAAATTAAATGCAAAAAGATAAAGTGATGCAGGTACCCAGTGGGGAGCATGAGGGAAGGTGGGAGGAGGGCAGCAGAAATGGCCGCCTGCACAATTGTTAAGAGCATCTACCCCCCACACCAGCAAACAACTCCTTCCTACTGTCCGTAGCCACTGTCCGTCCGGAGTCAGGGGAAGGAACTTTCTTCCTTTACAATATATAATACTGTTTAATGATCACTGTCCTCACCCACAAATGTCCTAAAGGACCCTTTAAACATTCAAAGACCATTTATGTCTACATCTGGATGAGTAATAATCACTGTCCAAATCCATAGTAGAAAATAACTTTCAAAGCGGGGTTCAAACAACCATTGCAAAATGGACCATCAATACCAGTAGGATTTGTGCTACCCTGCTCCAAGATTTAATGAAAAGGGGTGTTTGCCAGTGTGGGGGTGGAGATATGCTCTGAGGGAGGCTCATTCAGCCATATTAACTAGTGTGGCCTGTCTCGTTGGCCCAAGTGTTACCACGTCCTCAACTGATTTTTCTTTTCAAAACCTGGTTTTTTGGAGTTTATTTGAATTTTCAGCGGCAGAAATCACTTTTAAATCAATATCTCCCACAATATGAATCTAAATCTTATCAAATAAATTCCATTAATTCCTGCTCATCAAGATCTTTCCAATAACACCAAAGGCACATTCCAATTCCTCTGAAAATTTCAGCTCCAATTTAATTTAATTTTCAGTGAAAAAATCATTCAATATTCAAGAACTTTTGCACTGCAAGTCCAAATGTAAAGGAACCAAGCCCACGCACCCCTCCTTGTAGAGAGCTTTCCAAAGCCACCAAGAACACAATCTAAAGCATCCTGGTTCAATGGATTTCATAACTACAAAACAAAACAAACTACAAACTACCTTCTTTCATAGATAGATGAGCCTGAAAATGGGGCCTAATACTTTACTTTAAGGCAATGTTAACATCTTCAACCCTCAACTCTCCCTCTTATGAAAAATACCTTCAATCCTCTTGTTAGCATTGCAAAAGTGAGCAAAGACTTGCACCTAGCAAATAGAGGTAAAGTACATACAAACAATGGTTAAATACACTTTGCTAAATTTTGACAAACCCCCATCAATTGTCAAATTTTGCAATCGTAACATTACAAGAAAAATAAAAACAAAGAAATTAAGAAATTAAAACAGTTAAAAAAAAGATAAGCAAAGCTCATCAGGAAATGTAATGTGGTTACATTTGAACAACATTTTTTTATTCAATTGATGAGCATCCATGAGTATATTTAGTCAAATTTGGTGATGTTCAAAATATGAAAGGTAAAAAAAAGAATTAAAAAAATCCTTTCATATTGTAAATTTGTAAATATGGGAATTCTCTTGTTTCAATGAAAAGAATTTGTGACAAAATATGCATTTAAAAAAATATTTTTCAAAATGATGATTTCTTTTCCCCAAAATGGTAGGTCAAACCAATGGTAAAAATCTTCACCTCTTGAGTCTCGATGCATATCAAACTTATATTTTCAAATACAAAACTCATCAATAAATGGTTCCATCTGCAATCACATGCATGAAGGATTGGAATCACAATTTATTTATTTTTAATATAGGGAAAATGAGTTTCAAGAAAATAATAAGTTTCATGAGAGGAATTCAATAACAACTATATAGATGTAATGAAAGCCAATTCAAGTGAAAGAGAATAAATGAATATGTAAAAAAATGTTACCTAGTAGACCCACCTTGTTTGAATGGAGAAGTTGATGAAATTGGTATCAAACGAAAGATGATATGGTAGACCTAGTGCATATGCTTTGATTTCACTTCTTTTTTACGTGTCAATGTTGGACTACCAAACATTAAGAAATAATGAAATCAAAGCGTATGCACAAGGTACATTAACTAGGATGTCTATCGTATCCCAAAATTTGATGCCATTACATCAAGCATTATTGGAAAAGTACTAAGACATCACAATTGACAAATTATAAGCTCCATCTTTGAACATAACATGTTTTTCCTTATTTTTAACTTTCTTTTTCAGAGCAACAAGCAAGTTGAGTGAAGTATCAATAGGAATTGCTTCAACAATTGTGACGGAATAGTAACAACACATAATAAAACATATGTTGTTACATATATTAACACTACCTTATTATGTTGAAATTACATTTTCCCTTTATTTTTAAAAACCAATCACTTCCCCATCAACGAGGACATTTCCAATACAAAGGGAGCTAACACTAGCATAAGATGGTGTTGGTCATAGTCTTGTGAGCATAAACACTAAGCAATGTTGGAAGAAGTTGAAAGACAATGATAAATGATAATGCATGAAATACCAAAGTTGAAATCATATAGTATCTCAATAATGTTGATGTCCTTGGTAAATGGTGTAGTTGATGGCATTTCAACATGCAATGTGTCAATGAAAGATGACATTCTAATAATGAAAATGATTCCTCATTCTTAAACACATCATTCACATGATGCAAATACAATACCAAAATGGTCAAAAAGCTTCACGTGTTTATCAAGGTGGATTTCTTACATAACCTTGGTCACACTTGGAGTTGCACCCACATTTACCCATTTTGTTTTTTTCAAACCATTGATAAAATTATTTTCCCCACATTTCAAAATCCAACTACATTAGGTATAATTCTAATGTTCAATTGCAAAATCAAAGTGCTTGTCAACTAAAGTAATTCCATCAACAACAACATTAAAAGTTCAATAGAACCAAATAATAGTGGGAGGAAAAAAATAAGACATAAGTGATACAAGAAGTTTACTTGCTAGCTCCTATAATAGTTTTTAAAAGTTGTAACAAAGTCTTAGCTCGAAGCCAATCACTAGTTTACATAAATGTGTTAGTCATCTATGCCACATAGACAATGTCTATGTGCTTTCTTTATTTATCTCAACACCAAATGATCTTGCAACATTTGAATGCACAACCTCTAGATCATCCTCAATGACAATTTCTATCTCCAACTAGTATGTCATTTTGCCTTTGGGCCCAAATTCTTTAAGTTGTACCAAAAATCTTGTCACATCGTCACCCTTTTATAATCCTTTTTGTATTTTTTTTCCACCATCAACATCACTACAACAAAAGGTGTCCTTGTACACCAAGTGATTTCACTAGATTTTGAGCAAATTCATTAGTTTTAGTAAACGGAGATTAGTTAAAAAGTAGTGAATTCATTGGTCTAATGCATGGGGACTAGTGAACTATACCCACATTTTGTGGTAGTGCATGGACACAAAGTGGATGAAAATGATGTTTCTAGATATAGGGTGGTCTAAGTTATCATATATCAAAATATGACAAGTTTTTGTTCATTAATGTGTACAAGAACGAAAATATAATATAAAATTAAGGACTGAATCAAGGACTACCTCTACTTTGTCTTGGGTGGTGCACC
>Ga0209611_10012715_pt1 | contig 11764 bp, 4 predicted proteins | sample S1TSphgellanicum_3_FD_187693 | JGI IMG/M metagenome (GOLD analysis project Ga0209611, IMG submission 187693) | Host-associated microbial communities from peat moss isolated from Minnesota, USA - S1T2_Fc - Sphagnum magellanicum MG (SPAdes) (version 2) | ecosystem: Host-associated > Plants > Peat...
GGGGGGGGACGCCATGGCTGTTGCAGAAATGGGGTTGGGGTTGAACATGCTCCCGATTGCACGAAACTATCCTCTTCTTTCTGTGGACGTAGTACAACAGAACGGAGGAGATAAGCTGTATGACAAAGCTACCCCCCGGGATCAGCAGCAGCAGCAGCAGCAGCAAGGGGCGCAGCAGAAGACGCAACAGCAACAGCAGCAAATGCAAGCACAAGTGCCCCAAGTGAATGGTGGGGGCGTTGTGGTGCGGGAGAGCAGTAAGGCTTTGGACTATGAAGCAGCGGCAGGCTTGGATGGCGGTAGTAGCATTGTGAGTAATGATAGTATGCGGGAACTGGAAGAGCTTCTTACGAAGCTTAATCCTCTGGCCAAGGAGTTTGTTCCACCGTCGCACTCTAATGCGTCTTCCGCTGCTGCTCTCGCAGCATCAATTCCCAAGCAAATTTCTCGCCGGGTAACAACAGATGCTTTGCTCGCCTCCTTTCTTTTTCCTTTGAGCTATTATCTCTGTTCTTTGATCCTTTATCTGATCAGCCATATTGCTTGCGTGCGGGCGGGTGCCGGGCTTTGGTTGATGTAAATTCAAAGAATGGCAACAATGGCGGCAGTAGGAAGCGAGGCAGCAATAGCCGAACAAATCGGGCACAGCGTGAAGATAGTATTCGAAGAACGGTGTATGTGTCGGACATAGATCAGCAGGTAAGAATGTCCTTATTACCCTTGTCTCTTCTCCCTGTGGAGCTTCAGGTCTCTGTCATCACCCTTTCCACGTAACTTGCTTGCTTTTAAAGTCATTCAGGATGCCCCCTAAGAAGAAGCCCAACTTCAAGTCTCTGCTCTGCTCTAATTTCTCCCAAGGGACAATGTCCCCATACATATATATGGTGGCAAGATAGAGCAGCAACAAGGTAAGCATTGGGTGAATACCAACCATCTCCCTGTGACTTCATGGAGCTTACCAGCTGAAATCAGGACACATGAATCCTGGCACTTGAATGAATGACAGCCTGCTTATGTGTAGCAGATATTATTCAACATAGGTATCCACTCTGCAACTACAATTGCAGAACATACTGGGGAAGTCTGTCAAAAGGCACCATGGTTGGAGTTTTCATGTGTGCACAATGGCTTCTCAAGGATTGGACAGATGTGTTTTTCTTGTTGGTAGATTGGTAAAGACAACGTGTATACTAAGTATGTTTGCCTTGCTGTTTTGTATGTGAAAGGTTACAGAAGAACAGCTTGCCGCACTATTCATTACATGTGGCCAGGTAAACTTTTAGACTGCTCAAGAAAAGCTGTTTGAAAATTCAATCTTGTCACTCTGGTTTGCACGTGACTTACTTATAGCATTATTCTGTGGCTTCAGGTGGTGGATTGTCGAGTGTGTGGGGACCCAAACTCTGTGTTACGGTTTGCATTTGTTGAGTTCACAGATGAAGGTAATAATGTCTGTGTCACCTTCCAAAAGTATAATGGTTATGATGAAGCCATTGCATCCAGGAACTTTCTTTTATTCAAACTTCTTGCCCTGAAACTGTCTCTCACTCATCCTGTGGTGATGTGTGTATCTGCATGATAAATCAGAGGGTGCCCGTGCAGCTTTGAGTCTTGGGGGCACAATGCTGGGGTACTATCCTGTCCGTGTTCTCCCTTCCAAGACAGCTATTGTGCCAGTAAATCCGACCTTCCTACCTCGTGTAAGATGAGCCTCCTTTTCTTTCCTGATCTGGGGATTTGGGTCTCCAGATACTGAGTGGCAAACATTGTACACATGTGATGCAATTTATATTGTCATGGTCTAGTATTTGACAAGAAAGCTGTAACATAGCATGTTAAGTTCATCGGCCAAAAGCCACTCTTGCTACTATGGATTGAACAACATCTTGGGGTTGGGTCCTTTCCAAGTATGCAAGATTTCAGCCAAGAAGTTGGCAGAATCTATTTTTCTCTGAAGCATGAAGTAATGTTGAACTGACACAAAAAACACAAGCTTTATTCATAATTATCAATTTAGATTCCATGCTAAACAACAGCCTCAGTAACGTGCTTGTGGTCTCCTATGTTTATGTTTTACAAGTTGGTTTTGACAGACTGAAGATGATCGGGAGACATGTGCCCGCACTGTATACTGCACAAATATTGACAAGAAGGTGAAGTGGAACACAAATCCCACGCTGGTTGATGGTTCAGACTGAGTAATTTCAGCTTCTCAAGAGGGAAATGTCTTTGTTTCACATGCCAGATAATCCAGAAGGTGTTCTCTGAGGAACTGTCGCCTTGGATGCAGGTTTCACAGGCTGATGTAAAGCTGTTCTTTGAGTCTTTGTGTGGTGAGGTAAGCTAGCATGGAGTGGCATACTCTTGATTGACCACATCTGAGAAATTCCTGTTGCCATTTGTTGCACGTAAAAGGTTTTCTCCTTTTTAGGTTATGCAGGCGTCACTATGAAATGAGGCCTTTTTTGCTGAACCAAACACCTTCTGACAGTTTTCTGGAAACTGCCTGGAGATGGGATGTGCAGGTTGCACGACTAAGACTATTGGGGGATTACCACCATTCTACACGGATTGCATTTGTAGAGTTTGTGATGGTGGGTGTGCTCTCCTCATCTGTTGGCCACTTAATAATCTCCACAACAGTGACAGGAGATATTACCTAGAGAAGTTGTACCACATCTTTGGCCCTGTATGCTTGCAGGTCACCTCTAATGGTGTAGGGCTCACTTTGCAGTGCTCAAACACATTTGTGTGCTGTCATCATGTTATATTTACCTTCTTGTGGAGTTTTCTCTACAATCTCATAGATATGAGTCTACATGTCATGGTTTATAGACATATCTATGTATCTATATGTCTATAAACCATGACATGTAGACTTGTATATAAGTTTGTGGGAGAGGAGGCTTTATGTTGTGTGGTGGGTCTATGGGGTGATTTGCTTTTGCGCCATGGCCCATTACTCCATCCCCACAACATTTGTGTGTGACTTCATGTAATTTTAGGTATAATGTTGCCCTAAGATGTAGGAGTAATCTGGACAGTCAATAAAGATGTTATTGCATGTTTTGCAGGACTTTGGTAAGCAAATTGATACATCACATTTGTAGGTGTTGCATGTGTGTACAGGGCTAACAATTTTGTAGAGCCAATTTAATGCTCTTTGTAATCCTCAGATAGAGGAACTCAGGAAGAGGTCCATGGATCAACCATAGCCCCAAAGGAACTAGTATGGCCGATGATGTCAGAGGCAGGATGAATGAATCTGGTCAAAGAGTTTCCAACAAGTGTTCCCTTTGGGGTTGTTTTGGAAATGGGATGGCCATTCCACCAAAATTCTATGTTTGTGGCCACATTCGCACACTAGATAATCTGCCTTTTACTAAAGATCCTTTTCAATGTTCTTAAGCATGAAAAGGTAGTTGCAGTCCATTGCCAGTTCACTGCAGACTAGAAAATAGTACAATTGTTCCAAATTGCTGGTAAAAAGGGGAATTGGTGTCCCCTCTGAAATATTAATTTGTATTACTCCTTTGCAGGCTGAAAGTGCAATGGCTGCCCTGAATTGCAGTGGGGCTATATTGGGCTCACTTCCAATTAGGTGAGCAAATCCTGGTCAACAAAGGGCTCACATTTTTGTGAGGATTTCTGTTTCTGTTCCAGATCAACTTTGACAATTGTTTGGATTGGTTTTTGTCTTTTTTCAAGCTTACAGTACTCCTATCTGTTGGCTGTTCAGGGTGAGCCCATCAAAGACACCTGTAAGGCCTCGATCTCCTCGTCCTCCACTGCATTGAATATTCAGCTGTTCCAGTCACTTGGAACACCTGGTGTCTGTAAGTATATCTAAAGTCTCAGCTGGGTTGTGTGCTTTGCTCACAGATGATGACCAATGTTGGTGTCATGCCTTCTAGATTTGTCAGTGCTGGAGAGAAGTATAATGTCGTAGTGTTTTTGCACATTTTGGGCTGTGTTATGTGCATTTCGATAGAGAGCTATAGAAGGTGGTGCAGAGCTTGTAGAATTACATTTTGTCAAATTTGTGGAAACGAAAAGTGGGGATAGGTACGTTTTCAGTTATGAGTGCTCCTGGGAAGAGAGCTTTGGCTAGACAAACTGAAACATTTTTATCTCCTCAAATCTCAACTTTTAGGTTGTGTTAGGTGTCATATATATTCCTTATCAATTTCAATCTGTTGATGGAACTAGAGGGAGAGTTGGGATTGGAGTCAGTCTCCTCTGTGGAGGTCCAACACCAAGTGACAATGCATATTCATGATTTATCAAGGAAGAAACTCTGGAAAGGACTTTTGTGGTAACCATTCATGGTATGGAGGATGCTATTTGGTGCATTTACTGTATTAAAAGCCATGCAGGAGTGTTAGGAACAGGTATTTTGCTTGTGAGAAGTGTTCCGCAGGCTCAAAATAACATTGTCTTAATGACCTTGTAGGCAGGCATTCTGTTCTGTGAAAATGCACCATATGCGAGAAATTGCAGTTCATAATTTCCCAGTGTACCAGCAGGATGCGGTGCTGGACTGGCCTGCCTTCATCAATGCACCTGATAATGTCCTCGCTGCAGGGAATTACACACTGGACCTCAGGACTGTGCTCGGTTCACAGGGTGTAATGCCCTGCCATTACACAACACAAAAAAGAGTAGAGCCAATATGTGCCAATATGATCTGGTGAGCAAACATGAGCATGCAATTGTGTTGTGGTCTCCATTGAATTTCCCCCTATGGATTTCATTCTCACTCCATGTTTTTCACCCACTTCAAGTTGTAGCATTGAAGGTCTAATTCTAACAATTTGTTCTCTTGGGTGCATATATAACACATCACTTGCTCACAATTATTCTCTTGAAACTTGTAAAAGTGGACAAAGGAAAGGAACTCCACATTTTGAAATGGAACCTTCTACTTTAGGGAGCTTTCATGGTTTTGAGGTTTTTTTTTTCTTTTTTAGGTGATGGGTTGATCAAAATGGTTCATTGCAAAAAATTGACCTTGGGAAGCATCCATCTAATTAGTAAAAATTGCAATAAGATCACAAACTTTTCATATCACAAAATATGTATATATACAAAACATTATATATATATATGATTTTAATTTATTTAAATATGTATAGTTATATTTTAAAATATTAAATATGAATATTTATGTATGTCATTTTTTTAAATATTTCATTTATTTGAATATTGAATATATTGAATATATAAAAGTATTGTTCATATTAATTATAAGATAAAATTCATGTGATATTTGTACAAACCTATGAAAATTGAATTTTGTACAAAATTTATACAATAATAACTTGAAATTTTTGTGATGAAATATCTGGGTTTAATAGCCACATTTGTATCTTTCATCATGGTTGGAATTCATCATGACCCCTAATGTTGTTTTTCCTCAATTTTGTGATATAGTCAAAATAGCAACTATCTCCAAAAACAAAATCAAATTTTGCTATGTGCATAGTATGAAAGTTTCTATTAAAAAAAATCCTTCTACATTCTTGAGACCATGAAAATGTAAATGGACGAAAAATTAATATGAAGTGTATTATGGATAATGTTTCATGGTCTAATTATTTGTTGCCTATTTAAGGTGGGTTTAGTAGCAAGTCCATTCGACCATGAGTAAACAAACCATGATTGGTAACATTTTGATGGTCCAAAATTAGATTTTTTTAATAATGTTTTTTGGAAATGGGTTGGACATTTGTTAAACCATGAGCCCAAAAAACCATGATTAATCTGCAAACTTTTTGTCATGATTTTTTCTCAAAAGTTTTAAACATGTTTTTTTAAATGGTGAGCACAAAATTCATTAAAGCATGGGCCAAAAGGCCATGATCAGGGTTTTTTTTCCAAGTTCCTCAAGTAGGTGTAATGGTGACGATCCTCAACATTAATTAGCAATAAATGGTGATTGTCCTAGTGGACTAGTAGATCTTTTTTGGAATCATGCCTAGTTCTAGCCACCTAATGGAACACATTGTCTAAATTTGGTGACTTCTAACTTTTTTTCTTGAGATATGGTGATTTTATTTTTTTTAATTTCAAAAATCATTTTGTTGGATTCACGAACCCTTTTTTTTTGTTGCCAAGTAGCAAAAATTCACCACAAAAAAAAACCTTGGCCATGATTGGTTGGATTTTTCAACATATTATTTTTTATTTAAAAAATAAATTCCAATGACAAGAATTTCAAGGAACTTGTACATGGGGTTTTTTCGTATGGTCATCCTAAATGTTTCAACATTCAATTTTTTTCACATTTTGGTTGTAATGTGTTGTTCGAGTTTAATTCCATAGTTTAGGCATTTTGTTTATCGCTGTTTTTTTTCACTATTCTTCTGCTTCATTGTTTTTGGGATAAAGAAGAAGGTTTATTATTGTGCATCATAGAGGTTTGTTGTTGTTGATGAATAGGAAGGGGTGATGGTGGATTGTTGTGAGTAGAAAGCATGCGATAGGGAGAGGGAGAACATATTGTTGTGGTTGTGGTTGAGCTTGAAGAATGTGAGGTTTTTGATCAAACATGCTTTGTTGCTAATGAGGTTGTTGTTGCAACAAACCTCTTATTTACAAAATGTCACACAACTGATGTTATATAGACAAGCCTACATTGAATCACATGTAGGGTGATCTAGAATAGAGGAGAAATTTGGTTCTTTAATTAAAAGAAGCATTGCGATCAAGAGCCTCTAGAATGAACCTTTGTCCACCCCTTTCATAAGTGCTAGACATATGTGTACTATGCCCCCAAAAAAAAAAAAAAACTCACCCAAAGGTAACCACATGTCATTTGCATTAGACTTATTTTATTTTGCATGTAAGTACTCTCCTTAATCCGTTCTTTACTTGCAACATGTGAATCCTTGAAATGCAAATTTCTTGGTTCCGATCCAAACTTCGTAGGCAAATGTAAGTAGTTAGAGTCCATCCTTATGTTAGATCATTGCAATATTCTAACCTTGTTCTGCATGCTAGAAGGATTCTCTTGCTTACTTGCCAAGGTATTTCTCAAGCTAACTTCATCTTCCAAATCCTTCATTAGGGATTTTATCATGGCTATAGTGCTAGGTTCTTGTTCTTCCTCTTTTCAATTTACCTAAATGTGTTTCTCTTTCAATAAACTTTCTTTTAAAGTCTTTGCAACATGGGGAACATAACCATCCAAATGTGTACTTGACAAAACAATTGTAAAAACATTAGATATGTGGTAGAAAGATCATGTAATCAAACTTCAACAATTATATTTCATGGTTGTTGAACACATAGTTCTTTTTAGTAGACATTATGTCAAGGTTTTTGTCAAATTCCTATTGGTGTTTGACATTTGTAAATAGGGTTAAAGGTTGGAAAATGCACCATTTTCATGTGCCAAGCATAAGTTTTGGAAGCAAAATACATGGTTTGATAAGTCTAGAGGTATGCATCAATTTCCATCATCATTTTTAGTTGTAAATTTGATCTTGCACAGTTGTTACTTTTGTGCACCAATCAGATGTTGAATGATGCTTCACGGAGTATTTGATTAAACCTAAATAACTAGTGAATCATGCATGTTTTGTTGAATGGAGTTCTTGTTGCATTTTCAATCCAAGCATCCTAAGTAAGGATGAGTTTCTTATTGCAAAATGTTTCAAGACTAGTTGCCATATTTGCAAGTCCATTTTAATAATTTTGTAAATTTGTTATTATCCAACCTTGTCTTTGCAACAATGTAGTAACATCCATTTCAACTAAGAACCACAACAAGAATGGGAAATGTGGCATCAAGGTAGGCAACAATTGTGCGGCAAACTAGAGGCTTTAAGGGAGTGGTGCTAGCAATGAGATTCAACCATGATGGAAAGTACTATCTAAGAGTAGGTATTGATTAATAAATACCTTCTTTTGCTTTTGAAATTTTTTTTTGCAAGCTTACCAATGGTTGTTTTTTCTTCAGAGGTTCACACCACAACAAGTTGCTACTTCCAACATTCAACTAAGAACTTAGATTATTGATCAAACCTTCAGAAATATGCACACCTTATTCTCTCACCATGTTCCTGCATGTGCCCAAGATCATGTTTCAGATTAATGCCATCAAATGTACAATGGATTTTATAACAAGGATTTTTTTTCACACGTGTACATAATGTAACATATTAGAGAACACTCCACTAACCTACACAAATCTTGAGACATGAAGAAACCAATGAGAACACCTAATTATCTAAAAAGACCTATCAATTGCATTTATGCATTAGACTTCTTATGTATAAAGGAGTTTGCACACCACTACATTGAACAACATCACTTGCACAATTTATGATCAGTATTAGTAGATTCTATGTTGAATGGTGGAGTAAGAAGTCTACTTGTTAGAATTTGCCTCTTTGCCTCTAATGTTGGGGTTCTTCTTGTGTACAACCTGTAGCAACAAATAGATTACTTATGTGGATGCGCATTTGCATGTGAACAAAAAGATTGTGCATATGAGGAAACCAATAAATAGATTGGGGATCTAAGGTACAAGAAGTGCAAAAAACCGATTTGACTTCCCCTCCAACAACCCTAACATCCTCTACAATGTGGTAGGATTTCTTTATTTGCTCCTACCTTCCTTTCCTACTTGAATCCTCCAAAACAAGTCTTGAATTGTAGTGTTTATCTGTGGTGAATACTTTCAGTTTCCAACCCCATGATCACATCTTTCTCTTAACATTTTCTTTCGCATATGTAATCTGAATTTCTTCAAAAAGTGGGATTTGTATTCATTTGAGCATGGGAAATGGAACAGGGAGGAGGCAGGTTTGCAATAGCAACTAGCCTCTACATTTTGAGTGAAAAATGCTTGAGATATTATTTGACCAAATGTTAGTTCTTTGCTTTAAGGGATTGTATGTTACCACCATGCCAAATTTCAATTCTTGCACCTTCCCACCCAAAATTCCTCTTGAACACCATGAGTAAAAGGGCCACGTTTTGCATGCTCATGAATGACTCTTCCGAATGGAAGCATGGCTATCTATGGTTGGAAGTGTTTATGTGTGCTCTTTCACCTTTTCCTACAATCTCCTTGTATTTCAAGTGTAGTTTGAATGAAAGGACCTTGGGGTTCAAATAAATGAACCTCAAACATACACAAAGATGGCACTTGATACCAGCCTTACCATCCTCCACATTCTTCAATTCTGGTGATGAAGAGCTTACCTTTTAGATGGTGGTTGGCTTAGCATGCATTTCCTTGATGTCACCACTTGTGTGTGTCTATGATTCCATGACCAATAGTTCATTGGAGGTTGTTGTCATGGAACAACTTCAACTTGCTAGTGTGAACCTATGTAGCAAAGGACTTTGTGTCAACAAACACCACATGCATGCAACCCACATATCAATGTAGTTTTGGTCTACATCCCTAAACAAAATAAAAGGAGGGTTTGCAAATATGGGAAAAATGCAAAAGATGCATTTACATTAGTTGTAGTACAAACAAATTGTTTGTCATTAGTGGTTGTGTGACATTGAAAGGATTATTTGAACATAGTAATGTATCACCCTATCACCACAAAGTGGCAAATATTTATAGGGTGAAACATTTGACCACTTCTTTATAGTGCTACATTGAACTATCATGTCATATAGACTCCTTGAAACAAAATTCAACACCCATTGAATTCTAGAATTGGAATCCCATTACTAATGGCTACAAGGGTAATTATAGGTTATGTTGTTGCAATCGAGTACTACATTTATGTAGTCAAACCTCATGTGACATGGACGGACAAGAAACTTGCATTTTTTGTGGGAGCTCTAAGGACCCACACCTCTTTTTTCAATTGCAATGGATTTCAAATGCAATCTTGGGTTGTTTAGGTGGAAGTTGGGTGCAAAGTCATTAGTGCATGTAGGAAATGGGCTATTCATATGTGCCACCTATAACAACAACATTCAACCAGTTGGTGGCATATCAGTGCACGTCGGTTATTTATTTTACAAACCTCAAGGTTATGGGAAGGCCCTTTCATTTGTATCTCTTGCAAAAATAAAGATGGGGTTGAAGATAAATTGAAATCACATTTCAAGTCTAGTCTATTAGGAGAAGGATGATTTTTTTCACTTTATTTTAGAGATATCCTCAAAGCAATTTGAGCTCACATTTTTTATGATTCAAAAAATAGTGACTTGGAGAACAACAAGCATTATCATTTGGAATTTTAAAATATCTATTTACAATCTTGAAAAATAATGTCCATTAGGGATTTAGGGACTAAATTTATATGCACCGATGTGCATGATCAAATAGTAGTGAGGTGTAATGTGACAACTTTGGTTTTCTTTTGTCACTAAACTTCCAGGTAGCCACTTGCTACATGAAAATCAAATCTTGCACAAATGTGTGGATGTGCACATGATAACACATGGTAGAGGATACATGAGTCAATCTGGTAATGGAAGCATGCCAAAATTGCCTAGAAATACAAAGATCTAAGGTTAGTAATGTGATATTCACTCTATTCATGAGACATATTAGGGATGTGATTGGTTGTTGACTCATTTTGATATGCCACATGCGTCTTAAAATCATGTCCATGAACAGTAAACATAGAAGTTAAAATTCTAGATATTGATTCAAGATAAAGACCAAAACACAACACAAACAAGATGGCTTGAGAAATAAAACCTTTTAAGTCTTATAGTTGTACTAATTGGGTAATGTTGTAGTTGTACCATAGTCTCACACATGTTTCGCCATTTCAATTCCAATTGAGAGCTAAAAGGCATTGTTATAGTTGTTCCACTGTCCTTTGTCAATTGTCTAATGGTTGTTAGCATGACAATTGTGGGTAGTAATAATATTATGGTATTATAAATGTAACATTATCTCAACATCTTTGGATCTAACACTTTATAATTTTTTGTTGAAAATGAGTTATTTAACATCATGTTTGTGATAGTAGTTGCATATGCAATTTAGTTATGACACTGTGACAAATCAAAAGAAACCAAAAGTGTAAATTCGACTAATTTTGCGAAAAAATTGCCAATTTTTTTGATATCACAAAATTGAAGAAAAAACCATGATCCCAAGTCTCTAGACAAAATCCCGGGCCAATTCTAGGCTCGATGATTGGGGGCCATGGGAACCCCCCCCTGGCCCGCTCCCTCCCCCGGACCCCATCCAAAATTTGACCATACCCGCCAGTCTCAATTTTTTGTTTTTGCCCAACAGCTGGACCAGCTTTAGTTATGATTGATTACTTAAATTCGTCTTGAATGTCTGAAAACGGGCACGTTTTGCACTAAACGTCCCTGACCGTTGTCGACGACAGCTTCTTGCCCAACGGATTAGAGGCTGATGAACACCTATAGTCGACGACTGAGAGCGAAAGGGTAGTCGATTTTCCGTCCCTAATGCATCGATCGAGGAATATGCATCTATCGATTCTCTTCGTCTGCGTATCTCATCCCATGTAATCGCTTTCACGAAGGGAAACGAAAGGTTTTTGAATTCTCATCTAAATTTGGATGAAATGTAGTTGGATGAGAAAAAAAGACAGACCGGTCGAAGAAGAAGAGAAGCGGGGGCCAAAAGAGATCAACGCCGCCTCTCTTCACTCTTCTCTGGCTGGAGTGAATTAGCAGCCACCAATGCACCTGTTGAGGCCATTTTCCAGATGAACGAAAATCCCATCCTCCTTGCCCGGATTTTTTTTTTTTTCCACCTCTTCTCTACCCCAAAATTTTCCCCCCTCCTACCTAC
>Ga0209611_10012717_pt1 | contig 11763 bp, 8 predicted proteins | sample S1TSphgellanicum_3_FD_187693 | JGI IMG/M metagenome (GOLD analysis project Ga0209611, IMG submission 187693) | Host-associated microbial communities from peat moss isolated from Minnesota, USA - S1T2_Fc - Sphagnum magellanicum MG (SPAdes) (version 2) | ecosystem: Host-associated > Plants > Peat...
CCATTCAAGTCAACAAGGGCACTGAAGTTATTATCCCCAACGGGTATGTGTTTTTTCATTTCTTTTTTCTTCACCAACAACCTAATTTGAAGCTTGTGACGAATTTTTGTGAAGTTGTTTCCAATTGTAACCAAAGAAGGCATAAATGAAAACTTGGAAAAATCATAATTTTACTTTCACAAGATTGTTCAATCTTTTGGGGGAAAGATGGCTTTCTTTGCTTTTGCTTCTATATGTGACAGAATGTAGTTTGGGGGTGTTGCATTATGGGTTGGATATAAACTTTGCTTCATTTTTCCAGCTACCTTGCATTGGAGCTTCCTGTTTCTGCCCATAGCATGGCTACCATGCTTACACAACAACCTATTGTTACAATGCAAATAGTTCATCGAGACAAGTGAGGAACACATGACATTTTTTCCTCTTCAAGAATGACATTGAAAAATAATAATTCTCAATGCTTTTGTTACGAACTTATTTTGAGCTTATGTGACAATCTTTCTCTTTTGTAAATGACCTTGAAAGAAATTTTTAATGTTTGTGTTAGCTAGAAGTTCTATGACATTCTCTCTTTCTTATAAATGACCAAGTGAAAATATTTTTCAATGTTTGTGTTACAAACATATTTAAAGCTTATGTAACCTTATCAAACCCACACCATCCAATTTTTTTTCAAAGATTTGATAAATTGACTATGATTATCAATTGTACATGTTAGCCATGATTTCTTGATAATGATGTTGTGTTTGTCATTGTAACATCACAACACAGCACCTCAAAATTTTGCATTGTAAATATTATGTGTAGTTAGATTGTTAAATTTTGCACCAAGATTAATAGTCGATAGCATATGTTGAAATCATATTTGTTATTATTATTATGTTGACCCTTTTATTTTCCTTTTTATATTTGTTTCTTTTCAGTGTTTAATTTTGCTCCCCTTGACTATGAACTCTATGAAACAGGTATGCTATAGACATTACTCTCGGGCTTGCATTTGTGCCTATGAAACAACTCCTTAAACACCCAATCATAGAGGGTTATGTTCCTGTCATACGAAAAGCCATTGGGTTAGGAAGCCAACTTGATGAGGTAAAGTTTATGTCATCATTTGTATTTGTATACCCCAACAAAATCAACAATGTGGAAGAATAGTATTATGTTGAAACTTAAAACAAGTTCATCATGTTTCATCATCATGATGGTGGTGGTGGTTCTTTTAATTCTAATGTACATTTTGTCATGACAATTCTTTGTTTATTATCACATTTTGGTTATCACCAATTTTATGGGTTATATTGATAACTAATGTTCATCTGTTTCAAATGGCAGGTGAAAATAGGATTTTTACACGTGATCTTAGGAATCAAAGAAATGGGTTCTATGAGGGGTTTAAAAACAAGCAAACTCAAGGATGCCAGTATCTACTATGCATTTGTCAACCAATTTGCAGTGGAAGAACAACATAAAAATGAGTATTCTTTTAATGTAAAGAATTTTCAAAATCATACCACCGAATATAAAGACATTGATTCAACTTTTAACAATTTGGAAAATGGAGATGAAATTTCAAAAGCTTATTTGGTAGCAAGGGATAATGAATGTGTTAGCAAAAAGAAGAAGAAGATCAAGATCAAACCTTCAAAAAACCCATTTTTTAACATGGATGATGAGAACATATCCTCTTCATTATCAAATGGTGATCTTGAAAACAATAATGATTATATTACACATTCAAAATATGAGTTGGCATGGGAGTTTGACTTGTGGCGACAAGTAGAAGAATCAAAGTGGCGAGCAAATTTGAAAGCACAAGAAAATGTGAGGATGAATGCTATTGAAGAAAAATGGAAGAAGCAAAAAAAAGACTTGTCCATTGATATGTGCAACACCCAAGTAGAGCAACTAAATCTAGAGTCAAAACTTCGGTGAGAATATCATGCCTACTAGTTAAAACATGTTAAACAATTTAACAAAGCAAAATGTTCTAACATGTTGAACAATCATCCATGGCTTATGAACAAATACATTTTGTTTTGTGAAAACGCAATCATTAGTTTTACAACCTTGAGAATAATCTAATGTGTGGGTGGTGGTGTGACATAGGGCTAAGCTTCTTCAATTGGAGAAAAGGGAGAGGGCCATAATTATAGTAGAAGAAGATATGTCAAAACGTAAAAAGTCTTTAGAAGAAGATTATGTCAACCAAAAATCAAATGCACAGGTTGTATTTATACCTATCATTTTTACATTGATTATTTTATGTATGATGCACAAAAATATTTACACTGATTGGAATTTATAGGCTTGTTTGAATGTGTTGTAGTTCTTCACATTAATGCATTCAATTTCATATTGAACCTTTTGTGTTGATTTTCCAGGTTGCATTGAAAAGGTTGCAAGCAGAATCTGAGCATCGAATCAAATTGGAATGCAACAAATATGTGGCTTTGCGAGAACAATATGCAATGCTAGAACAACAATTGATAATTTCCAATGCTTCATTGGTGAACCTAGAGAAGCAATTTGTTACATTCCGAATTGCACAACAAGATACCATTGAAGCTCAATTGGTTGGCCAAGTCATTACTCTCGAACAACATTACAAAAATTTACAAAGGAAAGGAGTCTTGGCAATTGAAAGCAAGAATGATTACAAAACACAGGTAATCCAAAATGCAAATGGTAATAAGTTATGTGTACATGAATCCCAACAAATGGATTTTTAAACAAATAGAGATTCAAATTTTGATCTCAAGTAATGAAGTGCACTTAAATGATCATGTTCATAACCTTCCTTATTTGTGTGTTTGGTTTTAGGTGTTGAAGATGGGCAAAGAACTTGCAAACTTGCATCACCAACTATTTGAGGCATTATTGAAATGTAAGTCACAAGAACACAAAACACCAAAAAACTTACACGTTGTCAATGCTCCTCTAATTGAATATCAAGCTCAAACATCAAAACATGAAACCAAAATGAAAACTCAACAGTCGATAGATCTCATGCACATCCCACAAGATCATATGTGCATCCCACAAAGGTTTATTGAGTGTGAAAATAAAATGGGGGTTGGAGCAATATTGAAAGTTCAAGAAAGCAAACATGAGCTTCATCCAACTAAACTCAACGACTTCCAAGAGTTCAAAGAAAATGAGTGTTCTTCATTTTCCCCACTCCTTCGACATGGGCCTTATGCAAATGCAAGATCGAAGGAAATAATAGTGGAAGCACAACCACCATCACCCTTCATGGATGTTGTCACCCAATCACCACCAAATGTGAAAACAACAACAAATAAAAAAGAAAAAGAAGTTCTCTTGATGAGGATTCAACAACAAGGATTGATCAACATGGTGGAGGACAAAAAAGAAAAAACAACAATCTTGAAAAGAATTCGACAATTAGAACAAATTGTTGACACAAGAAAAGAAGAAGATCAACATTCAATATACAATGATCAATTTAAACTTCAGGAAGTTCAAGCCAATACAACAACAAAAGGCATGGTTACACATTTGATGCAACAAAAAGCTAACTTGTTAAAAACAGGAGTGTACAATAAACATGACCGACTCATCAAAGGTTTGGACCAAAGGATTCAACATTTTGTCAAAATAGGGTTTTAATGTAGAAATTCAATGGTTTAAGGAAAAAATTATAGGTGGGTTTTGTAGTTTAAAAAAACTTGATCAAACAATTAGTTTGTTTGGCATTCTTGAGTTTAATGGGTGTCAAACAAAACTTGAAAACTCCATGATGAAATTTTGTCCACAATGTCAATGTAATCATGGGAGTTCCACATATAACTTCTAATTATCACAATCATATTGCAAATTTTCCACTTTGTTTAATACTTGATAAATTAACATCTTCCTTTATTTCCTTTGATATCAACATTTTAAAGCAAAAGCCCACAAATATAATGTGGGCACCTATTAAAGGAAATAAAAGAAAAGGTTCATGGATAACATCATAATGTATGCATATGCCTTATAATGTCATGGAATTTGTATGGCATGACATTATGAAAATGTGTTTGAATTTCTATTTTGAAAAATACAGTTGTTGTTAGTTAATTTAGAAGCACAAGTACACAATCAGGCACTTAATGTTTCTCTTTTAACAATATCCTTTGGATATGGTTTCATAATATTGATTATATTGAATGTTGGGGTAACATAGATATTAAATTTTCTTTACAAATTTTTCATCATCTTTTTTTATAGATTTTTTCATCATTTTCAACAAATTATCCATACCATTACATAAATTTGCATCATATGTTAAATGCATGAATTTTTTTTCTTTTTTGAATTAGATTATAGTGGAGAATTTTATGGTAAAAATGTTCATTCTTTAAATATATATGTTGGTAATGCCATCAAGTATGTTACATAACAACATAATCTAGTTGATTTTTTGGGGTTAAAATTATGTTTGGTTGCACAATTTAATATTTGAAAATTCCATTTTGCAACCACAACCATGTCCATTGTACATTTGATGGGTCCCTCATTATGTTTAAGGTGGGCAATTACAATAGTTGTTATAGAATTTTTTGAAGATTAAATTTGTAACCACGTATCAAAATAACAATAAAATATGCTAAAATTATGTAATAGAAAATGTGGATATATCATGGCATTGCCAATTACCAACATATAATTAGGACACATGATTCCATTTGGGTGTGTAATTCATTAGAATATGCATGGTAGTATGGAAGAGTTTTTTTAATCTTAAAGTTGAGATGTCCTTCAAAAAAGAAAATTTAAAATAGAAATAATTAAGTTAATTTGAAGCAAAAACCACAAAATTTGTTGAAAATAAGTCCTTTATGAAACCCCATAATTTGTCAAGCTCTTCATTTCAAGTCAGATTTTGGATGACAAAAACATAAACTTAAGATAAGTTCATTAAAAAGTTTATTACAATTATTATTGTGCACATGTGGTCTACTTGGGTTTTTATTATTATTATAGTACTTGGGTAGCTTTGGCAATTCTTTGTTGAATAATTAATTTAATCCATAACTTCTAATTTGGTAACTACCTTTTTATTTCTGAAATTTTTGGCATTTGTGAAATATATGTAATAAAATTCGTTAATATTTTAAAGATACTTCAATGTGTTAGTGGTGATGGATGTAAAGTACTTAATTTGATCAAGAAAATCCTTCGTTCAAAATGTAGTTTATTATAAAGAAAACATAAAAATGTAAAAAAAATCAAATTGGTTATGACTTGAAATTATTATCATTTTTAAAGATGAAACACTAAATTTACAAAGAATCATGATATTTTCAAAAATTCATATTTGCTCAAAAATGATTGGAAAAAAAAGTCATGTACTTGGACAACTATAAGCATTTATTATAACAAGTGGCAAAAAAAATTGTTCCAAAATCCATTCATATGAAAAAGATTTTTTTGGAAAAATGACATATAGTCCTTTTTAAAAGTAATCATGTTGACTCATTGTATGCCATTTGCACCCAAAATAGTTGTAAACTATGATCATGGCCAAAGTCCATAATAATGAATAATTAATAATAATAATCTATAAATGTATTTCAAGGTTTTTCATTCAATAAAGTTTCCAAGTGGTTATATGTTCACACAATTGTTGTGTGTGTAAATGGTTTGGGACTTATACTTTGTGTAAGTGTAAATCTCATAATGAAATTCATTTACACTATGTGTAAGTGTAAGTGTAAAATTGTGTAAATTTTTTTGTGCCATGTAATGCAATGTAAGTGTAAAACAATTTTAAAAATGTGATTTTTACTTGGGGAAGGGGGGATTTCATAACTTTTTGGTGATAGACCAACCAAATCGCCCATTGCAAAAAATGCCCATCAAAAAGTGCACCCACAACTAATTAATAGGGATTTGCAAGAAGGTATAGTCATTAAGGGTATTTACTATATACATTACACACCTAATACATTTACATAGGACTATGTAAGTGTATTTGACAATATTTACACTGGCCTCGTGTAAGTGAGTGTGTTAAAAAAAAAGTTATACACGACAATAATATAAGTGTAAGTGTAAAAGGTTTGGACATGTAAGTGTAAATGATTTACACTTACATGAGATCTACACACTATATATACAAATATTAACACTTACATGCATAGCACTAGTCCACACCAAAATCTTAATTAACTTAAACACTTTTAACCATATCTACAAGTAATCCATGAAATTGCTTGTAGAAACTATAGAATTATGATGTTTATGTTGGGAAATGGTTGTTAAGTTAGTTTCATGTTGATTAAACTAATATGAGAATACTTCCAAACATTAATGGATATTCAAAATGGGTAGATTTATGTTGTGCATGATGGTGCAATTTATGAATCCTTTGAATTGTTACATCACAATTATCTATAAATGGATGATCAAATTCATAAGGTGATTTTGTATGAAAATAAAGAAAAGCAACTAAAACTTTTATTACAATGTTCTAACAAATGCATCAACTAAATCAGATTATTCAAAACATAATTGTTGGATATCAAAGTGTAATGTGATTAACCAAGTAATCATCACAAATTACTAGAAGATGATAAAATGGTTACATAAGTTCATTATGGGCACATAATTGATATTCCATGTGGGCTCTATGATTGTTGAGGTTGAATTGTTTTCCAATATCCTTGCAATCCTTATTAAGGTTACAAATTCATTATTAAACATTACTAATTTTGCCATTGCAATGTTTGCAACATGGAAAGTGGGATGGAAAACAACTCCACACCAAAGTTTTGAGTTTTATCAATTAAACATAGATTAGAAACACTTGTTTTTGTACAAATTATATGGTTGATCACCACAATATTGGCATATAAAACAAATATACGCAAGAAACTATGAATTGTTACAACATGTTTATTAGTGCATTAATAGGTCTCCTTGTAAAACATTTGATTTATATTTACATTTGGGCATGATGGGCATGGTTGCACACATACTCATGATCATAATCACCCCATCCATAGTATTTTTAGCCACATATTAAAATGGTTATTTGAAATATCATTAATTTCCATCTATGCAATTTGGGATTTGTGCTACTTTGCATTACTAATGACGACCAACTATTTTTTTCCTCTTTTTATGTTGCCATATGATTTCCAATAGTTCATCATCATTATTTAGTGTCAATCTCAAATTTTATTTAAATTAATATAAATATCATGGACATGAAAAGACACATGTTAATTTGCCTTTCAATATCCATGTTGGTGAGTAGTGCAAAGGAATGAAGTAGTTAGGCTTGAAAATGAAATATGTTTGTTTCTAAAATTATTTAGGGACAACCATATGATATTTTTTAAAAATTCACATGTATATACCAATTTTTTCTTCCTTTTTCTCACTAGAATTTTCAAACAAAACATCAAATGTTAATAAGGAAAACATGTTGATTATGTAAACTTCAACAATTGTGCATTAGTTTTAACCAATGTTGGGCATTTTTGTCTTTTTAGATGGAACTTTTAGTTTAGATTATTTGAAGTTTAGGTGATTAGAGAACTAATGGTCATGGGCAATTCAAATTTTTAGAAATAACAACCCTTATGGCCACATGTATTTGTAAACATTTTCAAATTCAACTTAAACTTTGGTCACAAGATGAAGTATACGGGTGTAAAATTAACCAAAAAACCTCCAAAAAATCACCATTAAGATCAAAGTTGAGTTTGAAATTAGAAAATTACAAATAATATATTTTGAACCTGTGCTAAATGGTGATTTTCAATTTACACATTCATTTACAACTAAATTTTTCAAGTGGGAAATATTTTATGACAATTGATTCTTGCAATGTGTGACCTATTGGTTTACAAACATCTGAACTTCTAGTTACTATAAGCTTACCCATCCCACCATATAATTTGTGCATAACATCAAGCCATGTACATGTACATAAGGATTAAGTGCTTGTATTATGTTAATGAACATATCGTGCCCTAGCCATTACTCACATTTGCACTTTGAAATCTTTGAAACTTCAAGATGTAAAAGGTTATCAATTGTCAAACAACAAAAGATTATTGCCACATCAATTTTCAAGAGACAAGAATGACACATAATAAAGGCATGCATGCATCTTCAAATATAATGACGTTTCATGAGTTAAATCATGGACTTGGGTACCTTTTTATCCACACTTATTCTCTCTCACAAATAGGTCAAAGTTCTCAAAAAAAATTTAAAATGAAAAACTTTAGTTGTGTTGGTTCTTGAAAATTTGGCAATTATCAATTCCCAACAAAATTGATTCCTGTATCATATGGGAACCATAGGTCACATGTGCATATATTTGACCTTTACTCACCAATCTTTTTGTTGGAAAAAGAAGTATTACCCAACATTGGTTTTGACTTCAAACAATCAATTTTTGAAACATATGTATTTTTGGGAAATTTTATTTGCCACTATTCATGATTTCATAGTTGCAAATTTAGATACATGATGGTATTTAATAGTTGGGCCATGATTGTGTAATGCATGTTTGCGTCTTGGCAAACACCAAAATGTAATAATATTCTTTATGATCTTATGAATTGAATTGATGGAGGATTTGCAAGAGATTCATAATCATGATGATGGACACCATGTTAATCAAGTTCATAACCACCAAATTGACATCAACTATGAATCCACCCCTAAGTGTATTGTAAGAATAAGTGGTTCATCATGTCATGGTTTTGCCTTATATGACAAGTTCAAACAAACATTCAAATAAACTTTAAGCTTAATAATTATAATTTTTTGATTTAGATTTTTAATTACAATTTAGTTTAAGTTTATTTACAAATTTAACTTTAGTTGTAAGTTTAATCATGATTTACTTACAATTGTAATTTACAAATTTCTAAATTCGTTTTATAGTAATTTTAAATTAATTTTATTTACAACTTGAAGTTCATGTTATTAAAAAATTTACATACAATTTGAATGCAAGGGTTGTTAATATATTGTATTTAAATTCCTTATAGATTTAATCAAAAAATTATTTTACAATCTTACTATTTGAACTTAAGGTTTAAGGTTAATTCTATTTATAAGATAGGGTTAAGTTAGGTTTTCAAATTTTAAGGGTTTTTTAAAGTTGCAATTAGAAAGTATAGGGTTTAAGTGCCTTTGAGTTCGAATTTAGGTTTTTGATTTAGAATATGAAATTTAATTTAAATGTACATATTTAAATTAGGTTTGAGGGGGTTGGTTTGTTCTCTCATGTTTTTTAGAAGCCAATTGAAAATACTTTAGTCCATTCATAAAGCTTGACTATCAAGTTGAGCATTACAAAATTTTCAAAGTGCACTACTCCCATATGGAAGGTTCTTCCATTCATGTGGGCAATAAAAAATAATAATAATTTGCACATGATAAGGTACCCTTTAAATACACTAACCATTTTGGGAAATGTTTTACATGTAAGTTTAACTCCTTTGGAACAAGGAGTTCTAGAAGTAAAGCAAGGCTACAAGGCATTTACTTCTTAAACTCCCTTGTTTTGTTTTGAGGGTGTTATCACACATAAACATCAATAATTTTTTTTGAATTTAAAAAATTTATGATGCATGGTAAGTATCCAATCCAAATACCCATTGAATATCATGAAAAAAAGCATGAGGCATTTTGAAAAATGGAACATTGACAAATACCCATTGGGTATTTTGAAAAGAAATGACACAAAACATTTTGAAAAATGAAATGTGTGCAAGTGCAAACATTTTTTTTTTTGGAAATGTTGTACATGATTTTATGATATGTAAGTGTACTTTCAAATATACTAATATATATTTTTGGATGTTTTCACCATTTGAAAAATAGATAACAATATTGAGGTGTTGATTTTGAGAACTTGAAATAGTTATTAGTTTAACATAAATATGCCCTATTGCTTGATAGTGGTGTTTTATGCCATGAAAAAATATCCTAATTACAAATTTCATTTTTTAATGTTGTTTATGTAAACCTAAACCGTAATATTAGAATACATCATTTCCTAAAATTACTTGATTTAATTTTCTTTGATCAAAAGTTTCAAAAAGTTTTAATCACATTTTTAATCATAAGAGATATTTTGGAAATGATTAATTACAAAGACATCATATTCACTTGGATGTAGTTGTAAAAGGTGGAAATTGGTAATCATATTACTTTAATTTAATTCAAAAATTGTAACCTAAAATAGAAATTTCATAATGGCATAATGATAAGTTTTCTTCAAATGTTTAGGTTTTTTTTTTCTCTTGTTATCACATCTCAAAATCACTTAATCACTTGAAATTCTTGAACAAGCTTTTAAATTTCTGCAATGCAAGTTTTTATTTTGATCTTTTATCTTTGTTCATCATTTTAAAAAAATTCATGAAAATCATGACCTATTTCTCCATGAATTTTCTTGCACATATCAACTAAATATATTGTCCAATTGTTTGATTATGAACAAAATGATGTGACAACTAGTGATTTCAAAAAAATTCCTAGCACATTATCATTTATTCAACAAGTTGTCATTTGAATTGATTATACAAAAAAAAATCAAAGTTGCAAACCAATAGTTAACATAGATTTGACTCAAGTTTCTTGGTGTGTAATTATATGTTGAGAAATGTTTGTGTTATTGTTTATCAATTTCTTTGTGATATTGATTTTGCTCTTTCTTTACAAACTACTTATACTTTGAAATGATACTTAAGAGTTTTAACAACGTTGTTTCTTTGTCTATGTGTTTCCCAAAGAATGAGAAAATTTGCAATGCCATATTTGCTTATGGTTGTACTTTCCACAAATTAGGTCTTATGCATTATCATGACCCTAATTCTTATGGAACCATGATCATAAAGGGCATGATTCCATAAAGCAATTTGAAAGCATTAAATTTTGGCAAGATTAGAGTGGAGTTGCCAATTAAACAATGGGACCCAAGAAGGAGGAGGCTAAGAAAGAAACACTCAAAAAAGATGCAATCCCCAAAGATGCATCAAAGAAAGATGCACCCCCACCCCCACCTCCTGTATAAATTGCATCTCCCAATTTGTCTTACACTAAGAATTGGGTCTTTGTAGTAAAAAAGGGGTTCAACATTACATTATATATATCTAAAATCAAAAGTTTTGTTAAGTAGGCAAACAATTTTTTAAAAAATTATCTTTATTTACATTTTAAGTATAAATCTAAACAAAAAAAAATCTTAATTCATATTGTATGCATTAAAAGAATCTTTTGTTTCAATATTATAATTTTTTTCAATTTCATAATGATGTTTGGTTGTAGAGAACTTCAACCATACATGCACATTCACAAAATACATTAAAAACAAAAAGAAGTGTGTGTCTTTGCATTGAACAAGTATTACATGCCATATAATGTGTGTGATAGAAACCTGAAGAAAATCCATTACAAAAGCAAGTGGAGGAACAAGCTGAAGAGATTATAAAATTAAGGTAGGGTTGATACATTCATATTGTTATAAAATTCAATGTCAAAACATTTGATGTATTTCCAAGCATTAATTTTATACATTTTTTGTTTCTACACAATTGGGTCTACTTTTTTAGCTTTTTTTTTACCATGCTTGGATTGTAAACTCACCTAGTTTGGAGACTTTTTTTTGAAGGGAGGTGTTGGCCATTATTGGGAGTGGTGAAGGGGATCTTCGTGAGACCAAAATCCTTGACTTATTCAAGAAGGTATATGTATCGAATTATGATATGATTTTTCAGAGTTGTAAAT
>Ga0209611_10012720_pt1 | contig 11762 bp, 8 predicted proteins | sample S1TSphgellanicum_3_FD_187693 | JGI IMG/M metagenome (GOLD analysis project Ga0209611, IMG submission 187693) | Host-associated microbial communities from peat moss isolated from Minnesota, USA - S1T2_Fc - Sphagnum magellanicum MG (SPAdes) (version 2) | ecosystem: Host-associated > Plants > Peat...
TCGCACCGCTAGTGGGAGCATAGAGGAGGTACTTGGGGAAAGCTCGAATTTGATTACACTTAATTTCAATGAAGGTACAGATCAGGAGCTTTGCTTACATGTTAAATGTTTAGTCACCAATGCCACTAGTTAGGATGTGTTCATTCGGCAAGAGGCCTTGTTTCCACCTGGTTTTATAATTAACAATTGGTTTGAACATGCGTACTACCGAGTGGATTGGGAGACTGATGGCCACCACCTGGGATACATACCCCTTGATTTACATGGGAACCATAGTCCTATGGCTCACCATTGTATGCTCAAGGAAACACACACCATTTCCTACATCCAATAAGCTAGCCACGAATGGATACAAGGAGATGAGGAGGAGATAACTTACGCTCAAGGTACTGAAAGTTTGAGGGTGATTCCTATTGACATTCAACATGGACTAGAGGTTTTACAGAGGTTCAAAGTAGCCCACAAGCCCTTGGTCAAAACTTTTATAGTTTTGAGAGCATGGAGAGCCATGACGAACCGATTAAGTCATTATTTCGTCAGCTAATCACTTGGACACCACCTAAGGAAGGGATTACATTACTAGAGCTCTTTGGTGGTATTGGTACAAGTCTCAAAGCCCTATTACAGTCAGGGATGGTGGTTTGGAGGTATTTCTACGTAGACATTGATCTTGTTGCAAGGCAAGTGGCGACATCGAGGATGAGGGAGTTCATAACAAGATTTCCACAATAGTTTGCAACCACCGCATGGAAGGCTAATTTCACATTTTTGCCTTCTGACATACAACTAATTTAGAAAAAACATATGGAATTACTTGGCCCCGTTGACCTCATCATTTCAGGTTGGGAGTGTTAAGGATTTTCAACGGCTGGATTTGTAGAAGGCTTGAGTGACACAAGATATGGTCTTTTTACGGACATGATACGATTGATCACCTGGGCTCAATCCATTTCCCCTACACTTGGTTATGTAATTGAGAACACCCCTTTTTAGCTTAATCAGAAGGAGAAAGTCCAGGAGCACTACACACTGGTCAAGCATTACATTGGAGAGCCACTCTTACTTGATGCAGCATAATGCGATTCCTATGCGCACTGGTTGCGCAACTAGTGGACCAAGTTGGCACCACTCTCAGTTTTGCAGGTAGCTCTGAAATACACTATTAAAGACCCCAACCTGCATGTTTTTCACATATTGGATGATCAAAGTCCTTGCCAACTAGTTACAAGGCAAAAGAATTGGTTTCCTACGAACACAATAGGTAAACCAAGAGGTGTTTGGCCCACCTTTGTCTCTTCCCAGGAGCACATGCCTTTCAAGGAGATGGACCAGGCTTGGTGTATTATCATGCTTTAGCCACTTGGGATGAACCAAGCCCAGAAGAAAGAGAAAGGGCTATGGGGTTCCAAGCTGGCACTACTAGTCACACTAAGGTGACTAAATTGGAGTGTAACGCTCTACTAGGGAGAGGCATGGACCCGAATTCCCTTACATGGTTGTTGGTAACTTGTGTACTCTTTCAAATGTACATAACACCAACACTAATTCAATCAGTTTGCAGTTTTGGCGATGCAACCACATGGCACCCCAACCAAGTACACTTGCCTATCTTCAACACTCTACATTTCATTCTTAGTGTTGGGGGGGGGGAAGAAGTACCATGTAATTTGACTCAAGTTGTGTCTAATACACCTGGAGGTACATCAGCTTCTAGAAAAATAATTACAACCTTCTACGAATCTGCGCAATTGGATAATGGAGAACCCAATACACCAGGTTCTTCAAACACACTTTCTAACTCCATTCCATGTGTTTTCAACTACCTTTTCATTATGGGGAACCAGCTCACCAAAAAGGAGAGAGACCAGGTCACAAACTTGCTAATTAAATATGAGAATGTGTTCGCATTCTCAATGAAAGACTTAGGTAGGTGTAAGACCATGCAGTTCTCTATAGACCTTACAGATGAGACACCTGTCTATCGAAGGAGGCATAGGTTGAGCAAGCATGAGTGGGTACTGGTAGATGAAGGATGCAAAGAGTTCCATGAGGCTGGTTTCATTCAACCATCAAGTTCTGATTTCACAGCTGCTATAGTAATGCTAGCAAAAAAAAATTCAGCTAGATTATGGACTGAAAAAAAAATGTGCAGGGATTATAGGCCTTTGAACTTATTTACACCTTAGGATAGGTACCCCATACCCATCCCTGAAAAATTGTTTGATAACATTGATTCAAACATCTTCACAATTGTGGATCTAAAGCAAGGTTTCAACCAGATTATGTTCGTTGCGAAGGATCGCAAGAAAACGACATTCCATGAAAACGACAAGTTATGGGAATGGCTTGTGATGCCTTTTGGATTGAAGAATGCACCTGTCTTCTTTCAGCAAGTCATGGACCAAGTTCTCGAAGGGGCAGATTTCATGAAGTATTACATAGATGATGTCCTAGTGCATAGCAAGGGACTCTTGCAGCATTTGGCTCATCTTGAGGAGTTATTCAAGAGGCTTCACGAAATCAATATGAAGATCCATCCTAAAAAATGTGAGTTTGTTGTCACCTCATTAATCTACCTTGGACATAGAATTTTGCCAAATGGTATTATGGCTCATTGGGCCAAAGTAGTAGCCATTTTGGAGATGCCCAATCCTACTGATGTTCACACGTTGAAGAGCTTCATCGGATTATGTAATTACTATAAAATTTATGTCCAAGACTTCAATACTATTGCTCATCCTCTCTATGCATTTTTAAAGAAGGATGTTACTTTGACGTGATCCCAAGTCGTTAGTTAGCCCAAGTTGGGGCTAAGTCACTCAAGTTGCGGAAATGCGGGGGACTCGAAACACACTCCCAACTTCCAGCATTAAAGGGGGTGAGAAGGGCGTGCTGAAAGCTTCGGGATTAGACTAGGAAGAGGGACAAGCTACTTAGTTACTCAGTCCTACATCCAAAACCAACCATCCAGTGGGTTAGTACACATTCAGAACGCTTTGGGTGTTGGGACAAGCCACGGGCAACCTTGGACTCACTTGACTCACCATGGCCCAGATTCGGGGGAAGCCACCACCTTCCCCCATGTAATATTCTCTATGACTCTTCACCGCACTTGCATCCGAATGGCACTTTTTTTTGGGACTCCCAAAGTGGGGTCCTGAAATTATCCTAGTCTGGACTCTCGGGACTTTGGACGTTCATAACTTCTCGCTCCAACCTCTGATTGGGATGAGGTCTAAAGCAAAGTTATAGCCCTCCTCAAGGGCTTTCTAACGGTGTGTTACAATACACCTACACACACCAGGATTGGGTCAATTCCCGACTTTTAGTGGTCGGGAGTCAAACTGTCAATTTGACTCCTAACCTTTCTTTCAACTATAACTTGTGCTGCAAATGTCCAAATGGCTCATGAGAGGCCATCTTGGACATCTAAACTTCAATACCTTTCCAACAGTATAAAGAATACCTCAATGCAAAAAAAATTGACCCCTACAATCATGTTTTGAGTTTTTGGGAGTCCCGAAGGACTCCCAAGTCCCATTTTCGAGAGTGTGAGTGACGACCTCACATTTCCCTCAAAGTGGGGTTGCGACATGCTTGGACATGGAGTGATGAGGCTCAAGAAACTTTCAACACACTCAAGGAAAAACTTTCAGAGTTCCCCATTCTAAGAAGACCTGATTTCAATAAGGTCTTCATTCTACACATTAACTAGAATGCTCTTGGTATTGGAGCTATTCTTGGCCAACTTGATGAGGAAGGTAAGGAATATGTCATCGCCTATGTATCCCGAAACAACAAGGCTAAGAATAACTACTCTTCATACAAGGGGGAGTGCCTTGCTATTTTATGGGCCGTCATACATTTCAGGCCCTATCTTTATGGCACCAATTTCACTTTGTATATTGACCATGAGCCTATCAAGTGGTTGATGACCAATGATAAGCTTATTGGTAAGTTAGCTCGTTGGGCACTTATACTTCAAGAGTATGAGTTCAAGGTTATTCACCGACCTTATATTACACATCAGAATGCGGATACCATGTCACGAAGACCCCTCACTACCTCTGAAATTTTTTCAGAAGCTAGGCAAGATTTTGACCAGATTCCAACAATACATGTATCTGAGGCATCTAGTTATCTTGCACTACTGCAATGTAACCTGGTTTAGCATCCCATTATGGATATATGGGAGGATTTGGACACTCTAAGGTTTCTTCAACATGGGGAATACCCTCCCCAAGTTACATCAAGTCAACGGGATCACATACAACAACGATCCACACGCTATTCATGGAGGGACAATCACCTCACCCGATGCTTACCACAAGGCGATAGAGTGGTTCCACCACCACATGAACGACTTGGTCTTGTTCAAAAGGTACACTCGAAGCTTGGACACTTTGGAATTATGCGTACTTATAGCCTTTTTGTTCCTCATTACCATTGGAGAGGTATGTATGTTCAAGTCTGAAACATCATTGCTAGGTGTGAACAATGTGATAGAGTGTGAATTTCTTTCTCCTCTCGACAGCTCACGCTTTCTCCACTCCCTATTTAAGGCATGTTCTATCGTTAGTCATGTGATTTAGCTAGAGAGTTACCACAAACCTCCAGGGGTAATGTTTACATCATGATTATGATTGAACATTTTTCAAAGTGGGTTGAGCTTGTTTCGCTATCGAACAAGTCATCACACAGCACCAGCCAGGCTTTCTTACAACAGGTTATAAGTAGGTTTGGGGCTTGTGCTGAGTGCCTTACTGATTAAGGATCAGAATTCAGGGGAGAATTCCAAAACCTACTTGACCATGCTCTCATTGACCATCATCAGACTTCAAGAGATCATCCCCAAGCTGATGGCCTTGCAGAAAGGATGGTTCAAACGTGCAAGAAAGGACTTCGAAAGATTCACCTCACTAAGAACAAAGAGGATTGGGACCTGGCCTTCCTTTACATCGCCATGGGTTATGGGATGTCCAAACATGCCTCTTTATCTCATTTCTCTCTTTACTTTTTACTTTTTGGGAAACATCCCATTCCACCCTCTTCCATTACTGCTCAAATGGACCAAGTTGTGGACTTGGATTCCTTAGCCACTTGGGCTAGGGTCATTGTAGAAAGGGTTGCTCTATTCAAGAGGGTTATGCCCATGGCCATGGAAAACTTGTCCATTGCACAACATCGAGACACCTTACGGTATGCACACACACGAGGTGGTAGTTATAAACCTAAGGTGAGACAATTTGATGTTGGTGATTTTGTGTATCTCCAGCGGCATCCCAATGATACTCTAGACACTTCTTCCGGTCGCACTATCTTAAGGATTAAGGTGATTAGGCCTTCAGGTGTGTTAGAGTTACAAGGAGCTAACGGACGCATAATTCAGGATCATTCCAAAAATTGTGTGCCCTGCCACTTGCCAAACTTGGATCCTACCATCATAACATTGACTTGGATTCCTCCACTTGATTATCCATGTCAGGTATGTCAAAGGATAGACGATGCTGATCATATGCTGTTTTGCGATAACTGTAATGGTGGATACCATCTATTCTGCCTCAAGTTGGAACTCACTCAAATTCCCATCGGCAATTGGTATTGTTCATCATGTTCTTCTACAACACCTTGATTCCTACTCAGACCATGCCATGTTTTTCCTGGCTCAGGTCTGGGGGGGGATACATGAGAATTTCATCTCAACCTCCTCTTGTGCATTGTATATATATATATGTGCGTGCATCTCTTTTTGGTTGATTAGTTTATACCTTTTACTGGCTTTAGTCTTTTTGTTAGTAAAATTTACTACGGATTTACACCCTTACGACACCATATGTCATGACACTACACGTCACGACAACTGTCATGCCCGTACATGGCCTCATACATGATGGCCAATTATGAGCATGCCCATGTGCGCTTTTAGGGTTAATGTACGGTCTTAGGTGACTGTACATTATTAGGTACTTAGGGTTTCAGTTGGTTGGTGGTAGTATAAAAGGCCAAACCCTCCTTTTCTCTCTTTAGTTTTTCTAGAATTCTTTTGTCAAGAAAATTTTCTCCATAATAAGCTAGGATTTCTAGATGCTCATAGCGGCCATTGCACGACCACCGTCTACATACATTACATCTTCTTCTTTCTTTGCAATTTAATTCTTTCTTTCATTCGTGAGAATTTCATCTCAGCCTCCTTTTATGCATTGTATATATATATGTGCGTGCATCTCTTTTTGGTTGATTAGTTTATACCTTTGATTGGTTTTAGTCTTTTTGTTAGTAAAGTTTACTATGGATTTACACCTTTACGACAATGTACATTACAACACTACACGTCACGACAACATGTCCTTCCTTTCTCCCACCAATCAATGGATCAAGGCCTTTGATCTTAGAATAATATGTTGGATACATATTAGGATCCATAGGTACAAAAGGTGGTAAGGTATTATACCACATTGGGTATGATGAATAAAGTACAACTTTATGTTATCTTGTTATGAATGGTGTAACAAGTTATTACCAACCTAAATGTTGATTGACCAATATTGTGTTAAAACCAAACCTAGTTGTGGTCGAAGTTGTTGCACATGTACACCAACATGTGTTGCCAATGTGCTTAGTACAATAGGTTGTGGAGAAGTTATGAACTTTTCCCTCATCAATCGCTTAAGTTTATGATGCACAAAGGGACAATTCTTGAACTCATGTCCAACATGTTGACAATATGCACATGATGATGTAATTTCAACGATGGGATTTATGCTTATAACCATAATATTTTGTTGAACATATGGTCATTCAACAATTCCCATAATAGGTACATTTGGCTAAACATTTTGGTTAAATGGTTGTGTTTGTTGAGCATCAATAGGTATTGTGACTTCTTCCATCGGTTTTACATGTGGTTGAGAATTAGATTGGTGTGAAGGTCTTTGTTCCAAGTTATGTAGTATTTCCACCTAATTTAAAAGTTGATTGTGTTCCAACTTTGAATCTATTATGATTGGATTCAAAGCGCGAACTGGCCCAGAAGTGTAGTACCCAACAATAAGTGATGATCTTAATGGTATAGTAGCTTTGGGAATTTGGTAGCTAGGTGTTGTAGATTGCCACTTATGATTTACAAAAGTTACTTCATTAGCATGTTGAATAGGTGTAATGTCAAAAAACAACCAACTAAAGGTACTTGTGGTTCTTTCCATTCTTCCTGCTTTGTTGGTATCTAATGAAATGGTATCTCTATTGTCACTAGTTATTGAGGCTCAATGTTGGGAACAACAACAATTTGAATTCCCTCGACTTGTGAATGTGATTGTTTTTGTGATAGTGCTATTTTGGGCACAAATTGTTATGGTGCAACCATTTCTAATTGCCTTTAAAAGCCTCTTGTGATTATTCTTGACATATTTAAATAGGTACAAATATTAATAACTAAAAAAAATTTGCATATTTTTTACTATAATCTATAATTAATTTTCAGTTACAAACGACATTTGCAACTAAAAATGACTTGTAGTTGCATTGGACAAGTTGCATGAGACGTTAGTTGCAAATGATGATGTCATAACATAGACAATGGATGAGGTATATATTTGAATTGACTGTATTTTTCATTTGTTGATTGTATAACACATGCAACTATCATGCAATTATCAAGCAATTAGTGACCAATTAATAATGACCAATGTCATGTTCCCACATGGCATACTTAAAAGAATATTAAATAAATCAAATTTATTACCAAACTTTTTATTTCAACCATTTATTTTTTAAAGTTGTTGATTCATACACGTGGACAAATAGTTTTGTGCCATGTGGTAACATTTATGATTTTTTAAACTTTTAAAATCAAAATAGGTGGGTAGGTAAGGAAGTTTAATATGGGTAGGTAAGTAGGACTAGGTGGGTAGGTAGGTAAATAAGCCTAAGTAGGTAGGTAGGTAATTTTTAGAACATTTTTTAATTTGTTTTATTTTATTTTGGATTTAACCAAATTAGGGTTATGCTTTTTTAATTAGCTCATCCATTTGGCAAATTTTGTGTATTTTAATGTTTACAATGCATCTACTTATGTAGTTGACACACTTGAAAGGGAAGTTAAACAATATGGGATAAAAAATCTAGTTGCAACTTAGTTGCAAATAGTTTGCAACTAAGGTGTGACTAGATTTTTTATCCTATATAATTTATTTTCCCTTTCAATTGTGTCAACTTTGTACATAAATAACTCAATCATTAATTAGTTAATTCATTAACTTCCTATCTACCTACAACCTATTTATTTACTATTTACCTATTACCTACCTACTTATGTACTTATCACCTATCTACCTATTATTAATAATAAGTCGCAATGGCTCAAATATTAATTAAAAGTTACTATTAATTAATTAATTAGTAATAAACATCCATCAATAATTCATATTAATAAATTAATTAATATGCATGATCAAGTATTAAATTAATAGTTATTTAGGAATTCATAAAATAAAATAATAAAATAACTAATTAGTTCACATTAAAAATTCATCAATAAGTCATTAATTGATTAATCAACTAGCTATAGTTAATTAATAATTATTTAATTAATGAAACTACTTAATTAATAATCATTATTTATCTATTATTTATCATCAATTGATTAATAATTAACTTGACTATATTGATTACAATCAATCAATAACTATTTTCAATAAGTAGTGTTTAATCTTAATGATTGACTAAATAATAAAGAATAATAGTTTATTTAACATGTAATAGCAATCAATTAATAAATATTTTTATTTTATTAATTATTATTTAATCTTAATGACTAACTAAATAGTAATTTAAAAAATCTATTTAACGACTATTTTTATTTTATAGTATCATTTAATCTTAATAAATAAATAATTACTTATTATAATTATCAACTATAAATAATTGAATATTAAATTCTAATTTGTCATTGATGAATCAATATTAAATGAATAATTATTTAATATTAACACTTAAAATTTTAAGTAATATTTAATTCTGAACTATGTAATAAAATATTTAATTAATCAATATTTAATTATTGACTATATATTTGATAAATAATTAAAATATGTTGACGATTAAATAATAAATATCAACCGAATGATAATTAAATCTAGTTTATTAACTTATATTTAACTTTAATAATGAAATAAATTATTATTATTTTAATATTAAAATTCAGTTAGTTATTAATTTATTAATTTTAATAATTTTAACAATTTTAAATCTGAAAATTTTAAGTAGTAACTATTAAACACTAATTATCGGCTATTACCAACTAGTTATTATTAAATACTTAATAATTTAATATTAAGTAATTGCATCATAACCATTGGTAAGACAAAAATATAAACTTAAACTTTGTTTTTACACCTTTAATATACCCTTAATGTACTTTTCACAAAAACTTTACATTAAACCCTACAAATATGTTGATAATATCCATAACAAATATTTATTATAGTATAAGTAGACTTTTAAATTGTAGAACCCCAAATATGTATGCTTATCATGCCCATAATACATAGTGTACATCAATTCGTGACTAAATTTTGGTTACACATGCAATTAATGGGCCATGGGGGCTTATCAAGGAATATAATATTAAAGCATTCACATAGGAAGACAAAGAAGATAGTAGTTGCACATTAGTCATAATATAGTTACATGGAGTCACAAATAAGATGGTTGCATATCCTCACATTTCTTCTAGTTTAATCCCCTCAAAAAAATTCTAGATCATTAGGTTCTTGTATTCATAAACCAATTGTATTTCATTAAAAAACAACATAGGAAATCAAAAAGTTTCTAAGGCTAACTAATATTCAAACAACTAAGACTATATCAAGAAACAAACAAGATCCTAAGAAAACTACTTCTAAAATCATAAAAAATAATTACAAAAAATTATATGGCAAGCTTCTTCCTATAATTTTTTTAAAAATTAGAGATTGTAAACTAGAATGTTTCCAAATTTTGATCCATTGTGTGGTCGCCAAAATGGGTTTTTTTTTCTCTATGCCCTTCAAACTACACAAAACTATTTCCTATATTCAAAATCTTACTTACATACAAACATCAACATGTATGTTTAAGTTAAATCTGAGAATGAGAAAAACAAATTAGAAACATGAAGATCCTCATTTTAAAAAATGTACAAGTTACAATAAAGATCTAGAATAGATCAAAATCAAATCCAAGAATACTTATTGAAATCCTTTCAAATCATCCTTTTAATGTTCTTGCTAAGTATCAACTATTCATACCAAAACATAGTGTTGTTTCAAGTTAAACAATCATTAGTTAGTACAACAGTCTAGTGGTTCAAAATCAAACTAAAATGTTGATTGACCACATGTTGATCAATATACCAGTTAATAGAATAGACTTGTTACTGGTTATACAAGATTGGTTACCTATTACCTAGTAAGAATTCTAATAGATTCTCAAAATGATAATGCCTTACCTACCTATTGGTACATTGGTTACTATTTACAAAAAGTGAAAATTTAGGTGAACAATGGTTACCACGTGGATTTACTTTCTAGCAAAGGTTGAAATTCCATATGGCAGCCACCAACTGGACTTTCAACCTCCACCATATAGTTTTTTTGGTTTATGCCTATGTGTTAAGGTTTAAGGTTCAAAAAATTTCACCTAGGCATTATTATTAGCGTGGGAGTAATTGGAAGATATCTTGTGAACTCTTATCTTTGTGGTGCAAAACAAACTTTATGGTAATTTATGTCTTGATATCACATTCCAAAAACATATTTCAAAAAAAATATTGACAAAAATTATACAATCTTGAAATAAGCACAATAAAAGTTACCATCTAAAACTACATTAGAATAAACATGATATGAGTTACTAATCCAACTAAAGTTACATGAAAAATGACAAAAGAATGGATTTGAAAAAACACAATATCATAGATTGGTGTTACAACCATATTGTAGACATTTGTATTGTCATGATTATTACATGTACATTCATCCAATAACTCGCAACTACCTACACAACATGATTTCACAACAAGGTCAACTATTGGGGCTTTCAATAGTTACATTTTTTAGGTGTATTCAAGTTACAAACCCCTGAGAAAATGAAAGTTGTGAGTTCATTCTTATAGATGTTCTCAAATTGCAAGAAATTCAAAATTGATTCATCAAATTCTTTCCATGAGATAGAAACTTATTATTGTTACATGTTCATTAATTTAGGATCAACAAGGGTGACAATTTTGGAATTGCATCATACAAAAAAAACTTAGTAAACATAATTCAAGGGATAAGAAAAATATGAATTACTAGAATTCATTTAAAGCCACACAAAAAGAGTAGATGACTGAAAATTGAAAAAAAAAATTACATGTAAAAACATCAAAATTGAAAATATCATGCATGATCTAGTCATGAACCCTCTTGTAAACTAACAAAATATGGCTACTAAAATATCTAACCATAATCATAACATGGTGAATATTGTATTGTACAATGGGTTTTCATTATAAGGTCCATTGTTGGGCCTATTGACCATTGAATTTTCCAAGTGCACTCAAGATCTTGATCCTAGAGAAAGATGTGAAAGATGTGAGTTCTTACATGTTTTTTCAAACTCTAGGAGATCCACAATTGGTTCAACAAATTTTATGTGAAGCCAAAACATGTATTGGTTGCCATGTTAGTGAAATTATAATCTCATTAGAAATTGCAAGCTTGGCACATGAAATGTATAGATAT
>Ga0209611_10012721_pt1 | contig 11761 bp, 7 predicted proteins | sample S1TSphgellanicum_3_FD_187693 | JGI IMG/M metagenome (GOLD analysis project Ga0209611, IMG submission 187693) | Host-associated microbial communities from peat moss isolated from Minnesota, USA - S1T2_Fc - Sphagnum magellanicum MG (SPAdes) (version 2) | ecosystem: Host-associated > Plants > Peat...
CACTATCAGCAACAAATCTACAATGACATTAACAAGTGTAAAGCTCGTTGTGCACAACCTAGGTGCCACCATTACAACAAGCAATACTTCTGCTACTACGTCTATTCAGGGTCTAGCCAAAACGTCACCGAATGGAAACATCTACATGCTGCCTCATTGGATCACGAGCTTCAAGCCCGACCAGACCATCACCTTCACATATGTCCATCATCCCCAGTACGGCGCCGCGAAATTTTTCCTGCTTAGTTATGGAACAAGTAATGCTTATAACGAGTAATGCTTATATCCAATAATAAACAGATTCATTTCAAGGTTATGGAACAGTGTAGTGTGTCTTCACCGTCTCAGTCTTAAGTCTGTACTTCAAGGTCAGCGTAATCTCCCCTCTTCTCTTTAATTAAACAAACCCCAGTTTCTAGATATATGAACCCTAAACCTCTTACTTGCGACCTAAACCCTAATCCACAGCCCATTTGGCACAATTATGATTAGGCAGTTAACCTCCACTCTTATTTCAGAAAACCCATTTTCTCACTTGCTTCTACCGAGAACCTTGTTAAAGGTCTTACTTGTGATGTAAACCCTAATCTCTAATTCATGGCCAATTTGGCATAATTGTTATTGATTAGATAATCTCCCCTCTTATTTTGAAAAAGACCAACCCATTTTCTCACTTGCTTACCCTGTTAAACCTCTTACTTATGACCTAAACCCCTAGCCTGTAATTCACATCTCCTTTCTCACAATAATTATAGATTAGTTGATCTTTCTTCTTATCTTAAATAAAAACCCACGTTCTCACTTGCCTACAATGAATGTAGTACTTATGACAATCCAACCAGACATTAACTTACCACCTCCTGGATATACATATCATAGTCTCCTTGAACCCTAATTCACATCCCATTTTGCCAAAACACTCTTAGATCACCTAATTATCTGCCTTCATATTTTCATAATCCAATGTAAACTTGAATGAAGTACATCAACCCAAAAACCCATGTTAACATGAATGAAGTGCAATCCGAATATATATGACCATTAAGGCAAAGGGCCACAATGAACCAGCACCCACCAGTGCACCATCCACTGGATAACCACAACTGAGTTAATATTTGTTTTCATCTTGGTAGCCAATTCTGTAGGAAACAGGTCTCATATATAGGCAGATAGGTAGGAAAATAGGCAACTTTTAGGTAAGTAGATGGTTTATACATAGCTAAGGGCTGTTATCACGACCTACCTACTAACTAACAACCTGCTTGTGGGTTGTTAGTAGGTAGGTAGGAAAAAAAGTAACTGAGTTAACCACCATGGTTAACTAGGGAACTGCAACCCAGAGAAAATTGTACAAGTTACATGCATCTACTTCACCTAATAGCCACCTATTATCCTACATACCTATCTATTTGGGAATGTTTTTAACACCTAGTTTCTAGGTCACATAGTCCATAAGAACATAGCTCAATATAAGAGTGCAAAAGCATAATTGTTGACTGCAATATGATATAGCATGACCAATCTGGTATTTTGTGAATGTATCTGGGTCATTCAAAATTTATAAGCAACCGACCAAGTTGGGTATATGGTTTACCAATTCTAGCACATGTTGTATCCAGGTAAAAGACATGCCCACACCACACCTGTTTGGGACTTATATGGACTAGAACCAGGCCAGACTCGTGGGGGGCGTGGTGTTGGTGGCTTCTGGCTTCCTGTGTGTCTTCACCAGAGTTCTAGATTGGTTTGAACAGGGGCCCGGTTTAATCGCACCAAATTGAAAAAATTCAGAACACGCCTGCACTTACAAATCCCAATTCTCTTGAACAGTTTATAACATATGCCCGGTTCCATTATCATAACTGAAAGGTCCGTTACAACGGGGGAGTAGCTCAAATGGTAGAGCGCCCGTTTCGCATACGGGAGGTAACGGGATCGATGCCCGTCTTCTCCAGCCTTCCTTTTTAATATTTTCCAATTCACAGTTTTCCCACTTGTTTTGGAAGTTGGAACCAAAAATATTATTTTAGAAATGAATGTCGATTTTGAAATAAAAGAGCTCCCAGTAATTCACTTTATAATTTTTGCTGATTTTTGGAGAATTTTCATTTGTTTGTTAATCCCAAAGTACCTTGGCAACTTCCACACATGTCTGTTGCATAATTGATGATTTTGAACAAATGGAATATTCCTGAATTCAAATGTTTTCCTTAGCTAAATTCTATTTTTGAAATTTTCAACATTTCTGAAAATAATATACCATCGTAGCCTGAGGTCAGTTTCCACATGGACAAATTGAATAATTAGTTTTTAGTAACTTGAAATTATTATTTTTCATGATCTATTAAAATGTAAGATATTGTCATATGAGGAATGAAAATATTCAGATTGTAGCCTCTGATTATTATGATGATTTTCAACACCTCGGCTCCATATTTTTTCATCAAAATTCATTTTCACTATTTTAAACATTATATATAATGACAAAACTGAGCCTAGGGTAAAGTAATCAGTGTCCAAGCTCCCAAGGTATTATAGTACCTTGGCCAATGCGACACATGTTTGTCAAATAATTAATTAATTTGGAGATTTCATTTCAGCAACGAAATATTCCCAAATATTTCATCAAATTCTTTATTTTCCTTCAGAAAAAAAAGAATTTTGTAAAAGAATTCTGTTTTGAAAATTTCAACATTTCTGAAAATAGTATAGTTTGTATCGGACAGGCCCAGGTACTATGGTATATAGAACTTAAGTAAATAGAACATAAGTTCTACGGGAACATTTATGTTGCAATAAAAAATATATATAGTTCTATTTATTTACTTATTTATTTGTTTACATTTATTATGTGCACTTTTCGCTCTTTCTTCGTTTCTTGAGCGATTTTGCTGTTCGCGGAAACTGCTCGCGCGGTTGCTGCTGTTTGCGAAGAAAAAGGAACCCGGGGGGCGGGGTGTTTTTGCAGTCCTCGTGGACTTCTTGTTGTAGAAATTAGTTATTGAATCATGTTTTCCTTTCTGAACGCGCGTGTCTAGTATCTCTGTCCGTGCCTCGCTTTTGCCTGAATTTTTTTTGGATTTTTCTCCTTGGTTTTGTACTTTGGTTTTTTTTCTGCGGCCTTTGATCTTGACGACCGAGTGTTGGATTTTGCGTTTATATTTTTTATGAAGGAGTGTTGAGGACCGAGCGTTTGCCGGGGAATGAGCGAGAGCTTGATCTTCGTTTTCGTTAATCGTACAGATCGCAGACGTTTTTTACTCGGCCATTTCTTCTTCTTCTTCTTCGCAAATCTGCTTATTGGCGGGACATTGCTCGATTGCTGCTCCAGGTCTAAACCTGGGGATTGCGTTTTGTCATGATGTTGTCAGTGTGCGGAATCTGAGAAGGCGAGAGCATCGGAGCTTGTTGGACTGTGCAAGAGCTGCAAAGTCTACGGATGTTGTGACGAAGTGTGTGGAATCTCTCGGAGAAGGCAAGTTTACCTATCGAAGCTTGCTTTACTATGCAAGAGCTGCAAATACTTCCCTCTTCGTGCTCTTCCTTCTCTACGAAAGCTTTTGTTGTCATTCCTGCCTTTCTTGTTCGTCGTCAATGTCATTTCCCGTCATCACTAGGCATATTATCCAGCACAGTTACGCACCTGGGAAGCCGGCACAGACTGCAAAGCTTATGGTCTGGTGTCCATGGATGTATGGATCATCATCATCGTCATCTTCCCGAAGGAGGAAACAACCTTGCGACTTTTTATTGCTGCTGCAGTTCCTTTAGGTTTCCGTTTCTTTCATGCTACAGACTTCGAAAAAATAGCAAGTGCAAGAGTTGCTTCTCCTGTTCCTGGAGTAGAATCGTTGCTCCAGTTTGTGCTGAGAATTTGCACTGGCATGATGGATGTGTGGAGCAAAAGGTCCGTCAAGCCTTGCTCAAGCAAAAGGGGTGCATAATTTGGATCACAGGGCTTAGTGGCTCAGGAAAATCAACTCTAGCTTGCACCCTTGATCACCGTCTAGCTTCCATGGGCCATCTGAGTTATGTCCTTGATGGTGACAACATCCGGCATGGACTGAGCAGTGACTTACGGTTCTCAGCAGCAGACAGAGAGGAGAATATTCGCAGAGTTGGAGAAGTCGCTAAGCTTTTTGCAGATGCTGGTGTCATCACATTGGTAAGCTTCATATCACCATATGCCAAGGACAGGGAGTTTGTCCGAAATATTGTGCCAAGTGGTGAGTTCATTGAGGTTTTCATGAAGGTTCCATTGGAGGTGTGTGAGGCTAGGGATTGTAAAGGTCTTTACAAATCAGCCAGGGCAGGTGTATTGAAGGGCTTTACTGGAGTCGATGATCCTTATGAAGAGCCTCAAAATCCTGAAATTGTTCTAGAGGCTACAGATGCCACAGGAGAGTTTATCTCCGCGCAGGTGATGGCCAGTACCTTGATCACTTACATTAGGGACAGGGGCTTTCTTGAAGGACCATGTTCTTGAACTGTGAACTGTAATCTCACTAGTTCAAGATCATTCATAAAGGCAGATTTTTTTGGAGGATTGAGAACTGAGGAAACCTTCAGTCAACATCAGTTAGGTCAAGGAAAAATATATATTGGTAGGGTTTCAGGAGTCAGGGGGTTTTGTAGAGCTTGGAACCTTGGTGGAAGAGATAAAGTTGCATACCTGCAGAGTGGGTACTGACTAAGTCTCTTCAGAGTACAGTTGCAGCAATCACCTAGAAGATGGTTGAAAAACCTGATGCCACTATACCTAGTGGAAGAGAGAAAGAATTCTTTCTCAGACTAATCTAAGACTAATTGTCAGAGGCGAAGAGTGAATCTGGTTTCTGTAGTATCATGCACAAAGATTTTGCAAATCATGTAGAAGAGAGAAGGATTTCATTGATCATTTTCCCTGGCCCTCAATTTTTTTGGGGGACTCTAACTCAGAGTCCACAACAAGACTTGTCCACATCATGTAGTGTAGAATGTAATTTGAAATTTTTTCCCCTCTGGAAAGTTCAAGCAAGTGGGTAAGGAACAAGAGATTTATGGCAAAGGCCTCTTTGGAACTTTTCTGTGAAGGTGCGAGAACCTGCTTTTGGGATATTTAGGTGATACCATGGTTGTCTGTTTTGTTAGGAGTGAGAATCTGTGGAAAGTTCCTTGCTGGCAATTCTTGCAGTGTGCTTGCTGGTGTTATTTAAGCTCTTGTAGTTTTTTCTGAAAATGGAACTTGTTAAGTATTGCCATAATCAAGAGGACAGGTCTCCTATATTCTGTGAAACCCTATGGTCATGGGATGGGTGGCATTGATGTGTTGTATGTGAAAAAACAGGGTATTTGCCCCCAGAGTTTTGTTTTCATGGTCTGACTCTGAATTTGGGACCAAGGTATAGGGTTTGGATTGTCAAGACTCTTTGGTCTTGGATATAGAGTTTGTGAATTTTCAGTTTGAGATTGGTGTCAGGTCTCTAAGCATGTGCATAGCTTGGGTTTGATGATAATATTAATATCACATCCTAGCTTCATTTCTACATTTCAAATATCTGCCTTTTGGATTGGAAAGTTGGGTTTAGGCTTTCATGATTAGTGTACTTGTGGATTTCTTTGACATGGAGCTCAGGGGTTGTGACAGGGGGCATTAGAGTGCAGATCAAATGATCTTGTCATTGCTTCTAGTTCCATTCTTGCTTTCTGCATTATGGATTTGGCAGGACAATTGACTGCAGTCAATTCAAGGGAAAGATAATTGCCTTTTAGTATCTTTGAATCAACACTCAAAGAAAGATTGTTAGTGTCATGTTCCAGTCCAAGCTAGCATCATATCAAGACTAGTTAATGTGAGGAGATGTCTGCATGGATAGGGTTGGTGGTGGGGTGGGTCGATGGCCAATCGAGTGGACTTATGCAGATTAGCACCATATTGGGGTTCACTAGCAAGTAGCAACCCTCCCCTAGTTCCATGTGGAGAGGTGCTTTCAAATACAAAGAGAAAAACCTTGGAGTGCTTTAGATTGCTCATTAAACCTTCTTACTAGGGCCCTGTTGAAACTTGAGACCACTTGGGTACATTATAAGTCTTTAGGAATTTAGTATATTTCCTTCGACCCTATTGAACCAGGGCTCAGCTATGGTCTCCTCTCTTAGGGCTTGTGCTCAACATTTTTCTTAATTTTCTCATTGCTGGCCTCCAATGAGTAATAATAGAAACCTGAACACCTGAAGGATATTGTGTAACTCCATCTGAAATTTTGGGTTCTGGCTATATGGGCATTGCCATGGCTTTTCCCATAAGTAATAACATCTTCAGTGGTGTAATTCAGCTGGAAAGTACTGCCCTTCATACCATGACATACCCACCCAATGCTGGTTCAGAGTTTGGACAACACAGGTAGCCAATTCAGGTCCTTTCACAACTACAAGTTTTTTAGAGAGGTTCATTAAAGCTATTAAATTAGCTAAATTTGATTTCCAGCAGCTGGAGTCTGCAAATCAATTTCAAGTCCATGGCCAATGCAAACAAAACCTTGATCTTGACTTCTTCTGCAAGGTGATTTCAACTTTGATCTGATGCCAATCCTACATATTCCAGACAGATGCATCACTCAGTCCTTTGGTTCTGTCTTTAGTGTTGGATGTTACTTGGTGTCTTGGTCAGTAGATATCTACAAGAGGTACTCACTGCTTACAACTTCATTCTTGGTTTGACCTTGTCATTAAGAATTGTCTATCCACAGAACTGGCCCAAAGAGGTCATGTCTTGCTTGATATGGATCTAAAATGTGTCTGCTGGAAACTTCTATCAGTAGTAGGCCTGCCATATTCAAGGGATGAGCAACCATGTGGCATTTGTCAGAGGACTAATGAATTGAAGTATTCAAATAGCATTCCAGTTACATGAGGCATGAATTTAGACATCTCTGCAAGGAACTGGGCAAAACATGTTTTTACAGACAAGCCCACTATGGGAGTATGCTGCAAAGTCTGAATGTGGCCTGACAAGATTCATCACTAAAGTGCTAGAACTTGTAAACCAGATTCTACAGCTTGTGCACAATGCACACAAGCTGGAGTTAAGGTACATGATTTCTTCTTTCCTTCAATAAATAAGAGCAGACCATGATATAAAATCTGATGCCCTCTCTTCATGTGGCATCAAACTAGGTGATCTGGTAAATGACAAAGAGTTGTGGCTTTTGCCCCATCCAATCAGTATCAACCATTGTAATGGTGGAGGTTCTTAGACTCTTCTGGTTTCAATATCAACTGTAGTGTGCCATGTAAAAATCTTGAGGTAGCTGTATGATGATGCAGAACCTTAAGAAACAGTTACACACAAGAAAGTGGTCAGTCGGGACTATGGTAAGAATTGACTAAAAGGACACAGCTGAGCTCTTTTGAAAAACCAAGAAAACAACAGTACCATCTGTTACACCCTATTACAGGTGAGAATATCTCTCATAAGAATCAAGAAACCTCCACTCTCGTAATTAAGAAAATGCAAAGCAAGGTTAACACTTCTTCAACCAGCCACAGAGAATTCCAAAGAACAAAAGACAAAACAGAGAACCAAGGACCAAGAAACAAATAAATAAAATAAAACATGAAAGCAGTATGAACAATGGTGCCAGTCTCCATCACTCATCGGCACTGATGTATTTACTGCACAGCTTTGCTAATGTCTCCAATGCATGCACATACTTTGAAGTCTGAAAGGCACTTAACCCCAAACAGCCTAAATCTCCACCAGTTTACAATTAGATGGCGATCAGAGTGACTCATAAACAAGTTGGAGGACGATGGCGTCGTTCCTCTTCAAGAATAGGAATATCGTTGGCACTCATATCCCGACGGCGCATCAGTCCATTATCATCAAATTCCCAAAGTTCATTGCCATGGGTGCGGTACCTAAATTGCAGCAACCAAAGTAACATCTTCATGCACAAAGTTTGATTGTCAAGTAAAATGCATATCTCTCTTTGTCTACCTCCATCTAGTGATCTTTGCTGCTTGTCATAATCCAACAGTTTCTGAGCAATAAAGCAGATGGTAAACAAGTGAAAACATTTTGATCTCATTTTTTTGTGCCTACAAAAGTTGGAATGTCACTGGCTTTGCTTGCACTAAGATGAAGTGTTAGTTAATACAAAGCAGTCTAATCATTAAGTCACCACTTAGTAAGGTTCAAAATGTCAACAGCTCCAGACCAAGACTCTTGTATCTGTTACAAATTGGTGGGAAAGCATTGTCTGAACTTGTTCATTCCTCATCAATGCCTGAAGAGACAAAATAAGGAATCAAAAGAAGCCACTTTACCATTTGTTGGCCTGGTCATGCCACTCGTACTCAAACCGTACAGCAATGTGGTTGCCAGTAAAAGCCCACATCTCCTTCATTAGGTGATAGTCAAGCTCATTCTCCCACTTCCTGCGGAGAAACTCCTTGATAGCTGCCCTACCTTTGAGGAACTCAGCGCGGTTGCGCCATTCTGAATCCTCTGTGTAAGCTAGTGCCACTACATCAGGATTGCGTGTATTCCATGCATCCTCTGCAGCTTTCACTTTGGCTCGGGCTGTCTCCTCTGTGAAAGGAGGGCAGGGGGGTCGTCGCAACACAACACTTGAGGTCATCCTGGTCCTTGGCCAGAGGGACGGCTGTTTAGGGTTTATGAGTCACTCACTCTGATCCTAAACCCTAAACAAAGGCTTACTTGCATGTTCATGGGTCTTCCACAAAACTGGAACTATAGATATGCAAATTCAAGGGATGGTTGATATGCACAAGCTTGAATTCCAAACCCACTAAATTATGGTAGGATTCTTAACCCAGTTTGAATGAATGTTATAGACTCATGCTGTGCTGCTCAGATCATTTGTTAAACCTTTCAGTGCATAATTTCAAGTTCCAAGAATTTCAGAATGAGGAGCATCTCATGTATGCTCATTTTCCTGAGTACTTTTTACTGTTAAAACCTCTTATCAGCAATTGCAAATGCAAATTGAATTGTGGAAAATCCCCTAATTACTCTACAGAATCACCAGATTCCAACGCCAAATTTTACCTTCAGATGCGTGGAGTGGAGTGCACACAAGACCTGGTTTCGCTTTTGGAGGGGAGTCAACAAGAAAAATTCTTTCGAGTAATTGGGGGACCACCGAAAGAGGCGAATAGGTAACACCCAAAACCCCGAATTGAACTCTGGCCCCTCTCCGCCCGGATGTGAATCCCACCGAAGAAGCTTTTGCACCTGGCCAATACAAAAAAAACGCAAAATACACAAAGACTGCTAGAGTACAAGCTCAGTGAGTAAGTGTTTTCCAGCAGTGACACAAATCATGATGCTGCAGAAATCATGGAGTTGCAAGCGCATCTGTCTGCCTATCCTATGATCTTACAAACCTCGAGAAAGCTTAGCATTATCCTTTCAATTCCAGAACCACAGAGTGAAAGTCAAGCTCCGTGAGCATTCTTGTAGGTACCCAGAATTCCCATTTATGCAGTGCGATCCGGATCCCTCTTTGTCAAAGAAAGAACTGGCGGTTAAATGTTGAATTTATGGATCCTTGACTGGTGGTTCTCAAAAAGAAAAAAGAATGAGCTTTGACCAGAAACTGTGCAATTCTTTGAATTTTTTTAAAAAGAACCAGTCAAAGAACAATACCCTGATGTTCACCATTTTGGACACTATTGCTCACTGTGTTTTGAACATAGCGAGATCCTCCAATTTGTTTTTTAGTGTAATCAGAGGGCGCCTTACCTAGCATACACAGCATATTTTTCCCTCTGATGTTTGTGGGACTGGAGCGGGTGTTCTGTTTTTCATAAAGCACTGGCCCTATTTTTTAACACTACAAGGAGGAGCGGGTCTTAAATAAGGAATTTCCTTCCCCAGAAGCGAGAGGGAATTTCGAGTCTCATCAGGCATTTCACAAAAACATCAGGCATTTCACAAAAACATCAGGAATTTCACAAAATCAACAGGCATTTCATGGGTTCTCAGTTCTCATCTGTCAACCGTGCTTTACTTACCCATGCTTTACACTCCATATAACTCCCCACTCCTGAGAGCTCCTCAGGAGTTACCCTATATAACATACTCCCTGATCGGATTTGGCACCAAACTGTCAAATAATTAATTTAATTTTTAATTTTTAACTTCGACACTTGGTTTTTTAATTCTGAAACTTTTGGCTAATAATTATAAAGAATAATAAACATGGTTTTGGTATGTCTATGGGATAGTCTAGTGCCTCTAGACTATCTCAGTCTTTGCAGATTCTTCATTTTTTTTAAAATTATTAAAAATTTAGCCCAATTAAATTTTTTTTCTAAAATTCAACCAAACAAAAAATAAATTAATTTATGCCAGAACTGTTCATGTACTACGGTATTATGCCTTCCATTTTTTTGGTTTTTTTCCATGATTATGGGAAAAATATATTAAAAATGTGAGATCCGATCTGTACATTGGGTAAAGCCCGCACCCTTGAGCTTCATCCCCACAGTTAACCTTTGTTAATAGGCAATAATGTGACCAGAAACTCCTATGTTTGACCCCCAAGTACTTGCATACAGGCAGGCTAATGTACCCAACAACCCTTATAATTGCATGGGATGAATGATTTGTTGTAAGTAATTGTTGTGTGAGTATGTACTCTACAAGTACTAAATATTAACTATGATCTACCATCTGTGGTGTATTGTGAAGTTTGAACCCATTATTTCAACCTGGGCTTCATAATCTACTATTTAGAATGTTTCAACACGTGGCTTAACATGATTTGTCCTTCACTTGCCATGGGGCATAACCTTCAACCTGCTTTTCTGTTCATTCTTAACTTTCCTACCTACCAGCAATGTAACCCGCTTGTCGATGAATGGAAAGCTAATATGATTGAGCATATGCGTCTATTAGACCATCGGACAGAATCAAATGCATATTCTACTTCTGTTTGGATGATTTCTACTTTTCACTAAGAGAAATGAACATACATTCATCATGCTAACAGTGAATGGTCCTAATGTTTTGTTATTGCTTTGACAATATTATTTTGCACAATCAAATTTCAAGTTAAAATTAGATCTGAATGAAGCATTTTTATTCAAATCCAAATACTGTTTGGATCATTGTTTTTTTGGGGGATGAATTTTCACAACCTGCCGAGGAAAAAAAGAAGGTACAGAGAATTTTTATTTGGAAAAAATGGGCCCAAGTAACCACATTATGAGGGAAAAAAAGTCTAAAGTCACCATATTTAGAGAGTAGGTTCCAACAAGCCTCCAAATTATAGGAGGAATCCAAAACTTCTCTACTTGCCCCTCTAGCCAAATTTGGCTAAGTCAAGTCCTTTTGTGCATAACCACCAACCCATTTACATCACAAATTTGAAAAAAAACCACTGGCTTGGATCCAAAGCAGTAAACCCTGAAGTGCTACAACCCAATCTTATATATAAATTCACTTAGTCCGTCCGTCCGTCCGCGATAGGGCGTTCCGACCCTCTTTGCGATGCCGATTCTGCAACCCCCCAGAAATGAGCCCCAGAGACCGATTCTGCTACGTATTTGCTTCTTTTTTTATTTTATTTTTTGGATTTGTTTTTTCGGATTTTTCTCCCCTTCTCTTAAATTAACAAAAATGAAGAAACAAAATAAAAAATAAAAAATAAAAAATCGGCAGAAAAATCTAAGGCTACATGTTTGCTTCTTTTTTTATCTTTTTTTTTTTGGATTTGTTTTTTCGGATTTTTCTCCCCTTCTCTTAAATTAA
>Ga0209611_10012722_pt1 | contig 11760 bp, 8 predicted proteins | sample S1TSphgellanicum_3_FD_187693 | JGI IMG/M metagenome (GOLD analysis project Ga0209611, IMG submission 187693) | Host-associated microbial communities from peat moss isolated from Minnesota, USA - S1T2_Fc - Sphagnum magellanicum MG (SPAdes) (version 2) | ecosystem: Host-associated > Plants > Peat...
GCTTTTCCGTGCGAACGACCTCGACGGTGAGATCGTCGTCGTCGACGATAATTCGCCGGACGGCACGGGTGCGATCGTCGATCTGTTAGCGGATCGGTTTCCCGTGCGCTGCCTCCATCGTCCGGGCAAAATGGGTCTCTCGTCCGGCGTGATCGACGGCTGGCGCTTCGCGCGCCCCGAGTCGACGGTCCTCGGCGCGATGGATGCCGATTTCAGCCACGACGCGACCATCGTTCCGAAGATGGTGCGCGCGCTCGAGAGCGGCAAGTACGGCCTCGCGGTCGGTAGCCGGTACGTCAAAGGCGGCGGCATCGAAAACTGGCCGCTCAAACGCAAGATTACGTCGATCGTCGCATGCGCGATGGCCTGGCCGCTCACGCCGATCCGCGATATCACGAGCGGATTTTTTCTGGTCCAACGCACCGCGCTCTCGGGCGTGGAACTCGATCCGATCGGTTTCAAGATCGGACTCGAGGTCGCGGCGAAGGCGAAATACGGTAAGGCGATCGAGATTCCGTACGTGTTCAAAGATCGCGTCGTCGGCGAATCGAAACTCAACGGCAAAGAGATCACGAACTATCTCAAGCAATTGCGCCGCCTTTATGCGACGCGCTTTTTCGGTGCGCCCTCACGCGGGCGCACGATCGCGCCGGGAGCGCCGATCACGAGCGAGCCCTCCGCATAATGGCGATGCCCGATTGGCTGCGCAGGCTTCGCGAGAAGGACGTCTCCGCCGAAGACGCCGCGCTCTGGACGAAGTGTCCCGCGTGCGGCGAGATGCTGTATCGCAAGGATCTCGAAGCGAATCTTTCGGTCTGCACGAAATGCGGCTATCACTTCCGTATGAACGCGTACGATCGGATCAACACGCTCGTCGATGCGGATTTCGTCGAGATCGGCATGGAATATCTTCCGGGCGACCCGCTCGGCTGGGTCGATAAGCGTTCGTATCCGGAGAAGCTCGAAGCGGATCGCGTGAAATCGAATCTCTCCGAGGCGGTCGTCACGGGTTTTGCGACGCTCGATGGATTCCCGGTCGCGCTCGGCGTGATGGATTTCAATTTTCGTGGCGGCACCATGGGCACCGTCGTCGGCGAACGGATCACGAATTTGCTCGAAGAAGCGCGCAAGCGCAAGCTGCCGTGCATCGTGTTCACCGCGAGCGGGGGCGCGCGGATGGAAGAAGGCATGCTCGCGCTCATGCAGATGGCGAAGACGACGCAAGCCGTCGAGCGTTTCATGTCCGATGGGAATTTTTTCGTGACGGTGCTGACCGATCCGACGACCGGCGGCGTTTCGGCATCGTTCGCGTTTCAAAGCGACATCATCGTCGGCGAAGCACGCGCGTCGATCGGTTTCGCCGGCCGACGGGTGATCGAACAGACGCTGCGCCAGAAGTTGCCCGATAATTTCCAGACGGCGGAGTTTCTGCTGGAGAAGGGCCACATCGATTTGGTCGTGCCGCGTGCCGAGTTGCGTGCGACGCTCGTGCGTCTGCTCGACTATGCGGTCGATCGCAAACGCGTCGCACCCGCGCTCAAGGCCGTCCCCGAGTTCGCGCAGTGAACGTGATCGTCGAACGCGAGAAAGGGCCGCTCGCCGAACTCGAGGCACGCATCAACGCGCTGCGCGAGCGCGGCTCGGGCGATTCGAGCGAACTCGAAGAGAAGTATCGTGGTCTCCTTACCGATCTTTTCGGGAGCCTCACGCCGTGGGAGCGCGTCAACATGGCGCGCCATCCGAAGCGTCCGCTCGCGGGCGATTACGTCGACGCGCTCGATCAGTTCGACGAGCTGCACGGCGATCGCCATTTTCGCGACGACCGCGCGCTCGTCGGCGGCTTCGCGAAACTGAACGGTCGTCGCATCGTCGTGCTCGCCCAGCAGAAGGGCCGCGACACCAAAGAAAATATCAAGCGTAACTTCGGAATGGTGTCGCCCGAAGGCTATCGCAAGGCGAAGCGCTTGATCGAACTCGCGTCGCGTCTGCGGCTGCCGATCGTGACGTTCGTCGATACGTCCGGCGCCGATCCCGGCATCGCCTCGGAAGAGCACGCGCAGTCGGAAGCGATCGCCGCGTGCCTCGTGGCGCTCTCCAAGGCAACGGTTCCGGTCGTTGCGACGATCGTCGGTGAAGGCGGCTCGGGCGGTGCGCTCGCGATAGCGCTCGCCGATCGGGTGATCATGGCCGAGAACGCCGTGTATTCCGTCGCATCTCCGGAAGGCTGCGCCGCCATTCTCTGGGGCGACGCCGCCCGCGCGCCCGAAGCCGCCGAGCGACTCAAGCTCACGAGCGCCGACCTCATCGGGTTCGGCATCGTCGACCGCGCTATCGAAGAACCGCTCGGCGGTGCCCACCGCGACGCGCCCGCATTCGTTGCGAGCGTGCTCGAGGCGATCGATCAGGAACTGCGCGTGCTCGAGCCGCGTAAGCCTGCGGAATTACGCGACGAACGCTACGAGAAGTTCCGGCGCATCGGTGCGTGGGAAGACGACTCGCGCGCTCGACTCGTGACAGCGCTGCCGTGACGCGAACCGCGACCAACGTGCTACGCTTGGCCGGGCGTATTGCGCTCGTCGCCGTGGTCGCGTGCGTGCTCGCGCTCGTCTCGATCCAGTTCGAAGGCATTCTCGCAAAAAACATCGCGATGGCACACGAGGTCGACCGCTCCCGCGCCGACATCGCCGCACTCGAGAAGCGCGAACGCGAGCAAGCGATCACGCTCCGGCGACTCTCGACTCCGGAAGGCGCCGTGCCCGAAATCCACGAGAAGCTGCGGCTGGTCGGGCCGCACGAAGAGATCGTGATCGTGCGCGGCGCGACGGATGCGCCGGACACCCCCGATGCACGGCCCGCGGACGGAGCCTCGCCGCCGTAGTGCGAGGAATCGTTATCAATATCCATTCGAGCGGCGCGCTCGTGCGGCTCGAGGACGGCACGCTCGCAGCGGTCACGAACGCCGAACTCGCCGCGCATCGCCCCGCGTATACCGGCAGCCACGCGCGCCGCACGCCGCTCGATTTCGTCGTGAACGACGCCGGCCGCCACTGCGTCGTGACGCTCGAGGCCACGGCGCCGGCAGCACCCGCCGCGCCGGCGGCTCCGACACTTGTCGACCCGGGCTTCGAGGAGCGGATCGGCGCGTATCTTAAGGAGACGGAAGCGTGGGCGCCCCCGGATCGTCCCGCGCCAGCCGAACGCCACTTCATTCGGAAAAAACGTCGCGCCGCGTTCTTCGAGGCGCGGAACAAACCTACGTAGAACGACGTGGCGTGAAGACATCGCCCGATGCCCCACGCATCGAACCCGTCAACGTTCCCGGTTGCTTTATACGGATCCAGGGAACGTACAGCTCGCTTCGCACGGCCGAGCAGAGGGTCGCGGACTTCATCCTCAAGCACGCCGAGGAGTTGATCTACCTCACGGTCACGGAGCTTGCGGAGCGCACGCAGACGAGCGAATCCACGGTGGTCCGCCTCTGCCAGAAGATCGGTTACAAGGGCTATCAAGAATTTAAGATCATGCTCGCGCGCGATCTCGTGGGTCCCACGGAGACGGTGTACGAGCAGATCGACTCGGGCGACTCGCTCGAATCCTTGAAAACGAAGGTTTTTCAGGCGAACGCTCAGGCGCTTAAGGATACGATCGAGGTTCTCTCCGACGAAGAACTCGGCCGCGCGGTCGAAGCGATCGGTCGCGCACGGCGCGTCGAGATCTACGGCATCGGCGGCAGCGCGCCGCTCGCGCTCGACGCGTACCATAAGTTCATGAAGCTCGGCGTGAGCGCGGTCTGGCTCAACGACAGCGACCTGATGGCGATGTCGTCGTCGTTGCTTACTGCCGCCGACGTAGCACTTGGCATCTCGCATACGGGAGCCTCGCGCGACGTGTGCGATGCGATGGAGAACGCGCAGAACGCGGGCGCCACGACGATCTGCATCACGCATCGCGCGACGTCGCCGATCACGAAGGTCTCGAACGTTAAGCTCTTTACCGCTGCGAAGGAGACGGCGTTCGGCTCCGACGCGACGTCGAGCCGCATCGCGCAGCTCTCGATTATCGACGTGCTGTACGCCGGCATCGCGAACCAAGATTACGATCACGCGCTGTCCCGGATCCAGAAGACGCGCGAAGCGTCCGCGAGCAAGCGCTACTAAGAACTTCCGCCCGTTTTGCGCGCGCTGATCTCGCTCGGGACGAATACGTCGCGGTTGCTCGTCGTGCGCGACCTCCCGAACGGCGCGCTCGAAGAAGTCGAACAGGCGCAGATCGGCACGCGGCTCGGTGAGGGTCTCGCCGAGAGCGGAACGTTCGCGCCGGCCGCGATCGAGCGTAACCTCGCCGCCGTTCGGACGTTCGCCGCGCGCGCGAGGGAACTCGACGCATCTCTCGCCGGTATCGCAACGAGCGCGATGCGCCGAGCCCGGGATGCGAACGCGTTCGCGGAGCGCTTCCGCCAGATCGCGGGCGTCCCGCTCGAGGTGATCGATGGGCGCCTCGAAGCCGAAGCGAGCTTTCGTGGCGCGACGTACGGCGCCGCGCTCGGCAACGAACGCATCGCGGTCCTCGATATCGGCGGCGGCAGCACCGAATGCGCGGTCGGAACGGCCGCGGGTCTCGAAGACGCGCGCTCGCTCGAACTCGGCTCGGTCCGAATCGCAGAGCGGCACCCCGACCTGCTCGGAACGACTCCCGGTCCGCGTGCGCACGCAGCGGCCGATGCAGCGCGAGCGGAAATCGCGCGCACCGTCGCACCGTTCGCATCGCTCGGCCCCGTTACCGAGGTTCGCTGCGTTGCCGGCACGCCGCTGACGATCGCCGCCGTCGCATTCGAATCGCACGTCGACCGCGTGAGCGGAGCCACGCTCACGCGCGCGACCGTCGACGACGTCGTGCGCCGCCTTCTAGACCTGACGCTCGAAGAGCGCCGTGCCCTTCCCGGCATGCTCCCGCAACGCGCGGACATCATCGCCGCGGGCGCCCTCGTCCTCTCGGAGTCGCTTCGCGCGCTCGGCGTCGAGGAGGGCCGACTCGAACAGAACGATCTGCTCTTAGGCTTCCTCGCGATGCGGCGCCCGGACGCGGTGACGGAGTGAGCCCGGAGCCCGAGGGCGAAAGGACGGCCGGGTTGGGATGATGGTGGAATCGGTAGACACAGCAGACTTAAAATTTGCCGCTCGAAAGAGCATCCGAGTTCGAGTCTCGGTCATCCCAGAAGTTCGCGCGCACGCCTAGTCCTCGAGCGCGAGTGCGATCGCAGCTTCCGGCGTGAGCGCGGCGCCTTCGGTGAGGAGACGCGCGAGTTCGTCGGGCACGATTCCGTCGACGAGCAGTGTCATCAGACGAGTATAGGTTGGCGTCTCCGTGGTCGAGCGCGCGTAATCGCCTCGCTGGAGGGCAGCATTGGCAAAGCCTTCCTGCTTTGCTGCGCGAGCCAGATCGCCACGCAGGGCGTACGCCAGGGCGAGATGCTCGATCGCGCCCACCATATTTGAATAATATTTTTCCGACGCGGCGTGGCCAATGAATTCGCGTGAGGCGGCTATGCTGCCCGGAATGTCGTCGATGGCGATGAGATACCCCGCGAGGTTGGCGAGCGCGCCGCCCAGCTGCGCCTTATCTGCGCGCGTGCGGAGAACGGGAATGACTTCATGGACGACGGCGATCGCACGGTGCGTGTGGCCGAGCGCGTATTCGCACTCCGCGATGTTTACGCGCGCAGCTGTCTCCGCACGGATGTTTCCGAGCGCACGTTGTTCCTTCGCGATCTGCTCGCTTACCCGAATAGCCGTTGCAAAATCACCGCGATAATCGCTTAGGAGCGCGCGGTCGGCCAACAAGAGGTGGCGGAGGTGACGGGACGTGCCGGGGATTGCTTCTGCTTCAGTTAGCGCTGTTTCCGCATCGTCAAGACGCCCCGCTCTCGCTGCTGCGAGTCCGAAAGACCGAAGCGCACCGGCCAACTCAGTCGCATCTTCGCTCGCGCGCGCGTGCGCGACCGCTTCTGCCGCAGCGTTCAAGGCGTTTGCCCGATGTCCGCGTTGGCCGAGGTAGAACGCGCGGTTGATTAAGAGGCGTGATAGAAGCCGCGACTCGCTCGCCGAAAGCGCCGAGATGTATTGCTCGTAGCGTCGGATTGCTTCGGCATCGAGTCCGAGATCGACCCATTGGTTCGCGAAGGAGATCAATTCGGCGCCTTCGACGGGAGCGGAGCGAGCCAGAGCTCCATCTAGGGCGAAGCGGAGGTCTTCCAGCTCGGCCGTGAATGCCTCGCTAAGTTCGGTCGTACGGGCGGTGCGTTCTTTCGTCGACCACAGTTCGGCGAAACGGTTGCGAAGATAGCTTAAGTGGAGCCCGGCGAGGAGCTCGCGTTCGCCTGCGGCCTCGAACCGTTCGGACGCATACGCTCGAGTCGACTCGAGTAACCGATATCGAACGTTATCGGCTTGCGGCTCCGCGAGAACGAGTGACTTGTCGACGAGCGATGCCAAGACATCGAAGATCTCGAACTCGTCCAGGTCGTCGTCGCCTGCGACCGCTACCGCTCCCTCGTAGGTGAACCCGTTGACGAAGATTCCGAGGCGCCTGAAGAGCACGCGCTCTCGTTCATCGAGCAGGTCGTGGCTCCAATCGATCAGCGCGCGCAACGTCTGTTGACGGGGCAAGACATCTCGGCTGCCGCCCGTCAGGATGCGGAAACGTTCGTTCAGACGTTCGTTGATCTGCTGAGGGCTGAACATTTTCACGCGCGACGCCGCGAGTTCGATCGCGAGCGGAATGCCGTCGAGCCGCCTGCAAATATCTCCAACGATCGGTGCGTTCTCGTCGGTGAGTCCGAAGCGCTGATCGATCGCTCGCGCACGCTCGACGAAGAGCGAGATCGCTGCGTACCGCGTCGAATCTGCGGCGGTTAGCGTCGAGCGATCGGCATCGCGTGGGACGTTCAGTGACGGCATCCGATACGTCGCTTCGCCTGCGATCCCCAACCCCTGGCGACTCGACGCTAGAATCTTCACGCGCGGGCACGCGCGCAGAATCGCCGAGATCACGTGCGCCGCGGGCTCGACCATATGCTCGCAGTTGTCGAAAACGAGAAGCGTGCGCCTTTCTTTGAGCGCTCGCGTGAGCTGCTCGAGCTGGTCGCTCTCGGGAGGCAGCGTGATTCCGAGCGCGTGCGCGATGGTCGAAGGGATGTAGTCGCCGCTTGCGAGCGGAGCGAGCTCGATAAACCAGACGCCGTCACCGGAGCCGTCGAGCAGATTTGCCGCGACCTGTAGCGACGTGCGCGTCTTTCCCACGCCACCCGAACCGACGAGCGTCACGAGGGGGTTGGTATCGATGAGGGCGGTGATTTCCGCAATCTCCGCTTCACGACCGACAAACGAGGTCAACATGCGCGGCAGATTGTTGGGAAGCACGTCGAGCGATCGCAACGCGGGGAACTCCGCGGCGAGATCGGGTGCGACAAGTTGGTAGACATACTCGGGCCGCGCGAGATCCCGCAAGCGATGCTCTCCGAGATCGCGCAAACTCGCTTGCGAAGGAAGATCGCCTTGCACGAGATCCGTGGTCACGCCCGAGACGAGCACCTGGCCGCCATGCCCAATTGCGAGCAGGCGCGCAACGCGATTGACCGCGGGTCCGAAATAATCGCCATCGCGTTCGTCCGCGGTGCCGGTGTGGATCGCGGCGCGGACTCGAAATCCATCAACGGCCGAGAAATCTTCGGCGGCAAGCGCGCGCTGCACGTCGAGCATCGCGCCGACGGCTTCTTCCGGTCGCGCGAACGCGGCGCAGAACGCATCGCCGATCGTCTTGAAGACAACGCCGCCGTGCCTCGCGATAGCCGCGCGCAACAGCGCGTCGTGCCGGCGCACCGCGTCTTGCATGGCCGCACGATCGCGTTCCCAACGCGCGGTGCTACCTTCGATATCCGTGAATGCGAAGGTTATCGTGCCGGTAGGGAGCGTTACTCGCTGCTCCTGAGGTGACGCGCTCACGGGTCGCGCTTCTCGAGTGCCAACGCTATCGCAGCTTCTGGCGTAAGCGATGCACCTTCGGCGAGTAACCGCGTACGTTCGTCCGGTGCGAGTCCCTCGCTCAGGATCTTCATGAGACGATCGTACATATTCGTCTCGACGATCCCGCGTTCGTAGCCAATTCGGTCGAACAAGGCGTTTGAATAGCCGTCCTGCTTTGCCGCCCGCGCGAAATCCCCGTATAGCGCGGTCGCTAAGGCAAGCTCCTCGATCGCAATCCCGACGAGCACGTTGTCCGGTTCTGAGGCCGCGTGGATGCTGATGCACTCTCGTGCCGCTGAGACGGCGTCCGGAAGCTCGTCTACCGAGATGAAGTATGCCCCAAGATTCGTCAGTGTCACGCCGAGCGTACGTTTGTCTTTACCGGCGCGTACACGTGGAAGTATTTCATGCACGATCTCGATCGCCCGCCGCGTGTCGCCTCGAGCCTGCTCTAGCTCGGCGAGGTTTAGGCGGGAATTGATCTCGCTACGGACATTGCCGAGCGTGCGATGTGCCTTACTCATCTGCTCGTATGCACGGATTGCGGCTTCAGAATTACCCGCGATCGCGCTCAGCTGCGCTCGGATGGCCAAAATACCTAGGAGAACGTTCTGCGATGCACCGGGGATCGCTTCGGCTTCCGCTAATGCCGCCTGTGCATCGTCGAGTCGGCGCCGCTTGAGTGCATCGGCACTAAAAATTCGGAGCGCGTTGACCAGTGTTTCTGCGTCGCCACTTTCTCGCGCGTGCGCTACCGCTTCCATCGCGACTCTCGAAGAGATCGCCCATAGCCCGTCTTCGCTTAGCAAGAACGCACGCGCTGTCGATAGACGTGCCTGCAGGCGCAACTCGCTCGCTGGAAGCGCCGCAATGTACTGCTCGTTGCGTCGGAGGCCCTCGGGTTCGAGTCCGAGATTCGTCCAGAGTGTCTCGATGAACGCGAGGAGTTCGGCGCCTTCGACGACCGCCGCGCGGGCCAGGGCTCTATCTAAGGCGTAGCGCAGATCCTCCAACTCCGCTGCAAATGCTTCGATCGATTCGGCCCAGCGCGCCGTGCGCTCTTTCTTCAACCAAAGGTCTGCGAAGCGACCTCGGAGATAGCGCAAGTGGCGTTCTTCCGCGAGCTCGCGTTCGCCGGCGAGCTCGAGCTTTTCCGATGCATATGCTCGCGTCGATTCGAGCAATCGGTATCTTACTGCGTCCGCTTGCGGTTCCGCGAGAACGAGGGATTTATCGACAAGCGAGCCCAGCACGTCGAAGAGCTCGTACTCTTCGAGATCCTCCCCGGCACCGACCGCGACCGCTCCCTCGTAGGTGAATCCGTTGACGAAGATACCGAGGCGACGGAAGAGCACGCGCTCCCGCTCGTCGAGCAGGTCGTGACTCCAATCGATGAGCGCGCGCAGCGTCTGCTGGCGCGGTAGCACGTCGCGGCTGCCGCCCGTAAGTATGCGGAAACGCTCGTCGAGTCGGTCACGAACTTGGTGCGGCGTAAACATCTTGACGCGCGAAGCCGCGAGTTCAATTGCGAGAGGAATACCGTCGAGCCGCCGGCAGATGTCCGCGATCGTGGCGGCGTTCTCATCGGTGAGGGTAAACCTCTTATCGGCGCTAAGGGCGCGTTCCACGAAGAGCGAGATTGCCGTCGATCGAAGCGCTTGCTCCGCGTCGAGGCGATCCGACTCGAGGGGGACATCGAGGGACGGCATCCGATACGTCTCTTCACCTTCGATTCCGAGACCCTGGCGGCTCGAAGCAAGAACCTTCACGTGCGGGCAGCTACGTAGGATCGCGGCAATCGCGCGAGAGCCTTCCTCGACCATGTGCTCGCAATTGTCGAAGACGAGAAGCGTTCGTTTGCTCTTGAGCGCGTTCGCCAGGTTGACGATCGGGTCGCCCTCCGCCGAGAGCGTCAGACCCATCGCCTGTGCGATCGTGGTCGGGATGTAGTCACCGCTCGAGAGCGGCGCCAACTCGATGAACCAGACGCCGTCGCCGGATCCGTCGAGCAAATTCGCCGCGACTTGTAACGACGTGCGCGTCTTCCCCACGCCACCCGAGCCGACGAGCGTGACGAGCCGATGCTTCTCGATCAGAGCGGAGATCGCTGCGATCTCTCCCTCGCGGCCGACGAACGATTTCAGCTGCAGCGGCAAATTATTCGGCAGTGTATCGAGCGATCGCAGCGTCGGAAAGTCGGCGATAAGTTGTGGTGCTACGAGCTGATACACGTACTCAGGTCGCGCGAGGTCGCGCAACCGATGCTCGCCGAGGTCGCGCAAGCTCGCTTGTAACGGAAGATCGCCTTGCACGAGATCCGCGGTCACACCCGAAATGAGCACTTGCCCGCCATGGCCGATCGCGAGCAGGCGCGCAACGCGATTGACCGCGGGTCCGAAATAATCGCCATCGCGTTCGTCCGCGGTGCCGGTGTGGATCGCGGCGCGCACTCGGAGTCCATCAACGGCCGAGAAATCTTCGGCGGCAAGCGCGCGCTGCACGTCGAGCATCGCCGCGACGGCATCTTCGGGCCGCGCGAACGCGGCGCAAAACGCATCTCCGATCGTCTTGAAGACGACGCCGTCGTGTGCCGCGATCGACGCGCGCATCAGGGCATCGTGCCGACGTACCGCGTCTTGCATGGCCGCGCGGTCGCGTTCCCAGCGTGCGGTGCTGCCTTCGATGTCCGTGAATGCGAAGGTCACCGTGCCGGTGGGAAGCGTTACTCGCTGCTCCTGAGGTGACGCGCTCACGGGTCGCGCTCCTCGAGTGCCAACGCTATCGCAGCTTCTGACGTGAGCGATACACCTTCGGCGAGCAGTCGCTCCAGTTCGTCAGGGGCGAGTTTCTCGCGGAGCATACTCGTGAGGCGATCGTAGGTGGTCGTCTCGGTGAATTCGCGCTCGAAGCCGCCTCGCTGCAGCGTCGCGTTCGAGAAGCCTTCGAGCCTCGCCGCTCGCACGAGGTCTCCGCGAAGCGCGGACACGAGAGCGAGATGCTCGACCACGATACCGATCTGGACGTGATCCGAGTCGAGCGTCGCGAGAACGCCGACCGCTTCACGTGCCGCGGCAATGGCGCCGGGAAAATCATCTGCAGCAATGAGATAGCCGGCGAAATTCTGCAACGCGGTGCCGAGTTGCCCTTTGTCTTTGCCGAGACGCAGCTGGGGAAGAATCTCCTCGACGATCTCGATCGCGCGGCTCGTGTGCCCGAGAGCGTGTTCGACCTCAGCGAGGTTCGAAGCGGTATGTAACTCCGCTTTTGTGTCTCCAAGGGAACGTTGCTGTCTCCGGAGTTTCTCGAAAGTCCGCGCCGCCGCTTCGGTGTCACCACGAAGCATTTCCACGACCCCCCGGCATTCTAGCAAACTACTGCGAAAGGGTTCGGATATTCCCGGAAGGGCTTCGGCTTCCAGTAGCGTTGCTTCCGCTTCCTCAAGACGCCGAAGTCTGCTTGCGGCCTGTCCAAAGGCGCGTAGCGCGTATGCGAGCGCCTCGGTGTCGGTAGATGCGCGCGCGCGAGCTAATGCATCTCCCGCCACTTCGATAGCACGCGTCCGTAATCCGAATTCGCCGAGATTGAGAGCTAGAATGCTCGATAAGCGCGCAAGCAGTCGCGACTCGGAAGCTGGAATCGCCGCGATGTATTGCTCGTAGCGTCGGATGCCCTCAACTGCGAGTCCCAGACCCCCAAACGAAAGGTAAGTCAGAAGTTCGGCTCCCTCCGTGACAGTCGA
>Ga0209611_10012723_pt1 | contig 11759 bp, 7 predicted proteins | sample S1TSphgellanicum_3_FD_187693 | JGI IMG/M metagenome (GOLD analysis project Ga0209611, IMG submission 187693) | Host-associated microbial communities from peat moss isolated from Minnesota, USA - S1T2_Fc - Sphagnum magellanicum MG (SPAdes) (version 2) | ecosystem: Host-associated > Plants > Peat...
AATTCAGAGATCCCGCTAGTGCTGCAAATGTCGCCATTAAGTGAGCAGAAACAGACTGACACCAGTGGAGTCCAAGATCAGCCAGTAAAAAACATTTCACGCCTCTCGGAGATAGAGCATCCCTATACGAGTGCTCAGTGGCTATCTCAGGATCTGCCACCAACTTCCGGGAGTGAGTCCCAAGTCGTAAAAGTAACGGGTGTAAAGCTTAACCGCACCCCTAAAGGGCTTGAAGTCATTTTAGAAACCACTAGTCGTCAACAAATTCAAGTCTCGCCCTCAAGTGTAGACAAAACCTTTGTTGTTAATATTAAAAATTCTCAACTAGCTTTAGCAAAAGGTAACACTTTTCGTGCTAACAACCCAGCTTTAGGAATTACTGCCATCACTGTGACTCAACAGGGGGTTAACAGTATCCAGATCACGGTAATCGGAATAGCAGGTGTCCCTACTGGGCAAGTAACGCAGCGCCCTGGTAGTCTAGTTCTCAGTCTCAACACTGCATCTGATAACACAACTGAACCAATAGAGGTTGTGTCAACGAGTGAGCCACAAAAGCCAGAAGGCGGATACAGAGTACCAAGCGCAACAACTGCTACAAAGATAGACACGCCGGTGCGCGACATTCCTCAGTCGATTCAGGTGATTCCGCGAGCAGTGATCGAAGATCGGCAAGTAGTAAATATTGAGGAGTTAAGCGACAACGTCAGCGATGTACAACCGGACCCTGGTTACGGCGGTCTGTCTTCTGCTGGTTTCCGGATTCGGGGTTTTACGTTGCAGTTTGAAAACTTGCGCGATGGATTTCGGGATTTCGGCTACCTGAGTCCCCGCGATGTCGCTGACATCGAGCAAGTCGAGTTTCTCAAGGGTCCGACTTCAGTGCTTTATGGAGGTGGCGCAGGTGTTCTGAGTCCTTTTAGTCTGAGTGGAGTTGTGAATACAGTCACAAAAAGTCCCCTTGATCAGCCGTACCATGATCTGGATTTTAGCGTTGGCAGTTACGACTTTTATCGCTCGACAATAGATTTCAATCAACCGCTCAATCCTGACAAATCACTGCTCTTCCGCCTGAATGCGGCTTATGAAAATGCAGGTAGTTTCCGCGACTTTGGTGGTAACGAGAGTAACCTGATTGCGCCAGCACTGACCTGGAAAATTGATCCGCGAACCAGTGTCACTTTTAAATATGAACATCAAGATTACAGCTATTTCTTTGATGTTGGATTTCCCCCAGAGCCAGAATTTCTCCAACTCCCGATCAGTAGAGTTGTGCTTGCCGAACCAGGTTTTAGCCATGCAGATGTTAACTCAAACTCGGTTACCTATGACTTCAAACACAAATTTAGTGATGACTGGCAATTCAGACAGGGGTTTAATACACTATTAGCTAATGCCAACACTCAAGGGTTTGGGCAGATAAGCTTCTCCCCACTAGACCCGGATGGCAGTACGCTGCCACGTTTTGCATACAAGACAAATGAGGCATCTCAAAATTTTACCCTCCAAAATGAAATCTCTGGCAAGTTTGAAACCGGACCTTTCGGTCATAATATTTTAGTCGGACTGGAGCTAGCTCGCTACCAATTTAAATATGACTATTTCAAAGCGCCTGCTTCTGCAATTGATATTTATAATCCACAATATGGGGGTCCATTGCCCGTTTTTACATCACCTGCAATGGGTAATGAATCTGGCGGAGACAATCTCGGAATTTATCTACAGGATCTCATCAAGATTTTGCCCAACGTCAAAATTCTCGCAGGCGGTCGCTTTGACTACAACGATTTAATCAGCAAAGATACTCAAACCAACCAATTGCTTAATGAGCAAACGGAATCCCATTTCTCACCGCGAATCGGCATTGTTTATCAGCCCAGTGAGGACACGTCGCTCTATTTCAATTGGTCGAACTCTTTTACTCCCCAGTTCGGAGCCAGAAGCCGAACAAACTCTATATTCAAGCCAACTATAGGTGAGCAATTTGAGTTTGGGATCAAGCAGGAGTTGTTAAGGAAGAGACTCTCAGCAACCTTAGCATTTTACCAAATCACTCAGCAGAATGTACTGACACCAGACCCAGTTGACACAAATTATAGTGTGCAAACAGGCGAACAAAAAAGCCGTGGTATCGAATTGGATGTAGCAGGTCAACTATCACCTGGTTGGAAGGTTATTGCCACCTACGCTTACACAGATGCTTTTGTTAGTCAAGATAACAGCATCCCCATTGGTCAAAGATTGGCTGGCGTGCCAAAAAATAGTGCCAGTCTGTGGACAACTTATGAAATTCAACGCGGTGATATTCGGGGATTAGGTTTTGGATTAGGGATCGTGTTTGATGGGGATAGTCAAGCGACACTGCCAAATACGATCACACTTCCCTCCTATGTGAGAACCGATGCTGCCCTCTTCTATCGACGGAATAATTACAGAGTTGAGCTCAACATCAAAAATCTTTTTGATACAAAATATTATGAGGATGTTGAGGCATACGCTGTACGTCCCGGAGCGCCCTTGACTATACTGGGAAAGATATCAGTTCAGTTCTGATAGCTCTGTTGCAACAACTTAGGTAGGTCCCCACAAATAAAGGTTTGTAGTTGCGCTTCAGCGCTTATATCTGGGGCGCTGAAGCGCAACTACGAGCCAATACAAATCATCTATTTCGGTTTTTCTGTGCCGCTCGCCGATCTACTTTAATCGTGGTACAGCAAGTTTGACAGCTTGTCTTTTGACACTAACTGCAATCTAATTCAAAGTGAGAAGTAATAAGTATTTTTTCTGTAGGTCTGTCTTTAAGGAAACAGCCCCATTAAAAACGCTAATGTCAGTCTTAATACTCGCAATTACTGTGTTCACCGTTACGTTCAAAAATCCGACTCTTGAGAGAGGGATCTCCGGATGAAGCTACGCCAACTCGCGCTCACACTGCACCGCTATATAGGTGTGATTGTGGGATTATTGCTGATGGTAATGGGTTTGACTGGTAGCCTGCTCGTCTTCGACAATGAGATTGATAGCTTCCTGAGTCCGGAGCTACTTCAAGTCAAACCCCAAGAGGAGCGAGTCTCAATAGAGTCCATGCTGAAGACTGTCCAAAAGACATATCCAAAGCTGAAGCTGAAGCAGATCATGATGCCTCAAGAGCCGGAAGAGGTATACACGATGATGAGCGGTGATTCTACTAGCGTTTATGTTAACCCTTATACCGGATCTATTGTTGGGTCGCGCCAGTGGCGACAGAGTTACAAGGGTTTCCTGTATGATTTGCACGTTTCGCTCCTCACGGGTGACATTGGTGTCATAGTTGTTGCTACAAGTGGTCTGTTGCTTGTGCTGCTGAGTGTAACCGGAGTCATTCTGTGGCCTGGTTGGAAAAGACTAAACCTGGGCTTTAAGATTCGGTGGCTAGCACCTTGGCGGCTGAGAAACTATGACTTTCACAAGGTTAGTGGCATCTTGTCGGTGGTTTTTCTTGTTCTCATTGCCTGTACGGGGGTAGCGATGAGTTATTGGAATCAGTCCGAACAAGCGCTCTACTGGCTGACGCACACGCCACAACCCGCCACATCAATTGGCGTCACGGCGAATGGGAATGACAGACCCCCCTTGATGCTGGATGAACTCTTAACTAAAGCAAACACAGCGTTGCCAGACGCTAAAACCATTGCTGTTGATCTTCCATCAACGCCCCAGAAAGCGCTGAGGGTGAGGAAAAAATTCCCTGAGGAAATTGACCCCTATGGTTGGAGCTTTGTCTATCTTGACCAGTACACCGGCAAGGTCTTGCGGGTTGACAATGCCCTTGAAGCACCCCTAGCAGCTCAAATCAATAGTTTAGTATACCCGCTTCACATTGGTATCTTTGGTGGGCTCTCAGTACGTATTCTCTATGTAATTATCGGCTTTGTCCCAACTGTTTTGGTGATCACAGGCTGGACTATTTGGTGGAGTCGTACTCGTGACCGAAAGCGCATGACGCCAAGTTAAGCGTGCCAGGTTGCAGCAAACGCGTCAAAGTAGAGGAGAATAGAACTGATGAGCTTTTCCAGCAAGGTGCTAGATCTACGAGAAAAAGAACAGAAGGTTCTGAGATCGTTTCTGGTCTTCAGTTTCATGGGTTCACTAGTGCTACATATTCTGGTACTTACCCTCAGCAGTCTTTGGTTTAGAACGCCTAAATTTGCCGAAAAGCCGATTGATGTGATCATTGTTGATCCACCCAGTCTTAAAGCAGCAAAACCAAAACCAAAACTAAAAGACAAAATAGTGCCAATAGGTCATGATCTCAGATCTGAAACTCATCAATCTATCAAAAAAATTACGGCTACCGGAGCTAGCAGTGTCTCTCAAAAAGGTCAAATCATCGGTAAAAGCTCTGCGCTATCATCTCAATCAACAGCTTCTCAATCAGCGATCGCCCCACCTCTGCCACGGGTTGTTTCTAAAAAACCGTCGAAGCCAACAGCATCAGCCACCACACACAAACCGATAGTCAAGAAGCCACCTCAATTGGTTGAAAAACCGAAACTGAGATCGCGATCGCTTACCACTCTACCGCCTCAACCAGTGGAAACCCCCAACTTAGCAGAGGCTCTACCTTCGTCGGTTCCTACTCTGTTGCCAGAATCAGTACAGACATCAACGCCAACGAATATTGCAACCTTACCACCTAAACTCGTTGAAGCCACCAAACCGGTGCCAAAGCCTATTACCACTCTCACACCCAAACTAGCCCAGATTCAGGCGACAAAGCACGAGTTAGTGCCAACGCCTAGCCTAACTGCCACTCCAAAACCAACATCAACTACCCATCTCTGGGTTCCCATCTCGTCGCCTCAACCACAAGCAATTGCTGAAAATATTACCCACCCACCAGATACTCGTGATCAAGGGGGTAACCGCAAGAGCGTTGCTATTGGTTCAACAAATAGAGAAAGCCGTGACGAGAGTGGAGGTACTAGCACTAGTGACTTAGGACACAGCAATGGATCTGGCAGCAAATTGGGGACAAGTTCTGGAAATGGCTCTCAGGTAGCTACAGGCTCTGGAAATGGTAACATATCTTCAATCGGGTCAAGCTCTGGTGGTGCGGTTTGCCGCCGTTGTCCTGCACCAGAATATCCACCTGGAGCAGAAAATTTAGAAGGTAGAGCAGTAGTTGTCATTAATGTTGAAAAGGATGGCAATGTTAGCAATGTCGAAATTGTCAAATCTACTGGTTACGACAATCTCGATCAAGCCGTCCTCGAAACAGTCAAAAAGAAGTGGAAGTTCGCATCCTCAGAAAAGGAACAGCGTGTGAGGGCGGCAGTTAACTTCGCACTAGCGGGATCAGACTTTTATCATCAAGCCCGTAAACGAGAACACCAAGCTCGTGAACTTGAGCATCAAGGAAAACGGGAACGTTCATTAAACCCGTAACCCGAATTTCTCACAAAGTGCTGAGAAAGACGAAAGACTTCATCTTGACCGCAAATTTGACAAGCTGTCTTTTGACAACCACCATCGTATTGACTTAAGTTTTACAGGTGGTAACTTGTCAATAACCCCCTTTATGGTTGACCATCAAACATCCCGCCGGAAAAAGCTAAAATTGCTGGTGATCGGCATTGCACCCCATGATGGTTTATTATCGATTGGGATTTCGCCGCATGGATTAATTTCAATTGGTGTCATTCCCCATGGTTTAATATCTATTGGGCTAGTACCAATGGGTGTAATTTCGGTTGGATTTGTCTCAATGGGACTCCTGAGTGCTGGAATAATTACGATGGGATTGGTTAGTCTGGGTCGAGTGAATATGAGCCTGATACAACTAGATCCGGCAGGGATACATCACCAGCAACATGAATCAGATATGAATCCCCATCACCATATGTAAGGGTAGGGTTTATATCTTGCCTATTGATTTTGTTGTGTTAGCAATGTGAGATATTTTTATGGGTCGGGAGAAGCGATTCATTCTCAACTTTGGTATTGCTGTTGTACTTGCCTGTTTTTTTCTCACGCCACCTGCATACCCATCTACGACTTCTAGCCTCCAAATGACAGGAACTGACTTTTTCAAGTTGGGGGTAGAAAAGATGCTAAGTGGTGAATACCAGAATGCCATTCAAGATTTCACTCAGGCACTCCAGCTAAAAAGCAACTCGGTAGCAGCTTATAATAATCGATGTCTTGCTTATCTTCAAATTCAAGATTATCAAAATGCGATAGCAGATTGCAATCAGGCTATCGAGAAAGCATCTAACAACACTGAGGCTTATCTTAACCGAGGACTTGCTCATTACAGACAAGGGGATTATTCAGATGCGATTGCCGATAATAATCAAGTACTCTCGCTTAAACCCTATGATTTCCGAGCCTACTACAACCGAGGGTTAGCAAATGCCATGTTGGGAAATCACCAGCAAGCAATTGCAGACTACAATCTTGCCTTAAGCCAAATTTCCCAATACTCCGCTCCTCTACTAGCAGGTATTTACAATGATCGAGGATTAGCTCATTTTGATCTGCGGGACTTACAAGCCGCAATGCTTGACTTTTCTCTAGCAATCCGTCTCAATCCCAAAGACTATAGAGCTTACTTCAACCGGGGTTGTGTTTGCGGCCAATATGGGGATAACTCTGGCGCAGTGCGAGATTTCTCTGTTGCCATCCGGCTTAACCCAAGCAATGGATCTGCATATGTTAATAGGGGTATAACCTACTATCAGCTTGGTGATGAACAGGCTGCGATCGTAGACTTACAAAAGGCAGTCCAATACTTCGGACACCAAAAACAAACAGTTGCTTATCAAAAGACTTTGGATTTAATCAAACAGTTGTTTATGAAAAAACTTTGGATTTAACAGGTTCTACAGGCGATTCCTCCGTGAACACCGGGAGTACCATCAACGAGAGGGACAGGGTGTGGGGTGTGGTAAGATTTTTATGATTTCCCCTACACCCACTCAGCCACCCCCTACACCCAGCATCGACAAGGGTTTTAAGACGAACCGTGAAAAGTCAGGACACACCACTAGTACCGCAAGGCGGAAGTCAAAAGTATTATATATCAAGGCTTTTGCCTGTTTGAAATGGGTGGTTTATTTCCGCCGGGCTGTACTAGTCGGGGGAGATGTCAAGTCCAATGAATCTCTTTTGAACGAAAAGCTCTTTCCCAATCGTTGGCAATCACTTCCATCATATTGATCATTCCTTCATAGCCAAAATATGGCTTGTCAAGATAGGTCTCTCTGTTGGTAGGACTGAATACATCAAAAGCAATTTTGATTCCCAGTTCCTCTGCCATATATTTTTCCCATGCCGAACCAATCACAGCATCAACATCAAACTCTTCTAAGGTCTGTTTGATCTGATATCCATCTGCCGAAAATGCCACACGGGGAGCAAGACCGAGGCTGTGTAGTTCTCGCTCTAGAATTGAGCGAGAATCAGGCATCGCCGAGCGAAATAATAGGACTTCAGGAATCATCTCCAATTCTTCAAAGAGCATTCTGACCAGTCCAATACCAAGCGTCCCATCCGCAGATACCGCAACTCTACAGTTACGGTATCGGGGAATAATCATCAATGCTCGTCGGCGAAGTGTATCTACGACCATTTCTTCGCCTTGGTTTACCAGCGGTTCTACCTTTTCTTCTATCTTAAAATGTGCCGCCAATGCCTTCAACCACCGGGTAGTGTTTTTGACCCCCACTGGTAAAGGGAGATCATCAAGGATGAGAGGGATGTCATGGGTCTGTTGCATTTTCCGGGCGAACTTATACCCGACATCATGACTGAGAAGAATGTTAGCAGTTGCCTCACCAGCTTGCTCCAGTTCTTCAAATGAGGTATTATGAGAGAAGACAGTTTGAACTCTAATCCTCAAAGACTTTAAAGTCTGAGTTACCCATTGCAAATCAGCCCACCAAGTAGGATTCAAATTTGCCTGTGGCGCAATGATATTTACAATCCTCGGCTTTCTACCCCTTCTCTTGGTCTGCCTTTTTTTGATAAAAGGAAGTAAAGCCTCTAAACCCATATCCAAGCCGTCATAAGTATTGCCCCGAAACCCACCAGCAAGTAAAGGAACGAGTTTGGCTTTGATTTCTGGTTGAAGCTGGTTGCACAATCCTGCAATATCTTCACCAATAATATCTGCCGCGCAGGTGCCAACGACAAACATGACCTTAGCATTAAAAGATTGATCCGCTTCTTTAATTAGACCTTTGAGTTTTTCAGACGCTCCCATCACGATGTCTGACTCAAAAAGGCGAGTACAACCTACTTTCCGCTTTGTGAAATCAACTTCATGGGTATCATACCCAGCTGCGACAGTGGAAGCGCAACCTTGTGGAGAATGAATCACAATACTGACATCTTTAATGCCAGCAACCGTAGTTGCAATACCTTCAAGGGCACAGCCCACAACTGGGTCTTTACTATGGTCACAATTTTCAAAAGTTAGTCCAGCAGACATTTTCCCTTACCATCCTGTTCTTTAAAGGTATTGACTATGGTAAAAATTTTTACTTGCTATTCCTGACAACATTTTCCCCGTTTCTTCTCTGCATATACGGTACAATCAGGCAAGTCTTGAGCTAATTTCCCTGTCAGTGATTGGGCAGATGCTAACCCTGAATTTTTAGGGAATACCATTTGCTTGGTTAACGAACTGCGAGGTCTAAAGCCATATTGGAGTGCTGTTTTAATACACTTTGCCACCTTTAAGGCTCCGCGATAGCCGAATCTAGGACGATTTAAGATGGCATTTAAATCTACGACGGGAATATGGGGGAAACTCAAGGAAGAACCAAAATATACGACTGATTCCGGATCGAGACCACCAATAAAATCCAGTAATTCATCTTCCGTTTGTTTCATGGACTCGTACTTACCAAAGGCAAGCGTCCCTTTCGTAATCAGGATTTCTGGGTCTAACCCCGTCTCCAACAAATAGTCTACACTGGTTTCCCTTGCTTCCGTACTCCAAGGATGGAAGTTATAGATTACCGCACGCATCCCAAAATCACGCTCCAACATATGGGCAATGGACAAGCACTTGATAGCATCATGTCCTTCGATAATCGCTAACTTCCCTTCAATGTATTTCTTAGCTTCTTCAAATTCGGTCTTGATTGCAGCATATTCCCTTTCCATCAAGGACGCTGCTTGTTCTTCCATCCCTAAATATTTTGCAGCCCCTTGGAGCCATTTTTCTGTGGCACTGATTCCATAAGGAAGGATCGTAGAGTTCAGCGGAGTCCCGAACTTGTCTGACATGGCTTTGCCAATGGTATAACCAAGATCCAAACATAAAGTACAGTTGACTGCCGCACTCGGTGCTTGCTTGAGTTCATCTAAGGTGCAATCACCAGCGATGACGCTATGAACTCGTGCCCCCATTTTTTCTATCAGTCGTACCAGTTCCTTGACATCAGTTTCTACTTCCGTCCTTTCAGGGCCCATCTTTGCACCCACAATATTGACGGCATCTGCTAATTGTGCTTTCCGTTCTGGAGTTGGCGGCTCCATAAAGTCTACAATTTGCCGAAATACGATATCAAATCCACTGCGATACTCCCCAGCAAATCCTTCACAATGTATCGTCATGATCTCAGACTGGATTTCGCCGCGTGCCTTATTCACCACATCATCAACACAGTCCCCAATAATTCCAGACGCGCAACTCGTAGCGACAACGATCGCATCAGGATGGTATTTTGTATCTACTTCTCGAATCGCGCCTTGTAATTCTTTTTCCCCGCCAAAAATAACTGCCTTCTCACTCATGTTCGTAGTCACAACCGGTTCATAAGGGGAACCACTATTGCGGCTGTTGGTAAGCTTGTATGCCCGCTTTACACCATAGGCACAGCCACTCGGCCCGTGAGAAATGACGATCGCATTTTTAATGCCACTTAAAATCTTCGTTGCAGTCCAAAATTTACAGGGACGGGTATGACTACCTTGTAAACTGGTCTTGATCTTACCCTCTTTTGCCAAGCGATACAGTTCACTCAAATGTCCGTAAAATACGACATTCTTATCTATACTTTTACTTTCAGTCATTATAGCTCTCCAGTCTTTTTAGTTGTTGATAGTTGACAGTTGACGGTTGACTGTCAACCGTCAACCGTCAACTGTAGGAATGGAAATACCATCCACCTCCTACCAGACGTTTAAGATCCACTCGCGATCGCGCTTGTACTCCATATCTGCAAACAATGCATTGGCGATATTGTCTGCTAGCCATTCCGCTCCTTTATAGCCAATCACCGGGTATTTCCAAAGACCCGCCCGGTCAAAGCTGGGGAAGCCCACCCGAACCATCGGAATATTGTTATCGATGGCAATGTATCGACCCTTGGAATGACCCAAAATCAAGTTGATGTCGAGGGATTTATCTTTAATGCGGCGCTCCAGTTCCCAGAGGTCTGCATTCGTTATAACTTCGATGTCAGTAGGTGACTTATTCTCCAGAGCAGCAATTCTGGGGTCTTTTGAGCAAGCTTTGTTATCATCTCCCAACAACAGCAGCACTGGCTCTAATTCACATTCTAGGCAAAACTCTGCTAGACCAATGACTAAATCGGGATCTCCGTAAATAGCCACCTTCTTGTTGGCAAAGAACATGTGGGCGAGATCTGCGATCGCATCGATAGCTTTTCCCCGTTCTCTGACGAAAGATTCTGGTATTGGTTTGCCAGTCAGTTTGCTGATATTTTGTAGCCAGATGTCGGTATTTTTGATGCCAATCGGTGTTGGACCAATAATCGCGGGAACCTTGAACTTCTCGTTCAAAAATTCAGCCGCGCTACCCCCTTCATATTTACATAAGGCAATGGTTCCCAGTGCATTGGCAGAATCAGCAATGTCTTCGATAGTTGTATTCCCAAAGGCAAAACTGGTCTTATCGGGCATGGTGGGCGCATCGAAAGTTTCTGTATCCAGTAATATGTTTGCTGGAACGTCCATCTCTTGTAAGACGCGCTTAATTTCCGTGACATCTCCGGGGTTAAGCCACCCAGTAATGATGTTCAACTTGCCAGTCGGTTCTCCTTTTTTTGCCAGGGTAGAAATGAGTGCGTGTACCCCGACATTATAGCCAGTGACTTGACTGCCTTTGTAACTAGGGGTATGCACAGGAACAAGTATAACCTCGCGATCAGGATATTCTTTCTTTAAAACGCGGTTAAGCTTGTTAATAGTTCCTTCGATGTCGTCCCCTATCGTCTCAGTTGAACAAGTCGTAATAATTGGAATAATCCGTAAATCGGGATATCGTGCTACTAAAGTCTTTACCCCTTCCTCAATGCGTGGTATTCCTCCAAGGACAGCGCTATTTTCATGCAGAGAAGAAGAAGCAATGTCAAAATTTTCCTTCAAGTGCTGGGCAAAGAGGAGCCGAACAAACATACTACATCCCTGTCCTCCATGTACCAAGGGAATACAGTCTTTCACTCCGATGGAAGCATACTCTGCGCCAGCAGGCTGACAGGTAAATATGGGATTGATTACACCACTGCGTTCTTTCTGTTTGACGACTACAGACATGCTATTAACTCCTAGATAGTGTGAAATTCGTGATTTTGTTTTTTGGCGTTGCTGAACGAACGCGAACAGCAGAGAAAACTCTATTAAAGAAGGCAGAAGTACGAAGGCAGAAGGCAGAAGGAGGAATTCACGCATGGGATTTAGACCCAAGAGTGAATTCGAGCCACTCAATATTCTATTGAGTCGGGGACTTAGACCCTTGCTCCCTC
>Ga0209611_10012726_pt1 | contig 11759 bp, 13 predicted proteins | sample S1TSphgellanicum_3_FD_187693 | JGI IMG/M metagenome (GOLD analysis project Ga0209611, IMG submission 187693) | Host-associated microbial communities from peat moss isolated from Minnesota, USA - S1T2_Fc - Sphagnum magellanicum MG (SPAdes) (version 2) | ecosystem: Host-associated > Plants > Peat...
AGTGAGTGTGTTGTGTGTTTTTGAACCCTCTCTTTTTGGTATCAAAGCATGGTTCCGTGTTTCCAACCTTGGTAGAACCTGTAGATGTTCAAGTAGAATGATAGTTGAAAATCATGTCTTCGTCTAGTGACGAGGGGATTCCTGTGGAGCAGATGACTCAGGAAATTCGTGAGCAACAGCTAGTTGGTAGATTTGATTTCCTTACTGTTCAGAACGGACCACAAAGAGGAGCAGTGATTTTGCGTTTTCTAGGTTTTGGAGTGGTGAGACTTGTAGGGATAGATCCTGACGAAGCTCGTGTAGGAGACATTGTTGTAGAAGTAGCTCATAATGGTTTCTACACTCGTGCACGAGTCTGGTTAAAGGTAATCGATGGAGCAAGGGGGTGGGCATCGACCTCAGACTTACAGGCCAACTTTTACTTCACCTCCTACCTTGCGTAGAGTTGCTCCTGCATATGTTGAGAGATAGCGTGCAGTATCGAGGCTAGGGGATATTTGGATTCTTAAGTCGACGGTGTCACCTAACCATTTTGTGAGATTGTACATCCCTGGTGTGGAGGATTTATTTCAGGAAGGAGATCATTTGCTTCGGGTGGAGCATGGCGGATTGAGATCCCGCCTCATTAGCTGGAAAGTGTGGCGAAGCGAGGAAGGAGAATGGAGATTCCAGCAAGAGTCTACGAATGAGTAGAACTTCACCACTGTTCCATCCAATATTGCGCCTCTAGAACCAATAGTCGAGGGTGATCAGTCCGAGTTTGATGGATGATTCAGACAACATTTGTTTTTCAAGAATCAGAACTGTGTTACAGTAGCTGAGTTTCTGATCAATTTTGTTTACATATGTTTTGAATTGAAGAACTGTGTGTAGAGGAGTCCTGCATTTTGCTGTGTTGCTGAACTTCTGTGAAGATGACGAGTCCTCAAAGAATGGATGAGTTATTTTGGGGACGAGATCATGAGGATGTGAATGATTGGGCGGAGCGACTTACCATGGCTGACGAAGTGCGCGATCTCACTGCTGATAAGCTATTCAAGATCGCCAAGCTGAATTTGCAGGGTCGAGCCAAGGAGTGGTTTAGGAGGCTGCAGCCGGTGCTAGCCGATTAGACTGAATTACGGACGCTGATGGTGCAGAAGTACGGGAATATAGATGCTGATGACATCCGAATGAAGATGGATACCATCAAGTAAGAACCCAAAAAAAAGGTTCAGAAATATTTTGAACGCCTGGACAAATTGTTTCGGAAGGGCAAGATACAGGACGTAGAGCAGAAGAGGAGGTTCCTAGCCAGATTAAGGCCAAAGATCTGAAAGCTCTGCGTGGTGAAGACGTTCGCAGATATCGAAGAATTGGTTAGAGCTGCAACGAAGGTAGAGAGAGTTCTGGGTGAACTCGGGGAAACACCGTATGAGTCTCTTCCAGAGGAACAGGAAGAAGAGATGTCGGAGAGCAACGTAGAGAAGCAGGTTGCTGTGTTGAACAACACGATCATCCATATATTCAAGGGGAATTCGCATGATCCAAAATCATCATCCTCTTCTGCTGTCTTTGGAGCATGTCAGCTCTGTAAAGGTGGGGACCATATGGCCACTGCCTGTCCAAGGCTAAATGAAGCACGGCCAAAATGTGCAAAGTGCAATATGCCGCATAGGACAAAGAACTGTGGAATCAAATGTACTTTCTGTACAGGACTAGGGCACTCTGAAGACAAATGCTGGAAGAAGCCCAAAGATGGGAAATCGGCATCTGGAGCTGCGAATTTCTTAGAAGTGTTGCTTGACAATGGAGCGGCAATCGAGCAGCAGCTTAACAAGTTGTGTGGAAATGAAAATTTGTTTTCTTACACCCGAGTGCCAAGGAAAAGGACTCCTGTCGATGTAACACCAGGAGGGGTTGCGCCAATCCCTGAAGCTGAAAGGGAGGCAGTTGGTGCGAACAGGGACGCTTCTGTGAGGTCCAAAATTTTGTCACATTTCATAGAAGGAAAGATCCCCCTATCTCCCATGGAAACCATTCTCATGATTCTTGGAGAGCTGGAGCACCTTGAGAGCTTGGTAAAGCTGGCAAGGAGAAAAAGGGATTGGGAGACCACCGAGAATCGAGTGTCAGTGGTCTCTGCACTCCCGTCACTAAAGAAGATTTGCGTCAATAAGACGCATCAGAGCAAAACTCTACATCTGCATGTGGAAATCAACAATTGCATTGTTGAAAGTTTAGTGGATACAGGAGCATCTATGTCCGTACTAACTGCTGCTGTAGTAAGAGAATTGGGTATAATGCATCTTATGACAGGAAATGAGAGTTACAAGACCGCATCGGGAGTGATCACTCGGGCATTGGGCCGGGTTGATGAGATACAAGTGAAAGTCGGAGGCATACAATGTGCCATGACCTTCATGATAGTAGACACGGATGGGTACAACGTGCTACTAGGTCTGGACTTTCTGATGAAGATTGGAGCGGTGCTTGATGTGGAACGAGGTCTGATCCAGGTAAGGCATGGGCATGGGACCAATGTAGAGGTGTTGCCACTGACAGTGGTAAATTTGCTGCAGAGAATGAGTGCGGGTACAATGGTGCGAGAAACGTCGACCACTTGGAAGGACGCATGTGCCCACCAAGATGGTTGCGCAGTACCTGATCAGGATCAAGAGGCGGTCAACGAGGAGGACGACGCCTCCACCTCAAATTCTGATGATGACAGCGATACTAGTGAATACTATGATTCGGAATCTCATCAAATAGAACAGATCGACTCAGAGGATGAGTTTGTGGATGCTGAGTTTGAGGAGCTGGTTAGCTTAGAAGGACCACAGGAAATGCTATGACTGATGTTACAAGAGCAGGCTGACAGGATCATGATAGAAGATATCACAGTTGGGGATGATTATGCCGATTGGATCAGGTGGGTGTCTGATGCGGAGATCATACATGAGTCCACACACGATGTGCATGTTCCATTGTTGTTGCAGTAACACTGTCCCCAACACGACTCTACAATTCCGATGATATTCCAAACCATCCAGGTAAAAGATGGCGACCCTGATTGCAAGCCCATTGATAAGTTTATATTGCCCAGTCGTTATGAATCGGGGATCAGATGGAAGGAGATTTGTGAACGAATCAAGATCGACGCCGATTTAGGTGAAATTGGGCAGCAACAACTCTGGGGAATCCTGGAAAGATACCAAGACGTCTTTGCTTGGAACAAGGGCAAACTGGGTTGCTGCACCATTGGTGAGCATAGTATCGACATGCAAGGGTTTCCACCTTGCAAAACATCTCCTGGTAGACTGTCTTACTGGGAGGAAGTTGAAGTGAAAAGACAGATTGATGCATTGGTAGACTTGGGTAAAATGAGGCCGGACAATTCCGAATATGCCTGTCGGGTAACTCTGCCAGTGAAGAAAGATGGGAACAGGCGTTTCTGTGGGGACTACTAGCCTCTCAACGCTCAGACACGACGAGATATGTTTCCAATGCCACTTGTAGAGGATGCGATTGATCAGCTGGGAAAATCAACGTGGTTTACAGCTCTAGACATGCAGTCTGGTTTTTGGCAAATTCGAATGGCTCCAAAAGATATGAAGAAGACAGCTCTGATCACCAAGACTGGATTATACGATTGGACAGTGATGCCATTCGGACTCAAGAATGTAACGAGCACATTCACTCAAACCATGTCAGAGGTTTTCAAGGACTTGGGGAACAGATTTCTGAAGGTGTTTGTTGACGACCTCAATGTGCATAGTGAAAGCTGGGGGGAGCACCTTCAACATTTGGATGCGGTGCTCTGCAAACTCAGGGAAGTGAATTTAAAACTCAACCCAAGCAAGTGTTGCCTTGCTACTAAGACTATCACCTTTCTAGGTCACGTGGTGAGCAAGGAAGGTATCCGACCCGATCCTGGAAAAATAGAAGCGGTGTTGCATTTCCCAACACCGAAGAATGTCCCAAGCATCAGATCATTCTTAGGTCTGACAGGTTACTACCGAAAGTATGTTAAAGGCTACTCGAACTTGGTAAGTCCTTTGTTTGAATTAATAAAGAAGGACGTTGCATTTGTATGGGATATGGGCTGTGAACAGGCATACCAGGCGTTGAAGGCAACACTAGTGGATGCGCCTGTGCTCACACGACCAGATTTCAAGTAAACCTTCTGGCTGGAAGTGGATTGGTCGCCCAAGGGTGTTGGAGCCATACTATCACAAAAAGAAGGGAAGTTCGAAAGAGTCATAACGTATGCCACAAGAGCTTGACTGAGGCTCAGAGGAAATTCCATCCAATGGAAGGAGAATTCTACGCTCTGATCTGGGGTGTGATGCATTTTAGACAGTACTTGCACATGAAGCATTTCATCCTACGCACAGATCACAAACCACTAGAGTGGTTAGCGACTGTATCTGATGCACATGGTAGGAGAGGCAGGTGGGTCAGCATGTTGCAAGACTTTAGTTTCAAAATAGTACACCGACCAGGACTCAGGCACACAAATGTGGATGCCTTGAGCAGGAACCCGATTGGATCAACTGCAGATGACGATGATTTTGGTGCAGAGATCCAAGACATTGCAGGTACTCCAGCTGATGAACCTAGAGAAGACGGAGAGCTTCTCTGTGTTAAAGAAGGGGAGGAAACAGACTGGATGTGTGTCGGCAACCATCAGCTGTATATGCTCGACGTTGCATCAACAGAAGACCTATCTGAGGAAATTATTCCAGGTGAGGGAGCGGTGTCAACGGGCGATAAACTTGAGCAGCACGAGTGGCACTGAAGAGAAGAATGCCTCATTACTTTGACAAGCGACAACAATTGGAACTGGTTTTGGTAGCTCAGGAACTGTCTGAGTTTGGGGACCATGAATTGAGTCCTATAGAATCCGGGGATGAGGAAGATCACGAAGTGAAGTCAAGTTGCGTTGACATATGGGAGGACACAGACTGTTTGATGTTTCTAAAGGAAGGCGTACTGCCTGATGCAGTTGACTTTGAAAGAGGCAAAAGGATCAGGAAGAGGGCAAGCAACTATTGCTAGAAGGAACAGAAGCTTTTCTTCAAAGCGTTACTTGTGCCCAAACCTGAGGAGAGGGTGTCTCTAGTGAGACGGATGCATGAAGATATGGGGCACTTCGGGGAACAACGGACGTTAGCAGAAGTTCGACGAAGGTACTTCTGGCACAATCGAACTGAAGATGTGAAGGCGGTAGTCAGAGGGTGCCAATAGTGCCAATTGGTGAGGAGCTCAGGCAACATCCGATCTGGAGATGAACAATTAAAAAGCATTCCTGTTTGTGATTTATTCCATCGCGTTGCATTGGACACTGCAGGGCCATTGCCTGAGACTAAATTGAGCAACAAGTATATTCTGGTGGCCATCGACCACTATTCGAAGTGGTGCGAAGCAAAGGCGGTTGCTGACCATGGAGCGAAGACGGCAGCCATGTTTTTGGAGGATGAGATAATTTGTAGGTATGGAGTTCCCAAATTCATGCTGACTGATAATGGGGAGGAGTGGGCTACAGAGTTCGACGTGATGTGTAGGGACTATGCTATTCAACACCAACGCATTGCACCCCAATGGCTTCAGTGTAATGGGATGGCTGAGCGCATGATTAAGACCATCAAACATGGTATAACTGTGCTTGTTGCTACTCCTACCAACATGGATTGTTGGGATCAGCAGTTGGCCAAGGTTCTGTTTGGGTACCGCTGTGGGATACAAACGAGTACGAAATTCTCTCCGTTCATGATCCTTACTGGTCGAACACCACAATTGAGGGCAGACAATTACTTGCAGGCCCTGACTGCTGAGACTGATGATGGTGTGGATATGGAAACTATTGCAGCTCAGTTTCTGTAGAAAGTGGAGCTCATTGCAAGTATCCACAACAACGTTTTGCTCAATGTGGAGCAAGCTCAGAAGCAACAAAAGAAAGTCTATGTTGCTAGAAGAGGTAAGCATTTGTTTGAGGGTTTGATTGCAGGCCAGACGATGGTAAAGATGAAAAAGCCAGGGAAAAGAAGAGCTCTGACTACAAGTTGGGAGGGCCCCTACCAATTCATCGGACATTCAAATGGAAAGGGCAACCTCGATTTTGAAGAAGGCTGTCGATTATGCATCATCCAAGATGCCGATGGTCACCAATGGGAGAGATTTCGTCGAGACCTCCAAATCTTTTATGCTCCACCAGACTAGATGAAGCTGAGGGACTCAACTGTCTAAGAAGGGAGGGGTTACATATGTAACACGAAAGTGGGTTTCCACGCAGTGTGAACACTTGGGCCTTGAAGGTTTGCTTTGGTATAATTAGTCGTCAAGATTTTGGCGGCGAATGTTTTTTCCATGACGGCTGCATGGCTGTGCATGGGATGTTTTGTGTGAGAAGGTGTACATGAATGAAGGCGGCGCGAATGATGAAGAGGAGTGGAGTTGCATTGATGCGCTGAAATGGAAAAGGAGGAGTCTTGATGGAGAAGCCAAGTGGAGAACAGAACGGAAAAAGCTGTTGGGTGTGACGGAGTTTTGGAGAAGAAGAAGCTCGGTGAAGGGAGGAGAAGCAGATTTTGGCCGAGTAGACTAGAGAGCACAGAGGGAGATAGAGGAGGGAATGTTTGTGGGAACATAGAGAGAAAGCTTGGTGAGGGAGAGTAGCTTGGCTGAATGTTAGAAATTTCCGCTGCGCCTGACAATCGGTCAAGCCACTGTAGAAGAATTGGAGAGAAAGAGAAAGAGTAGACGGCATTGGGGATTCGGTGTTTTTGTGAACATCTGATGCAAAAGTGAGCTTGTGCTTTCGGGGGAATGTACATACTTTGCGAATGTAATGAAAGAGTTCCCTGACTGGCATCTATGTGATTGGGCGAAACATGCTCTGTTGTTGTGTGGAATGCAAGGCACTTGTACGTCCCTGGGTCTTGTGATGTTCGTCTGAAAGAATGAGTAGGTAGCTAGAGCGCTGTGTGAAATCGAAGGTCTGAACTGTGTGGAATAGATCAGGAGAACATGGGCACCTGGGTTCGTTGAGGGCAGTCAGTGTGATGTGTGTTTTCGGACCCTCTCTTTTTTGGTTACAGGCCAACTTATTATTAAGGAACGAGCTTGCAATCCCATGTGCCTTGCCCATGTGCCAACCTCACACATGACACTACAATATTCTTTCCATGATTTTGGCCATTCAAATAAAGAACCTACCCCAACTTACCAACACAACCCTACATGATTACCAAATGCCATATAACGTGTAAAAAAAATTGAAATATGTTCAAGGTGGGAAATTCCACCTAAATCAATATTTAGCCAATTTTTTTACAATGATAGCTTGGAATCCTAATGCATCTGCAAGCATGTGGCCCTAACATTATGAATGTGGAGGAGCCCATGTTCCCAATGAAATATTTGGATGAAATTGAAATAAGGCGTGCAACAACCTTGTCCCATATAAATTCATTTGCACAACAAAATCATTATCCATTCTGTGTAGAAACCACTTGAATTAAAATGGCATCAAACAAAAATCTCCACTGATTATGCTTTCTTTATCAACAAGTGTTGGCATCAATACTGCCTCCCCCCACCACAAACAGCTCATAATCACACATTAGCTCAGAGACAAAAAGTCATTCCCCTTAATGCACCACCTTGGGTTTAGTTAAAAAAGAAAAAATCACTCCTTAAACAACCATACAATAAATACACATGTCATCAGTTCATGGACAAAACAAGTGACAATTCCATTCGGTTGAGCAAAAACTCACTACAAGAATAGTCATAGTTTTGTATACCAAACCTCCAGTCCTTAGTTTCGAAAGCTTGTAGCTTCCAAAGCCTACAACCACCTCAAACTTCAAATTAAAAAATGTTATAGACCTATCTGGAACTATAAATAAGGAAAAGGGATTCTACAAATCCATTGCAAATCTACTTGATTATAAATAGCATGATTGTAGGGTTGTAAAAAACAATGGACAATACCTCGAGTCTTTAATGCAAACCATGACATGATCATCGGGCTTAAATTTGTGATTAGGAGGTTGAATTTTCCCATTTGCATCATAGACCCTTCAAAAGATCATGCAATTATTCACACTGACATTTGGTGAATCAAAACAGCACACCTCCTCCTTTGCCATGCGACCCAAAATGTGTTTTGTTTTGTATAACATGATATGCACACCCTTCCAAGGACAACACTTAGTCATGAATTTGGCACATATCCTCTTGCCCAGAGCATAAACATAGTGGGTTTCAACCCCCTATTAGCAAAACTAGGATATATGTTGTGTGATACAATCTAAATAGTATTGATTAATGTATAATTAGTGCATCATGCATACAAGCCCAAAGTTGCAAAACTCCAGTACTTGTGATCGTGCATAAACCTTTTCAGAAACAACAATTAGTAGGCCCCATGTAGTGGAACTTGGATTAAATGCCACATGTTGCACCATGGCTTTGACATCATGTTTTGCAAAAATTGGGACTTTCTACAATGCGGAAGCAACTATTACCACTCCTTTGTTCCCTCCATCTATTGTAGTTGGTGTTATCATTGATACTTCTTAAACCATTGTTGCCAATGTGCCAACATCTACAAGATGCCCACCACTAGCACATTGGTGTTTCATTTCATCAATCTATCATCACTCTCTAATATCAATAACCCCATTTCTCCAAACCATTCCATAGATGCAACCACATAAACCAAATTCTATGGAAAAACACACTACATACCATACCAATTAAATCTTTGCCACAACAATCCCCACCATTGCACTCAAACCTGTAACCGCAAAAAACCATGAGCACAAATAGTTAGAATATACAAACTTTTGCTAAAAATTTGTGCAACAAGTGCTTCTTTGCACTTCTTTGTAGCAATTTTGGTTCGTCGTGCATGAGTTGTTTGCACAACCACTGTTCCACAAGTTCATATGTGTAACAATGCCAGTATCAAGTTTGCAACACTACTATAACTACAAAATCATTGCTTCGAGCTTCACTTATTGATGTGTTTGTTTCAACAAACTTTTAGGTCTTGACACTTGTAGGTTTCAATAGTCTTTGTAGCAAATCCAATATTATTTCAATGAGTTATTAGGGTTTAGGGTTCTTTGTGTATGGAAAGTGATGGTTGTGACATCCATTGTTGATGATAAAGGGATTTTGTTTCCTCCCAACATGACAGGCAACAAGATCAATGTATTTTTTGTTGGCTATATAGCACAATTAATTTAATAATTAAAAGAGTTAAATTAATGTTCATTGGGATTTTCAATAGGAAAATTCAATATAAATTTGAGGAAAATCGCCAGATTTATATACATGGTTCAAATATGTAGCCAAAAATGTATGAGTATGTTTAAAAAGGTTTATTTTCATTTTTAATTGGTGGCTAATGTTTTAGTCTTCCTATGCAAAGTGGATCATCACCACTTTTGCTACATTAGAAAATAGAACAAAAACATTCCTAGTAAGACCTAACAAGGTGGTCATCAACTAAAGCCTAAAAGCCCATGCTAGAAGAACCACATTAAAGGAGCATGCATCCAAGTTCACAATAAACCCAATTCCACATCTTATCTTCCTCAAAAACACATTTCATTTATTACATCAGTGCAAGTTTTGCATCTAAGAATAACAAAGCCTTCCAAGGTGATTTAACATTTTGAGACCATAATGTGCACAATATTTCATTGTAGTTAATATTCAATATTTAATTTGCTCAACTACCCTACCATTGGGAAAGACGTTGGAAAACATTTGCCTAACTTAGTAGGACAATAAAGATTGGTGAAATCTTACCTTCAAAAGTACTGGCAACATTTCATTACCCATGATTGAAGCCAAGATCTGAATATATTCGAGAGACAATTTGTTAATTAGGTTATAAGGAAATCAACTATGAAACACCATCAATAATATTCACTTGTAAAATCCATTAGTTTGGCATTCCAAACAATTTACTTTTTATAAATTTCAACATTTAAAAAATAAAATTTAATGACCATTGAAATTGATAAGGTATCCATGAAGTCAGGCAAAAACGGCACCAAAACTTCGGTTTGGTCACATAAGAGACAAGAGTTTTAAAAATAGGAAGAAAAAATACATTGGGTTTCAATGGGGCATGAAACTCAGTTTAATAGCAAATTTGGTGCTAAATTGAGTTTGCTTTGTCCTTTCTTTTCTTGAACGCTTTCAACTAATCATTGTTGTTGCTATGTATACTAAAACTATAAATGTTCTTGAGCCTAGTGCATTTAATCTTGAATTTCAGTATCTAGTGGAGGTAGGCCTGATGGCTCAAAATGCAATTTGAAATTTCAGAGCGCCACATGGCCACAAGAAATTAATGCACAAGTTTCAATATTAATGATAGTAATTGGATAATTAGAAGTAGTGTAAATATAGGTAGCATCAATGGAGGCTCTCAAGAAGAAGAAAAGACAGGATGAAACTTAGTTTACCACCAAAATTGATGATTTTTTAAGTTTCATCCCCCGTTGAATGTTAAGGTACTTTTTTGCAATTTTTAAAAAATTTCACCTTGTGTATGACCAAACTCAAGGTTATGGAGTTGATATGTGTTTTTCTTACTTTACCGATAACTCTAATAAGAATACTTTAACACCTAAAGTTCCATTTCCTTTTCTAGGTGATAAATTTCTATAACAAGTTCCATTGAATTCCAATTTCTGATGCAATGTTTTTTGCCAATGCAGATCAATGGCACAGTGGGTTACAATATGCTCAAGTCCATGCTCGAATACACCGAAGAAGAAATTCAGACATGAATGTCAACTAATTTTGAGTCTGCATTTCACACATGTTATGTCCAACCCTAGCCTTGGCCTCGCGACCAAAGCAAAGGGCTTACAAGGGTGCGGGCCAAGAGGAAAGAAGTCCGAGAGCCAAGGCAAGAGGAAGCCTGGGAGTTAAGGCAAGAAGAAGCCCAGGAGTCACATCACATACTCCCAAGAGTGTTAGAAAGTGTGAGGGAGTATGAGGGAGTGAACCCTCACATTCCCAAGGCAACTCCCACTTTGGGAGATGGAGTCCCGGTGGACTCCCGAAACTTCAGATAGTGATTTCAGGGGTCAAACCTCAATGTATTGTGGCGTTCTTTATATCATTGAAAAGCTCTTAGAACGTAGATGTCTAAAATGGGCTTGCATTGCTCATTTGGACATCTAAAACACAAGTTATGGCCAAAAGAAGGGCCGGGAGTCGAACTGCTAGTTTGACTCCCGACCACAAAAAGTCGGGAATCGACTCGATTTACTTAGCTACAGGGGGCATGCCACATATCGTTGGAAAGCTCTCGACGAGAGCTATAACTTTTTTTCAGACCACATTGCGATCTGAGGTCTGCTTGCAAAGTTATGGGGCTCCAAAGTCGCAGGAGTCCCATTTGGCGCGATTTCGGGACTCCCACTCGAGAGTCCCAGGAGAGAAAAGCCATTTGGATGCAGCCTCCGTGGAGAGCTGCAGAGTATACTATAAGGGGGAAGGTGGTGGCTTCCCCCAAGTCCGGGCCGTGGTGAGTCTTGTGTGTCCGTGTTGCCCGTGGTTCGTCCTAGCACCAAGGGTGCTCTAACTATGCACTAACCACTTTGTGTGGGTTGTGGGCAGGCCCGTGTGAGTGAGTGAAGCTTGTCAACTCTTCCTAGTCCCATCCCGGAGCTCCAACACGCCCCTCTACCCCTCAAAGTGTTGTGAGCTAAGGAGCATGCTTCAACTCCTCCTTCCACTGT
>Ga0209611_10012727_pt1 | contig 11758 bp, 20 predicted proteins | sample S1TSphgellanicum_3_FD_187693 | JGI IMG/M metagenome (GOLD analysis project Ga0209611, IMG submission 187693) | Host-associated microbial communities from peat moss isolated from Minnesota, USA - S1T2_Fc - Sphagnum magellanicum MG (SPAdes) (version 2) | ecosystem: Host-associated > Plants > Peat...
AAAAAAAAAAATAAAAAAAAAAAAAAAAAAATTAAAAAAAAAAAAAAACCAATGGTTGTGAGGAATTTAGATCCCAACTACCCCCACCCAAATGAATGGCAACAACAACAACCACCACCATGCAAAAGACCAAAAAAAATTTTAAAGAAAAAAAAAAGTGGGGCCCAAAATGAGGAAATGGCTCCACCAGGTACTTACTTCTTTTTTTTTGATGTAATTCACTTCTACAAAGCCACTTTGCAAGGTCCCCTCCCCTTCCCACCCGCCCTCTCTTCTCATCCCCCGTCTTCTTGTTCTTGTTCTTCGTCACCCCTATCTCCTCCTCTTCCTCTCTTTGCTTTCGTCATAAAATCCTTAGCAATTCAAATCCTTCACGATTCAATAGCGGAGCAACTGGAGGGATTTCTTCCAAATTATATCATACGCAGACTTTCTGCTTCGAAAGCTTGATCATAATCCTTAGAGAGAGTGTAAGGTTTCTTTTTCTTATTTCCCCATCGTTTTTTCAAGCTTGAGAATGGCGTGTTTTTTTTTTTTTTTCTTGCTTTGATCTTTTCCAGTGATGATGAAGAAGATGGTACAAGTCTTGAAGCTTGATAGACAGACAGACAGAGGTCAATGGATGCTGTTTTCGTGGTTCAAGACCGTGTTCTTCTGGATTTGGATTGTGAGGTGTGTGACAGTGTGATAGGGGCGGACTTCAACAAGGGAAGATTGTTTTGCATTGGTGAATTGTAGACTGGCTTAATAAGTATTATTACTTTGCGATGGTGTTGTTGGAATTTTTCTGGATCTGAATGGGTGAAATATTACAGTTGGGATTTGGGAAAGAGATTCTTCAAGGATTGACATGGTTTTGTTGGGATTTGGGAAGGAGATTCAAGGATTGATATGGGTTTTTGTGTTTGTGTTACAGGTGGTGGTTTTGTTCAGATTGGGTTGCTCTAGAGCAGCAGCAGCAGCAGAAGATCCAGTGTGGGTACCTGGATTTTGTTCTTAGAATTGGCTGCCTGGCAAGCATTGCATAGAGAGAGGTAGGTGGCAGGCTGAGCTCTAAAACTTGATCACCGAGCAGCGGCAGAATCCAAAAATGTCGAGAGTGCAGTTGGACTTGTTGCATGCTCGTCGTCTCGTCTACCTTGGCAAGTACAAGGACTCTAGCACTCGTAATATTATGCACAACAACAACACTATTGCCACCACGCCCACGGATGATCTCCCAAGACTTGCTAGCCAAGAAGATCTTCTTAACGCTGTGTTTTTGGATGCTGGAGAGACATTGCTGCCAGATCAACCGTGCGCTAGCGTTGGTGGTGGCACTGAGCAGCAGCAGTCGCAGCAGTCCGAACAAGAACAAGAACAAGAATACTTCACATCATGGAAGCCGGCTGACTTCGTCGAGCATACCAAAGTACAGTCTGCAGCACAGGCCATGGCAACGACGGAAGGAGTACCATCGGTGTACCCGTTATCGTCATCATCTACATCGCATTCTTCTGAGGAGACCCGGGCCATGCCTTCTCCTACGACGACGACGACAACAACAGCAGGTCCCAAGTCTTCAGCGAACTTTTGCCCGAAGGAGGCAGATGATTCTTGCACTGCCGACGAAGATGGCGGCCATGTATCTCTCACATCATGCGCCATCATCCTACTGAGTTTGGGTCTGCGTGCAATTCGGCACTTGATACACAGCTACCAGAACAATATCTTATCTATGCAGGAGTCTGCAACCCCACCAAAGACGTCGTCTCCTTTCCGCCTGAGATCAGAAAGCAAGGCTGTCGCAAATGATAATAAAGCAAGCACACAGACTGACTCCTCCGTGTCCGCCGCTGATCAGCAATTCGATTTCTACGACACTGAGGAGGACGCTCACCACCCAGCTGAGGATGCAACAACAGTGATCCCTGAGGTTGCAACAGTCGCTGCTGCTGCTGCTGCTGAGGAAGATGCAACCATCGCTGCTGCTGAGGGGGATGCAACCATCGCCGCTGCTGAGGAGGACACAACAGTCGTTGCTGGTGCTGAGGATGATGCAACAAAAGTGGCAGAAGACTCCATGACGGACCTGGAAGAAACTTCTTCTAGCAAAACAACTAGTACCCAACTGCAGCAGCAAAAGACTGAAGATCCGGATCAGGTGCAACTGCTGGTGGAGGAGCAGCAGAGCAAGGAGAGTTCAGAAAAAGCTTTTTTGCAGGGAAGGAATTCGTATTCTCGAACGCACTCCATGTTAACAGTGCACACACCAGATCACAGAGGGTTCTTAGGGTTACCAAAAACCTCACTGCCAGGAGGAGGAGCAAATGCACAACAAGTTGGGGGGTTGAAGCAAGTGCCCGAGCGGCGTGTTGGGTCAAATCTTGGGTCAAATCTCCCCCATACGACCACCAGCAGGCCTCCACATTCTCGAATGTCAAGCAGCAAAACACAGGAATTCATCACACAAGCTGGTGCTGGTGCTGGTGCTGGTGCTGGTGCTGGTGCAACACACAACAACCAAACTGGCCTTCTTCCTCCATGGACCACCACCACCCGAGCAGCAACAGCAACAACATCATCCAAGGAAGTACCAATTGCAAAACAAATTGCGAAAGAAGCAGTCCTGGCTCGTGTTCTGGTACCACCACCATCACCACTACCACCATCCGAGTCATGGTTTGCAGCCACTACCTCATTCCGAAAGCCACTTGGGAGCTTCATTCGTGAAAAACATGCAGGATTCATCAGGAAATCATCGGCAGCCCATCAGGATCAGATACCAACCGTCACTCAACCCAGTAACAACAACAACAATAGCAGCAGCAGCAGCAGCAGCAACAACAACAACAACAACAACAACAATTCTCAACGGATTTGTAGTTCCAAGGATTTGCTTCAACGGAGACAATCATTTAGACCTACAATTCATGCAATCTGAGATCAATGAAATATGATCATTGATCTTGTCTTGTGTTCCAGTACCACCACCACCATCACCACTGCCGCCATCCAAATCATGGTTTGCAGCCACTGCCTCATTCTGAAAGCCACTTGGAAGTGTCACTTCGTGAAAAACATGCGGGATTCATCAGGATATTGGTGGCATCCCATCAGGATCACATACCAACCGTCACTCGCCTCAGTAACAACAACAGCAACAACAACATTTCTCAATGGATTTGTAGTTTCAAGGATTTCCTTCAACAAAGACAATTGGTTACAGGTACAAGTCATGGAATCTGAGATCAATGAAACTCAACAAGCCTTTAGACCTACAAATTCATGCAATCTGATGATCAATGAACTTTGACAATGCTAATTTAGTCTAGACTACAATTCATGAGCAAATAAATTTGCTTCAACTTAGACAATCCTTAATTGATTCTCTCAAATGCCATGGAAACATCTACTACTAGTTACTGGGAGAAGTAGCTTCCCAAGGCAGCTATTCTCTGTATTGAGCTAAGTAATTTTGTATTTAGGATCCATCCCTCGTGTGGAATATGCATCAATCTTCTTGTTCTGCTCTTGACATGTGTACGCAAATGAGCTGTTTGTGAAAGTTTGCTACTCTTCTGCATATGAAAATCCATCAATCTCTCTTGATGGAAAGAGAGCTAGAACAAGAGGTGATCATATGCACACAAATGGGCTTTTCAGGAAAGAAAGTTCACTACCCTTTTGCATATGAAAATCCATCACTTTCTTGTTTGAAAGAGAACTAGAACTATAGGTGATTATATGAGACTTTTTAAGAGTAGATCCACCCACACTTGTATGTGGGCTTCTACCCCTGTCTACCACAACCAAAATAGTGTGCAAGGTATTTTCCCCACCCTCAAACGCAAAGCACTGCCTCGATTTTTTCTTTGTATTTTCAGGTCCCTTACCTGCCTGAAGAAACCTGTTTTCATCAAGGGGGATCTTCCCCTGTGGAAGGCACCAGCCAGGTTGGACTGGGATCTTCTGACCAGTGGAAGGTATCAGCCAGACTGTCACTGTTCTGAAAAGTGGAAAAAAATCTCAGTGATGCTTTACCTAGGAAAAGGACCTGAGTACAGGCCCTTCCATGATTTTTGACCTGTTCCCTCGGCCTACCAGCCTCCGGCACAGATCTCAAATCACAGAAGGGCCTGTACTCAGGCTCTTCTCCTATACATAAAACATGAAATACTAGACAATGTAAAATGTCAAGGATCACTTAAATGCCACCACATGGGCAAATTGTCATGACTAGCCAATCAAAGTTAATCATATTTCTTATTCACCCTTTTGGAGAGTGTGGTATCATATGCATATTTACAAGTCCAAATTATTTAAAGCTTGAACTTCATTCAAATCATAGTTCACAAGCCATTCATTATATTGTTGTTGATGGAGATATTCTACAAGGTTCAAATGGAACCAACCCATCAGGATGAGTGGTTGTACAAGATGCGCAGTGCAAGCTTTTCTTCTTTTGACATCATATAAAAGAGACAGTCCATCATGATACTAACAATCAAGAACTTGTGTGAATAATATGGTCACAATGGGCTTGAACAAGTGCTTCATTGAGTGCGATCCATTTTTGTCAACAATGGGTTTCACAAACACTAAAGGCTTTGTGTCAAAAGAAACAATCTCGACATGTTTCTTCGCACAATTTTCATAAACGTGTGTTGTAGGACCAATCATCAACAATAGTGGCTACCAGATTACACACAGCAAACACTAAAGTATGATTTTCATGTTAAAGTATTGCACGTAGGTAATGTGGAGAACATTCATAGCATGTGTTCCAGGATTTTTTTCTTGTTCTATTTTTTTGCTTCCAGTTTTGTGGTTTTGATAGTTTGGCAATATTATAGCCTTTTTTTTTTTTTTAAATTCTTTTTGTCACCACAGTGCGAAAATTTGCCCCAAGAAAACACTGATGTGTTCTTAGTATTTAAACACTCTTATCAAATTTATCAAATTTTGCTTACCCATGATGATGATCAATTCCCTGGAAATTTTTGAATGGGTTCAAAAAGTCAGTAGAACATGCACACAAGCAAATAAAGAACAAAAATTTGACAAATCATCAACTGATTCTTTGTTCCAATATTTTTCAATTTTTTCCCCCCCCCAAGAAAGTCATAAAATTTCTCCAAGAAAAATATCGATTACAGTCTTTCATATCACAAAATTCAATTTTAAAAATTATGAAAATAAAACTGTAAATTGTTGTGATGATCCTACCAATTTGAAATGGTAAACACTAATAAATTAAAATAGAAGATTAAAAAAATAAAAAATAAAGTAACTTTCTCTTATCAGGTACTTTGAACTTACTTATTAATTATTTCTTCTTACATAATTTTAAAATCTATCTATGAAGCAAGGTAGTTTGTTTTGTTTTGTCACACTGAGATTTCTCAAGCCACAGGGCTTCATGCTGCACTCTTGGTATCTTTGGAAAGCTCTTGATGAGTACAGATGCATCAGCTTGGTTTGAGACTGTTTGCAGCTACAGTGTGGAAGCTATTGATTATTGAACCATTTTCTCAATGAAAATTAAATAAAATCAAAACTAAAAACTGTATTGGAATTTGGGGACGTTCTTGGTGTTGTTGGAAAGCCTTTGACAAGGCAGATTTAATAGAGTTTATTTCACAATTTCCAGAGCTAAGATGTGGAAGATATTGATTTTTTAGTGGATTTTATTACTGAAAATTCAAACAAATTGCAAAAATTGGGATTGGAAGGGAAAAAAAAAATCAGTTGAGCCCTCAATCAATCTGTTTAATGTTTACAATTTTACGTCTGTTTGGGACCAGAGAGTCCATTAGACGAAAGGTAGATCATGGAGGACAAATTGTCCTATGGTACTAGCAGCATGCCACAAACTTGGCCAAGGCGACCGTGTTCATAGTCTGCATGAACTTAGCAAGAGTGCTCGTGTGGATGAGGGGCAAGGCTGAACAAAAAGGTTCCTTAACTTTTTGTGTATTTGGACAAGCAAGGAGTAGATGCTCTTCATCCTCTACCTTCCCCAAGTCACAGCCTTGACAAAGCTTCTCAATGTATGGCACGCCCTTCCACGCACTTAGCACTACCTCAAGCTGCATGTTGCCACATCGAAACCAGGCCAAAACTTTTCACAATTGAACACAGCTGATGCCACACAAGTAGTTTTCACTCTCGTATGACATACCCTTGAAGCGCAAGTATCTTGTCTATATGCTAGTCTTGATCTCACGGTTGGTAAATAACTTTTCAATGAAAGTCATGTGCATATTATCCTTCACCCTTTTTACACTCAACATTGTGTGGGGGAAACTTGAAGGGGGTGGGGCCCCAGCCTCTTCAGCTCCCACCCGTACATTGTGCTCATTGCACCAAGGTACTTGGTTCTCCGCCCAACTTCTTACCCCTGCTAGACGAGTTGGATGTATGTGCGTTGTTTCAGGAACCGTTCCCAACGACGATTGAGCAGTCCCTGATTGGAGCGCAGGGGTCACTGCAAGCTAAAACACCATTTCTAATGATGGTTGAACCGAAGATAAAAAAACCTATCACCTCTTGGGGCTAATTCTAGAGTAGCCATTTTTTCATGGATTTGGCCCAACATTTTTTTCCCGAAGCAAGCATAGCGAGCTGGGCTTCACATGCCTTTCCCAAGATGCGATCTTTGGTGACCGTGCTCACATGGTTATAGTACAGCAAGGCCTGTCCCCATGCAAAGTGTTCAAAAGGGAATTTGCCAAATTCTGCCAGCATGATGGACGTGTTAGTGGTTTTTCGCACCCCAAGCAAGGACTTGAGGAACACTCGATACACTACTTCAATAACCTCTATTTTTTTGGAGTCCAACCAAACCTCACAGGCATAGTTTGCTATGAAAACGCACCAATGTGTTGAAGAGGTCATAACGTAGCTTAACATTTATAATACATAGTTCCACACAGCAACAGTTCAATGCAAACAACGAGCACCTATTTGTAGTTGCTAAATGTTCCACTACACTATCCAAGTTCAAGGTGGTCTTGAGCAGGATCCCCAAGTATTTGAAGGTTTACACACGTTCAATAACGTCACTGTCAAACACAAACTCTTGGCATGGGTCAACAGAATTAAACACCATGATTTTTATTTTTTTCACGTTCATTGTAAATCCACATTCAGCACAAAACTGTTGGAGTGTGTCTAATTGTTATTGCAATCCCACCTCTGATTTTGACGTCAAAGTGAGGTCATCTGCAAAAAGCAATAGCCATACGTGCACGTCTGCTAAGGTCGGTGCATCGCATTTTCTACTGTCCAAGCACCCCTCTAGGGCATCCAAATATAGCCCAAACAGGAGGGGGCTAAGAGGACAACCTTGTTTCATACCTTACTAGCACCTGAAGCTGGAGGTGACACCCTCACTTGGGTGGTTGATGCATACGGTATCCTTGGCATACATCACCTATAGGCATCGCAAAAAGCGTCCCTCCACCCCAAGGTCAGCTAACACCTGCGACAACATTTCACGCAGCATAGTATCGAACGTCTTTTTGAAGTCCGTAAAATAAAAATAAAGTGGTTTCTTCTTTGCTTTGCTCTGTTCTATCAAAGTTCGCAATATGAAAAGTTAGTCAATAGTGCGATAATATTTGCAAACCTAACTTGACCCTTGGCACGTAGCCCATGTTATTCAGCCCACTTGCTCAACCTTTTGTCAAGGATCATAACAAACAACTTTGCTAGGATAGGCCCAACCGTTATCCCCCTATAGTTGTCAAATTCGGAGGCATCACCCCATTTAAAGAGCGTGTGGACCACCCCAATGGAAAGGGCTTTTGGAAAGGCTTCCGCTAGAAAACAGTTGAATGCTATTAATAGTGGCATGTGTAGTAGCTTTCCTGCATCCAGAATGAATTTAGCTTTCATACCATCCAAACCGACGGCCTTGTTCCTTTGTAGTTTTTTTAGTGCCTGAAGTAGCTCAGCTAGTGTGATATCTGTGTTCAAGGTGTGGTTAGGTGGAAGTTGAATTATTTGAGCCAAATGACTAATTCGTAACTGTATGGATGGCAGAGATTGGCCAACTAGCCCGCGAAAGCCTTCCAAAAGCGTAGTTGCATTGATCTTGTCCACAACGAGTGCCTTTGGTCGGTATTTTTTTTAGAACGAAAGTGCATCCACCTTGGCAAGCACACACATATGTTGAGCTCTTATAGTTTCCCAGAAATTTTTTTTCCTTTTTAATAATTTTTTAAGTTTACTTTCTTAATGTTTAGCGACATGCAAATTGGGGTTGGTTTTCAACCAAAGCCTCAACTCACGTTTCGCTATATGGCAGTCAGCGTCAAACCAGGGTTTATGGTAGTGTCTCTCTCTATAGCTCCCTCCCGAAAGCTTGCTGCCAAAAGTAGACTTTGCGTCAACACCCATGCATTATTGCAATAGGTCAACTAACCCATTTGCCCCTAAATGCCCAATCGAGTCAACAACCCACAAGTTTCCAAGACTTGCTATTAGGGCAAGTTGATACTCTTCAACTTTTGATTTATAATATTTGAACCTAGGCAAGAATTTATTGGTTACAACCGTATGTCGTGGTTCAACAAAGTTGCAATCAATGTTCAACCGTAGGTGCAATAGACTGTGGTCAGAGTTTCCCCCCATCGCATAGTAGCGGGTGTCATCTATTATCACCTCAAGGTGTGTAGCAACTTGCCAAACTACAGGTGAGCCAACAATATAATCGACAATGTTGCGCCCCCCATTTGCCAAGCAAGTGAACTCCCCCTGATTCGTCACCATGTGTCCGACCATTGAGAATGAGCAACCCAACATCACAACATAAGTCCAAGAGTTCACGGCCCTAGCCGCCAACATTAGCGTTGCGGTTCTGTTGCTTAGCCACAACATTTGGTTGCTTAGTCTCAGAGAACTCAGGTGCCTATAACAGTTCACAAAGGTCGTTAGTGTCAATGGTATCTGGTAACGTTGCAATATGTGCATTAAAATCCCCTCCTAATAATATTATGCCCCCTAGAGTTTGAACTTCAACAATATTTGCTGTCAAGTTTTAGAACAAGGATTTGTTCTCGTGTTTGAAACTAACAGGGGCAGCGTACATCACGTAAACAAACAAGTCAAGGGTAGCACCCCTACTAACCCGTATCCATAGATAAGAATCGTGGCTTCATTCCTTCCACTGTGACAAGTTTGGGCTAAGGTGGCTACGAAAATAAGTAACAGCCCCCCCACTATGTTTTATCGCGTTTGTTTTTCCCAGTTGCATAGTGCACGCTATTGCAAGTGAGTCACGCCTTTCAACATGTGGCAAATGTTGGCCTAGGAAATGCCAAGTTTCGGTTAATAAGACGAGGTCAGCACCTTAAAACAGCTCTAGTATTTGCACCCTCGTTCCCAGTTTATTTACACCACCCCCATGCATGTTCCATAATATTACGCATAGGTCTTTTTGGTCCCCATGCCCCTAGGAGGGCGAACAAATTTGAATGTCGTCGATGAAGAGCTTGGCTGCGCGTTAGAAGGTGTGCTTGCCTGCCGCCTTGGCCTCTTTGAACAATGGCCACAGCTTCAACTTGCGTGCCTATTGTGTGGGCATGAGGTTTTTGTCCAGGCCCAACTTGGTCCCCACCAGGCCTTCACGCCCTCACAGCGCGGCTTGATGGTCTTCGCTCATTGCGAATTTGAGTAGCACTGCGTCAAAGCGCACGTTTGCCGCCGGGGCGAAGGCCCACATAGTCGTAAGCCATTACCACGTGGCGGCACAGTCTTGACACGCAACCTCATTTAACCTTGTAACAGTTCTGTGTTGAACCACTACACCAGCTCCTTCTCAGTCTCACCCTCCTTGGCCTCAAAGCCCGTGAGGCGCAAGTTGAGCTTGCATTCCTCTTGTTTGGGCACATCGGCCAGGGTCTCCATAGCCCGATTGACCACCTGGCGCATGTTCTTGGCCATCACCGTGGTCCACTTAGGTTATTCTGTAGACGCAACCTTGGTTGTGATAGCCGCAACCACCTCGCACTCCATCAGCTGGTTGACCACAAGGTTATCAACGACCGTGAGAGACGCAATGTTCTGGATGGTTGCCTCCATTTTGGATAACCGTGCATCAACAAGTGAGCTGTCGGTCTTGAGGCCCATGATTAGCCAATGCCCGGTTAGGGCTACCTGGTAAACCACCAGGGGTGTATTGTCTAGGACGTTGAACCCGACATTGTTGCAATACGTCTTGGCAATGTCCGTTTTCAGTCTGAAAATGTCCAATGCAATAGTGAAAAGACATCGCAGCGGTGCAACAACGAGTGCCATTGCGAAGTTCTTCAAATCTTTAACCCTAAATCAATGTCTTTCAAAACGCTAAAACATTGAAATTTTAGTTTATTTTGAAAACCCTAAAATCTGATATCATTATAAAATTTGAAACTTTGAAACCTTTAAAAACACGTTACCTGCTTATAAAACTTGAAAAACTTGAAACTTCAAATTTTTAAAACTTTAGAAATCTTCAAAAGTGGTAGAATTTGAAACCCTAAACCTTAAAGATCTTGAATTCCTCTGGGTTTTAAAGGCCTAAAATCCTCTAAGGTTATTATTTTGAAAACCCTAAAAGTTTAGTATTCTAAGATTTATAACACCTTAAAATCTTCTTCTCCTCCCTCGTTCTTTCCTTCCCCTTCCCTTTCCTTTTTCTTTTTTTTTCTTCACTTCTTTTACCTTCCTTCCAAGCTCCTTGGCTGTAGCAGTAGCAGCAGACACGATGCCGCAAGAAGTTGGAGACTCAATTGAAAAGAAATGGAAACCAACCTTTTGATCAACCAACAGCTCTGATTTGCTCCTTCCCGTGGAAGATTCCAAAACGCTGGCTGGGTTTCTCGAACTCCCCACACACCACGTGCTTGTTTGTCGCTTTGACGCTATTGCCATCGCTGTTGCGCCTGGAACCTTCTTCATTTCCTTTTCGACTTTTGTGTTGTGCTCTTTTTTGCAATTCAAAGGCAAAAGACCTTGCCAAACAAAGAATACACAACCAAGAAAACAATCAATGTGTTCACACTTGGGCCAACCGCACAAACTCCAGTAGTTTTTTTTTAAAAATTTTAAATTTTAAATTCAAAAATAGGGAATAGAAATCTTTCCAGTCACATCTTTCTACTTATCATGCCCATCTTTCCCAGACTACAAAATTTCTTTCACGCACTTCACCTTTACTAATTCTAATCACTACTACTTACACAGTGCACACACAGGTGCCGGAGTCTTCAGAAGAACCCAAAAAAGATGAGAAACCCTAAGCAACAGATAGATGCAACTTCTCATTTGTATTGCCGTTGGATAGACCACGAAGGGAAGATCATGGTCGTTGAAAATCGTAAGGAAGGGGAAGTGAGTAAAAGAAAAAGGAAAACGACGCCCCAACGACGAAGAGAAACGGAGCAAGACGAGGAAGAAGAAGAAGACAACGCAGATGCTGTTGTGTATTTGCCAATTTCTTCTTCGATGTTCGCATTTCTGTTTCCAAATTATAGTTCCAGAGAAAATCCCAAAACAGATTGCAAAACTTTGTATACAAATTTCATATTAATCTGTCGAGAATTCCGTCTGCATTAGCTGTTTGTTTGAGAAGTAGGTAATAAATAAGAATGGTGCTTTGCTCCGGGAGAGTGTCATCATTATCATCATGCTTCGGACCCGCTTCGTGCTCTTATGGAAGCATTAGCGGCTTCTTTTGCAGTTCTAATTTTACAACAACAAAATCTCGTAATTGGATCTTGAGGAGTTCACC